>VOFG01003810.1_pt1 | contig 42961 bp, 45 predicted proteins | sample 5384171 | NCBI WGS metagenome assembly VOFG01 (sample SAMN12384726, study PRJNA508395) | human gut metagenome | isolation source: healthy gut F | host: Homo sapiens
GCCACCAGGTTGATGCCCTCGGTCGTATTTCTGGTAAAAATGATTTCTCTCTCACTCTTCGCATGTACAAACCGTGCGACGCGCTCTCTCGCATGCTCATACTGCTCTGTCGCCTCCACGCCCAGCTCATAGAGCCCGCGCAGCGGATTGGCATTCCAGCGCTCATAGAATTCCCGCTCCGCATCAAGCACGCACGCCGGCCGCTGTTCTGTCGCCGCGTTGTCGAGGTAAGCGATATCGCTTTCCGCAAGCAGTGGAAAATCCTTTTTATAATCTGTCATATGCATTGCTCCTTCAGATAAGTTTCAACAGCGCCGCGCACCTCCTCTGACGGGATCTGGCTGTTTATCGCTTCGATCTTCGCCAGTGTCAGCAGTCTCTGTGCCTCCTCCGGGGGAATGCCTCTCGTGGCGGCATAAAAGAGCATGTTCTCGTCGAGCTTGCCGATGGAAGCGCCGTGATTGCCCTCCACATCCTCCTCCGCGCACAGGATTAACGGGATGGTCTGGTTGACCATATTGTCACCGACAAGAAGCACATCCTCCTTCTCGTCTCCCTTAGCTCCCACACAGCCGTGCACAAAATCGATCGTTCCGCGCATCAGCTTCTTCGCCTCGTTCTTTAAGATACCCGATATCTGCATATTGCTCTTCGTCTTTTTCCCGCGGTGTCTGGCGACATAATTCATATCAATCTTCTGCCTGCCGGTGCCCAGATATCCGCTTACGAGTTCTGCCGTGCTCTCTTCTCCGTTAAGTTCAAACAGTGTTCCCGTATAGACCTCGGCGCCACCCAGTTCCAGCTGCACTTCCTTCACAGCGGCATCTTTTTCACACGAGACACCCACATCATGCAGGCAGACGGCTTCCGCATTCATCGTCTGCACCACATACAGTTCTACTTTCGCGCCCTCCCCGGCATATACCTTCGTCTGGATGGCGGACATCATCCCGCCCGTCTCCCCGCTCTCGCAGAGCAGGATTACTTTTTGCCCGGCTGTGCGCTCCGGCATAGATATGCAGGCGGTTATAGGCGTGCTGCCCGCTTTGGTAGGAAAAACGGTACACATACGGTTCGCCGCAGTCTGCATGTTCCGGAATCGTCAAAAGCTCGGTATCCCATACCGCATCTGTCTCCGACGGCTGATCCATCGCCTCGCCCATCCCGGTTGTGATTTTATCCCAATCCGTCTGCTGTGCCATCCGCAGCTGCTCATCCTCTGCCTGCCCTGCTTCTGCCACACTCTGTTTTATCGCTATACTGCCGTCGATCCGCGGCATCCCAATCACGGTTTCATTCATTTTCAGCCAGTTCCAGGTCTTTGCAGGAAGCCGGTTGACTGTGATCGCCTGATTCTGTTTTGTCATAAGCTCCTCCTTTACCCGATGCTGCCCTTCATCTCAAGATCAATCAGATTGTTCATCTCCACCGCATACTCTAACGGCAGTTCCTTTGACACGTTGCTTGCAAAACCACTGACAATCATCGACCGCGCTTCCTCCTCGCTGATGCCGCGGGACATCAGATAGAATACAGCGTCGTCGCTGATGCGGCCGATTTTAGCCTCATGTCCCACATCCGCGTCTCCTGTGCGGATGTCCATCGCCGGAATCGTATCCGATCTTGAGATGTCATCGAGCATCAGCGACTGACAGGAAACTGCCGATTTGCTGCCGGCGGCTTCCTTTGTAATGCTCACGGAACTCCGGAACGTGCTGATACCGCCGTCCTTGGAGATCGACTTGGTGTTCATGTACGAGGAGGTATCCGGTGCGGCATGCACCACCTTTGCCCCGGTGTCCAGATTCTGACCTTTTCCGGCAAACGTGATGCCTGTGAATTCCATGTGCGCCCCTTTTCCCTTTAAGATACTCATCGGATAGAGATACGATACATGGGAGCCGAAGGAGCCGGACACCCACTCGATCCGTCCCCCCCTCCTTGACCAGCGCCCGCTTGGTGTTCAGATTGTACATGTTTTTCGACCAGTTCTCGATCGTGGAATAGCGCAGTGTCGCGCCCTCCTCGACAAACAGTTCCACACAGCCCGCATGGAGGTTCGCCACATTGTATTTTGGTGCGGAACAGCCCTCGATAAAATGCAGATACGCCCCCTTATCCACGATGATGAGCGTGTGTTCAAACTGCCCTGCTCCCGGCGCATTGAGCCGGAAATAGGATTGCAGCGGAATCGTCACCGACACGCCCGGCGGCACATAGACAAACGATCCTCCTGACCAGACTGCTCCGTGCAGTGCGGCAAATTTGTGATCGTTCGGTTTGACCAGTTTCATAAAGTGGCTTTGCACCATATCCGCGTATTCGCCCTTTAACGCACTCTCCATATCCGTGTAGACCACGCCCTGGGCTGCCACTTCTTCCCGCACATTGTGATACACCAGCTCCGAGTCATACTGCGCCCCGACACCTGCCAGCGACTTGCGCTCCGCCTGTGGGATACCGAGCCGCTCAAAGGTGTCCTTGATGTCCTGCGGCACATCCGACCACTTTGCCGTCATCTTTGTATTCGGCCGCACATACGTCACGATATGGCTCATATCCAGCCCCTCAATCGACGGTCCCCAGTCCGGCACCGGCATCTCATTGTAAATCTGCAGCGCCTGAAGCCGGAACAGTTCCATCCACGGCGGATCCTTTTTTTCACGGGAGATCTGCTCGACGATCGCCTCGGTCAGTCCCTCATCGACCTTGTAAGCATCCCGTTCCTCATCCTTCACATCGTATATGCTGCGGTCAATGTCTTCTACGTATGTCTTCTCTTTCACCGCTCATCCTCTCCTTTTTGTGCCAGCTTCTCATACTCCTCGTAACCTTCGCGGTTGATCTTATCCACCAGCGATGCATCCCCGGATGCCACAATATGCCCGTTCACCATGATATGGGTTGCGTCCACATGAAGCGCGTCCAGGATGCGCGTGCTGTGCGTGATGATTAAAAGTGCGCCGTCCGGATTCTCCTTCTGGTACTCGCGGATTCCCTCGGACGCAAGCCGCACCGCATCCACGTCCAGCCCGGAGTCTGTCTCGTCTAAAATGGCAAGATCCGGTTTTAACATCATCAACTGCAGGATCTCGGTTTCTTTTTCTCACCGCCGGAAAATCCACGTTTAAATCCCGCCCGGCGTAGGAGGGATCCATGTGCAGCACTTCCATTGCCACTTTTAATTCTTTTCTGAAATTCCAGACGCGCATTTTATTTCTGCCCTGCTCGCTCAATGCACTGCGGATAAAGCTCTCGAGGGAGAGTCCCGGCACCTCGAGCGGTTCCTGAAACGACAGGAACATTCCCGCCTTGGCGCGCTTGTCTGCCGCCTCCTCCGTGATGTCATTTCCCTTGAAAAGGATTTTTCCCTCTGTGACGCTGTATTTGGGATTGCCGGTCAGAACATACCCCAGTGTCGACTTTCCCGCACCGTTCGGTCCCATCAGCACATGCGTCTCTCCTTTTTTTATCGTAAGCCCGACCTCGTGCAGGATCACCTTGTCCTCCACGCGCGCCGTAAGCCCTTCTACCTGTAAAATCTGCTCTGCCATAGCTGCCTCCGTTTCTGAAGCGTTTTCTGCAGCCGGAATCCTCTTTCACGATTCCCTCCGCTGCCCTTTTGGTTTTCTTTGCGACGCTCCCACACATCTTTCATATCCTAGTCGCAAGGTAGGATATGATTCAACCACATTCTAGAACGAAACCGTTAAGAAAGCAAGAGTGAAATCGCTTCGCTATTGAGATTGTTTCTCATATTCACAGAGAGCGTGCGATCGCATTCCGGATAGAAGCAGGCGGGGAAATTGGTTGGAGCAAGATGCGGGAATTTCTTCCCTGCCGCTTTTTATATCCAATTCCGTGTCTTTCCACGTTTCGACAATCCACAGGATGTGTCCGACAAGCCGCAGACAATACGCGGACTTTTTAGTGTTCCTAACATCACCGCTTCACAGACAATATAAAACCGCGCGAACCGAAACTCGTTGGCATCTGCTATGAAAGCATGGCAGATGCCGACTCAGACATCGGCTTCGCGCGGTTATGTTTTGTTCATTAGTGATGTAAGGAACACACAAAAAGTCCTTAAATTGTCTGTCGGCACGCTCTCTTCCGAATCTATGCCTCCGCAAAACGTGCGAATGAAAGTTCCGCTCCGTTTGCCACGCGGCTGCAGATATTGACTGCCCGGCTCATCACATCCGAAAACTGTCCGTCCTTTGTGACGACAAAAAGCATCCGCTCGTCCGCTTTGATCGAGACGTCCTCCACGTCAGCGATTTCTCTCATCTCCCGCTGTACTTCCCTGCTCTCATCCTCTGTCAGCTTTTTTGATAATCGATAATATCTTCCCATAATGCCATCCTTTCTGACCGTTGCATGTTCGGGGTTAGTTATATCTAATCCTGTTTTTATTATAGCACTGCGATCTGAAATGAAAACGGGGTTGCTGATAAGTTTTCTCATTATATCCGGCTCTGCCGCATCTTTTTTACATATTCTGCACATACTGTGCCTGTCGCGACACGGATTACCCGGTATATCAATAAAAATAGGAGAAATCAACATGGGAAATAATATGGAACTCGATTACGAAATGTTCTGCTACCAGTGTGAGCAGACTGCTAACCAGAAAGGCTGCACCAAGCTCGGTGTATGCGGAAAAACTCCCGAAGTCGCAAATCTGCAGGATCTTTTAATCTTTCAGATCAAGGGCATCAGCTGCTATGCCAGGCCTCTGATCGAAAAAGGCACTCCTATGGATAAAAGTGTTGTCAGCTTCATCGAAAATGTGCTATTTACCACACTTACGAACGTTAATTTTGACGCGGAAGTACATGTCGAACTTTTGCGCGAATCCCAGCGCATCAAAGAAGAACTCCGGGCTTATGCAGGCGCTCCCAGTCAGCCCACGCTTCACGCCACCTACGATCTTCCGCAGACCAAAACCGAGATGCTGCGCGACGCGCCCATCGCCGGTATCATGTATGACAAGTCGCTCGATCCGGACATCCGGTCCCTGCGTCAGACCGTTCTCTACGGACTCAAAGGCATCAGCGCCTACGGGCATCAGGCGAGAGAGCTCGGCTATTACAGCGATGAGGCGGATGATTTCTATATTCTCGCCCTGGAAGCCCTCACGGACGACCGGCTGTCGGTCGAGGAACTGATCCGCCTTACCATGCGCACCGGTGAGATGGCAATCGAAGTCATGAAAAAACTGGACGAAGCCAACACGACCATCTATCAGAACCCAGCCCCGCAAAAAGTCAATGTCCACCTGAAAAAAGGTCCGTTTATCATCGTCTCCGGGCACGATTTAAAAGACCTTGAAATGCTTTTAAAGCAGACGGAGGGAACCGGCATCCATATCTACACCCACGGAGAGATGCTTCCCTGTCACGGTTATCCGGGGCTGAACAAATATCCGCACCTCGCCGGGAATTTCGGCGGTGCCTGGCAGGATCAGCAGAAACAGTTCGACAATCTTCCCGGCTGTATTCTCATGACCACCAACTGCCTGATGCGCCCGCGCGACTCCTACAAAGACCGCATCTACAGCACAAATGTGGTCGGCTGGGACGGTGTGAAGCACATTGGCAAAAACGAGAACGGCGAAAAGGATTTTAGCGCCATCATAGAGCAGGCACTGGAACTCGGCGGCTATCCCGAAGACCAGGACGTACAGGAAATCCTCGTCGGCTTCGGTCACCACGCCACACTGGGCTATGCTGATGCGATCGTGGATGCCGTAAAATCCGGAAAACTGCGCCATTTCTTCCTCATCGGCGGCTGCGACGGAGCGCGCCCCGGACGCAACTATTACACCGAATTCGCCGAGATGGTTCCACAGGACTGCCTCATTATGACCCTCGCCTGCGGCAAGTACCGCTTCAACAAGCTGGACTTCGGGGAGGTGGCGGGTCTTCCGAGGCTCCTCGACATCGGACAGTGCAACGATGTCTACTCTGCCATCCGCATTGCCACTGCTCTCGCCGATGCATTTGGCACGGATGTCAACGGTCTTCCGCTCTCGCTGATTATTTCCTGGTATGAACAGAAAGCCGTCGCTGATCTTCTCGCTCTGTTAAGTCTCGGCATCCATGACATTTATCTCGGTCCCACTCTGCCCGCCTTTTTGAGTCCGAATGTCCTGCAGTACCTGACAGACACGTTCCACTTAAAATCCATCAGCAACGCCAGGGACGACATCCGCACCTGCCTCGGACAGGCAGTCTGATTTCCGCAGCTTTAACCGGGTTGTTGAATTATTTTCTGATTTATACTATATCCTTCTGGCACTACAGCGTCTCTCCCTCCAGGTAGCGATGAGGTAAAATCCGCTGACTGTCTCCTGTTATCTGCTCCACTTCCGGGTCAGCGTCTATCATGGCAAAAAGCATCTCAACGGCACTTTTTGCCACCTCATCCACCACATTGGAGATCGTGGAAAGCTGCGGTGTCACATATGCCAGCGTATCGATATTGTCAAATCCGGTAATGCCGTAATCCACCGGCGCCTTTCTTTTTGCCCGCTTCTGATCCTTCATGATCTCAAGTGCATACTCATCTGCGGTACAGACAAACGCCGTCCGCTTTCCTTCTTTTAATATGGCATCCGCTTTCTGCAGGTACTCCCAGGAGAGAATACACTCCGGCCGGAGCGCGGGATAGCGTTTCATCTCTTCCTCATACCCCAGCAGACGCTCCTTGTGAACATACAGATTCTGCCGGTTTTTTGTATCTAACGGCGGACAGACAAACACGATGCGCTCATAGCCCTTCTCTGCCGCTCTCTGCACTGCCTCCCGCACTGCTGCCCGCTGGTCGATCCCAACAAACGGGATGCCGTCCGCAATCCGGTTATCCACAGAGACAATCGGGCGGTGCAGGGACTCCAGGAATGTTCGGTACGCCTCCCCCTCGTTGACCGAGGAGAGGATGATCCCGTCAACCCGGTAATCCGCAAGTCTTGTCAGCTGCTCGCGCTCCGTCCCGGCATCCCCGCTGTGCAGCGTGATGTTGACGCCGTAGCCGCGGGCATATGCCTCCGTGCTGATCGTCGAGAGCATCTGGGCAAAATAGCGGTTCTTCACGTCCAGCACGACGACACCGATGTTGTACGTCTGTCCCTTAGCCAGTCCGGTGGCAAGGAGATCCGGCCGGTAGCCGTGTTCCTTTGCCACCTGAAGGATCATCTCCTTTGTCTCCGGCTTAATCCGCCCGGTTCCATTTAATGCCCGGTGTATCGTTGTTCTGGAAACGCCGCATAACTGCGCCAGATCTTTTGTCGTGATCGCCATATTTTCCTGCTCCCCGTTTTTCTTTTCAAAAAACTTTCTTCTATTTTAATCGAATCTGAACCATTTGAAAAGAGAGAGGTACAAGTTCCACTGAAATTTCGTTTCCGCTGCAGGAGACGTTTTCCAGTTCCACAGGTGTTACACAGTCATGTTCCTTTTGATTTGTCGCTTTCTTATCCTCGTGAAACAGTGCAATACTTTTTAAAACCGCCTCCGGCTCCATGCCCTGTAAAGAAACGGTCGCCTCGGCACTCTCCTCCATACGGTTTACAAAGAAACCGTCACTTCATGCTTTTGCCCGTCATAGACGAGCACATGATCCACACAGGGTACCGTCTCAAACGTGCTGCACGCGTAGGTGTCTCCCGTATACCGTGTATCTAACGTCACGCCGTGCGCATACTTCGCCATCAGGGCAAACGGATAATACACCGGCTGCACCCACACACCGCCGTCCTTCTCTGTCATAATGCAGGAGCTGATATTCGTAAGAAGTGACTGGCAGGCGATCTTCACACGATCCGCCCGTTTTATGAAATTCATCAGCATACTTGCAAACAGAAGCGCATCCTCCATGGTATAGATCTGCTCGCTGATCGCGGGTGCCGTCTGCCACGGTGCATCCTCCACCGATTTCTGCACCTGCACGTCGCTCATCGACCAGACGCCCCACTCATCAAAACAGATGTTGATCTTATGTGACATTTTCTTTTTTACCCTCACATAGTCGCAGATGTTTAAGACCGTCTCGATATAGCGCTCCATATCCAGCGACTGTGCCAGAAACTCTGCCGTGCCCTTCTCCTGTCCCCCGTAATACTGGTGCAGGGAAATGTAATCGAGGCAGGGATAACAATGTTCCAGTACGGTCTGTTCCCAGTCACCGAACGTCGGATTCGTCGACATCGAACTTCCGCACGCCACCAGTTCGATGGATGGATCTAAGATTTTCATTGCCTTTCCGGTCTCATAGGCGATCCTGCCGTATTCCTCCGCCGTCTTGTGCCCGATCTGCCAGTCTCCGTCCATCTCATTGCCCAAACACCAGGTCCGGATGCCGTACGGCTTTTCGTGCCCGTTTGCCACCCTGAGATCACTGTAGTATGTGCCGGTCTCCATATTACAATATTCCAGCACCGCAAGCGCTTCCTCGATTCCCTTGGTCCCAAGATTCACTGCATAGATCGGTGCAACCTCTGCCGCGTCCGCCCACTTCATAAATTCATCCAGACCGACCTCGTTTGTCTCAATACTTTTCCACGCCAGATCCCGCTTCCTCGGGCGTTTCTCCACAGGTCCGATCCCGTCCCGCCAGTCATAGTTGGAGACAAAATTGCCCCCAGGATAGCGCACCGCCGTGACCCCCATCTGCCTTACCTTCTGCAGCACATCGCCCCGGAATCCGTTTTCATCTGCAGTCTTATGCGACGGCTCGTAGATGCCGGTGTACACCACTCTTCCCATGTGCTCCACGAAGGAGCCGTAGATACGGTCGTCAATCCTGCCTTTTGTAAATGCCGTATCAGCTTTAATTGTCACATGTCTCATCTTCTCTCTCCTCTGCCTCTATTCTTTCATTCCCGATGTTGCGATTCCTTCCATGAAAAACTTCTGTCCGAACAAAAACAGCAGTAACAGCGGCAGAATCGCAATCACCGTAGCAGCAAGTGTCGGACCATATTTGATCGAATTACTTCCAACCAGAATTGCAAGTCCTGCTGACAGCGTCCGCATTTCCACCGAACTTGTCAGCATCATCGGATAAAGCAGATCGTTCCAGTTATTCATGAAATGATAGATTCCCAGTGTCACAAGTGCCGGCTTTGCAAGCGGCAGAATGATTTTCAGATATATTTTCCACTCTCCCATACCATCAATTTTCGCAGCCTCATCCAGCGATTTCGGTATGCCCGAGAAGAAGGAGGTCAGCATGAAAATACCGTAGGCACTCGCTGCGCGTGGTAGAATCAGTCCTAAGAACGTATTTAAAATTCCAAGCTTATATTCTTCCATATAGAGTGGAATCATCACCACCTGAAACGGAATCATCATCGTGAGCAGGATGATTCCAAAGAGCAGTTTTCTTCCTGTAAATTTCATTCGGGCAAATGCATATGCTGCCATAGAATCAAAAAACAGACTGATGATGGTGACACCCCTGCAAACACAACCGTGTTAAGCAGCATTCTGGCAATCGGGAGCACTTTCCACACATAGGCAAACTGTGTTGTGACCCACTCCGTCGGGAAAAAGATTGGCGGCCACTTGATGACGTCCGCATCCGACTTGAAGGCGGATACGCCGAGCCAGAACAGTGGAAGCAGCACCAGCGCTGCAAACAACAGAAGTACCAATGTTCCGATCACCCGCTGTGCACTTATTTTTCTCATGTCTCGTCACCTCCCTGGGGGAAAGCATATTTTCTTAAGATCACGGTTATAATCGCAATCATGCAGAACAGATAAACGGCGATTGCTGACGCATATCCGAGATCATACGGCGCTGTCTGAAATCCCCGGTTGTAGATATAACCCACGAGCGTCTCGGTCGCGTACTGCGGGCCGCCTCCCGTCATGACGTAGATCTGATCGAATACCTGCAGCGCCATAATTAACGTCGTCACCACGCAAAAACCGATCGTATCCCGTATACCGGGTATTGTGACATAGAAAAATTTCTGCAGCCCGGTCGCGCCGTCAATTTCCGCCGCCTCATATAACGACTCAGAGACGCCGAGCGCCGCCGCCGAAAGGATGGTAAGCGTATATCCGAACCCTTTCCACACCGTAACAAAAATCACCGTAGGCATCGCCCATGTCGTGCTCGAGAGCATATTTGGCATCGTGATACCGATTTTTCCAAGCAGATATGGCAGCATTCCGTAGTGCGTATTGAGCAGCATCGACCACATGATGCTGACTGCCGTCATAGAACACACATAGGGCAGGTAAAATACGGTTCTCAAAAGCTTGTGCAGCTTTGTATTGCGCAGCATAAACATGAGCAGCAGCAACGCCACGATCATCTGGAGGGGCACCTCAAGCAGTGCGAAATAAAATGTATGAAACGTAGCATTTGCCACACGCTCATCCTGAAACATTTTGATGTAGTTGGCAATTCCGGCGAACGAGATATTTTTCATATAAATATCAATATTCATCAGACTGATCCCGATCGCTCCCGCCAGCGGTATAAATACAAATACGGTAAGTATGAGCAGGGAAGGCGCGATAAACGCATACGCCTTCACCTGATGCTCCATACGGTGTTGTCTCTTTTTTACTTTCATAATTTCCATCCTTTACGGCTTGCAGCTATTTTTGCGTCAGTGACCGTCAGACATCAGTCGGAGATCACCGCGTCCAGCGCGTCCGAAGCCTCCTGTACACTCTGCGTCACGTCTGCCCCGGATAAAATTTTCTCCATCATGGGTTTCATGACATCATTGTCAATCATGCTTCCGCATTCCAGTCCCAGATGCCAGTCACGTCCGATCTCGGATGCCTTGGATACTGCACTTAAGATCTCGTTGTTCTGAATGTCCGCATCCTCAAGAACAGAGTAAGACCATACCGGGAAGCCGTTCCGGTTCGACCACTCTTTTAACACATCATCAGACAGCCAGTATGCCATAAATTTATACACTGCCTCTTTGGTCTGTTCGTCGGCCCCCTTTCGTCAGCATGTAAGAGCATCCGCCCTCCGGGGAGTACGCGCCGTCGCTTCCGCCCGGGATCGCCGTGATTCCATAATTCAAACCAAGCTGTGTCAGCCCGTTGATGTTCCATGGACCGCTGGTATACATTGCAAGCTGGCCGGACTGGAACATCGTGTCCGCATCCGCTGCGGTGAGTCCCTCCGGGGATACCCCATCCTCCGTCGCAAGCTTCTGAATCCACTCCAGGGTTGCAATGTTTTCTTCGGAATTTAAAAGGTTCTGTGTTGCATCCTCATTGATGACATCTCCGCCGTTCGCCCACAGGTACTCGCAGTAATAACCGTAATCGGTCGGAAGTCCCAGTCCATACTGATTCTTAGACGGATCGGTGCAGGCGATCGCCGCCTCGCGCAATTCATCGAGCGTGGTCGGCGGGTTCTCCGGATCAAGACCTGCCTCCGTGAAAAGATCCTTGTTGTAATACAGATACTGCACATTGTACTGCATTGGTACGCCGTAGAGCGCATCGTCTATGTAGGATTTTGCAAGTACATTTTCATAGAAATTACTCTTGTCAATGCCCATCGTATCCCAGAAATCGCTGATATCCTCGATCAGTCCATTCTCCTCATATTGATGAAGATACTCAATGCCCACCAGCACAAACGACGGTCCCGTCCCTGTCGATACCGCCGTCGCAAATTTAGTCTGCAAGGTATCGTTGTCCATAATGTCAATCTGTACCGTGATGTTGTCCGTGTTGGTCTCGTTGTAGTTGTCGATAATCTCGCGCAGCACGTCGCCGTCCGATCCGGTAAACGGCGCCCACACGGTCAATGTGATTCCTTCTCCCGCAGCACTTCCGCTGTCTTTTTCTGTCTTTGCTGCCTCTGCTGCCGTGCCTGCACTCCCCTGTGCATCCGCTGTCTGGCTGTCTGCTGCTGTGCTGCCGCACCCTGCAAACATGGTCGCTGCCATTGTCATTGCCAGTAATCCCGCCATTGCTCTTCTTTTCATGTTATCCTCCATTCTGCAGACACTTTGTGTCGAGGCAACCGCAGATGCAACCTCTGATTTGCACGGGCAATGAATCTGCACCCGTAACGTGTCTTCCATCTCGTTTGCTCTGCGATAAGGGCTCATTTTGTGGTGTCTGCCGCATCAAACAGCCCTGTGCAAAATGCAGTATCGTCCGCATTTTTGCACTACTTCCTCCCCATACATTGTTTTGTTGTGATTTTTTCTGTTTTGCGTACACGTGTACATTTTTGTGTAAAAATATCGTCCGCGCATTTGCGGACGCGTGTACTCAAACACACTATTTATTATAACAACAGCATAGTTTCTGTCAATTATATATTTTTCATGTATTTGATCTATAAATTTTGTGAAATATTACTGATACGAAACGCTCACAAATCGCCAGACACTTCTACGCTCCCCTGACATCCTCCCGCACCTCATAATACCCCTGTGGATAATGACAGGCAGGACAAACCTTAGGCGCACTGGTTCCGACCACAATATGCCCGCAGTTCCGGCACTCCCACACTTTCACACTGCTTTTCTCAAACACCGCCTGTGCCTGCACATCCCGCAGGAGCTCCCGGTACCGCTCTTCATGCATTTTCTCAATCGCGCCAACCATGCGAAATCGCGCTGCAAGCGCCGCAAAGCCTTCCTGCTCCGCCGTTTTTGCAAAATTCTCATACATGTCTGTCCACTCATAGTTCTCCCCGTGGGCTGCGGCATCCAGATTCTTTCCCGTATCGCCGATCAGTCCCAGTTCCTCGCCCCACATCTGCGCATGTGCGCGCTCGTTATCCGCCGTCTTCTCAAAAATCGCGGCAATCTGCTCATAGCCTTCCTTTTTTTGCGATCTCCGCAAAAAAAGTATAGCTGTTTCTCGCCTGCGACTCCCCTGCAAATGCTGCTTTCAAATTCTTTTCCGTCTGTGTTCCGGCATACTTGTTCATAGAATCCTCCATTTTTTCACACGATCTCTTGCTCTAACTCTTTGCTCCAACTTCTGGCTTCAACTTATTGTTCTTGCCTTGCCTTATTACGCCAGTATGCCCGATCCATCAAAATTTATTTATCCTGCCGGTAACCTTTTTGACGGCTTTTTTCTATTCCCACAAACCTGTTCTTCAAATATTTCTGGGGTCTTCCCTGCCTGCATAGCAATGTGCGGGTCTGACACGGCTTTTTTTCTCTCTCAGACCCGCAAGAGCTGATTTTTTTGCGTTATGTAAACTTGTTTTCCTCCTGTTCGGGTCTGATTCGTGAAAATCAACTTTCCAGACCCGTTTTTTCTGCTTTTTCGGGTCTGGCACGGCTTTTTCTTCCTCCCAGACCCGCAAGAGCTGATTTCTTCGGGTCTTTTTCCCTCTTGCAATGGCATTCTTCGGGTCCCACAAGTCTTTTTCGCTTCTGTGAACCCGCAGTAGACTGACAAGTTCCTCCATACTTCCATTGACCCGAAAAACGCCAAAAACAGGTCATCTATCAAACTGTAAAAACATTTCATCCGCTAGACTGGAAAAAAATTGCACCTGGCAGGCAGAAAAAACAGCCGGCGCAGAATGCGTCGGCTGTCCGTACATTTCCCATTTCAAAGTTTTATTTTTTCTGCAGACTTCTTTTCTTTCTGCACTGTGGCTGTCTGCACTGCCGCCACGGCAAGTCCCGAAACGATCCGCTATCCCGATCCGGGCTCACTCCCTAAGACCAGCACTTTGCATTGAAAGCTACCATGCCAAGTCCAAAAACGATCCGCTATCCCGATCCGGGCTCACTCCCTAAGATCAGCGCTTCACATTGAAGGCCGCCATGCCGGGATATACCGCAGCATCGCCCAGCTCCTCCTCGATGCGCAGAAGCTGGTTGTATTTTGCCACACGCTCGGTTCTGCTCGGTGCGCCGGTCTTGATCTGGCAGGTGTTTAATGCCACCGCAAGATCTGCGATCGTCGTGTCCTCCGTCTCGCCGGAGCGGTGGGAGGAAATTGCCGTATAGCCTGCCTTATGTGCCATCTTGATTGCCTCCAGTGTCTCTGACACAGAGCCGATCTGATTTAATTTAATCAGGATTGCATTTCCGCAGCCACTGTCAATTCCCTTCTTGAGACGCTCGGTGTTCGTTACAAAAAGATCGTCGCCGACAAGCTGCACCTTATCGCCCAGCTCCTTCGTCAGCTTCTGCCAGCCTTCCCAGTCCTCCTCATCCAACGCATCCTCGATGGAAATGATCGGATACTTCTCCACCAGCTGCTTCCAGTGCTCAATCAGCTCCTCGGAAGTAAACTTTGTACCTGCCTTCGGCAATATGTACTCACCCTTCTTTGTGCCTTTCCACTCGGAGGAAGCCGCGTCCATGGCAATCATGAAATCTTTGCCCGGCTCATAGCCCGCATTTTTCACTGCCTGTAAAATGTACTCGATCGCTTCCTCATCGCTGGCAAGATCCGGTGCAAAACCACCCTCATCGCCGACGGAGGTTGCAAGCCCTTTGCTCTTTAACAGGGCTGCCAGTGCATGGAATACCTCTGCACACCAGCGGAGCGCCTCTTTGAAGCTTCCCGCACCGACCGGCATAATCATGAACTCCTGCACATCCACGGTATTGGCTGCATGCGCGCCGCCATTTAAAATATTCATCATCGGAACCGGAAGTCTGTTGCCGGAGATTCCGCCAAGGAAACGGTACAGCGGGATATCCAGCGCGATCGCCGCCGCTCTTGCCGCTGCAATTGATACCGCAAGGATGGCATTTGCGCCAAGCTTTGACTTGTCCTTTGTTCCATCCGCAGCAATCATTGCCGCATCCAGCGCGTAAATATCGCTCGCATCCATGCCACAGATCGTATCGCTGATGATCGTATTGATATTTTCTACTGCCTTTGTGACACCCTTTCCAAGGTACCTCGCTTTATCTCCATCACGAAGCTCCAGTGCCTCAAACTCTCCCGTCGAAGCGCCTGACGGTGCCATGCCTCTTCCCACGGTGCCATCCGCAAGTGTGACCTCCGCCTCAACGGTAGGATTGCCTCTGGAATCCAGTATCTCTCTTCCGATTACCTTTTCAATCTCCAAAAAATTCATGCTTCGTTCTCCTTCCATCTGATCATCTGATTCTCTGATCTTTTCAATCATCTGATTCTTTGATCCATCCGGACTCCGGCTTCCGGAAAACACACCGGAAGGCGTTCGTTACATAGGATGGAACGCGTCCCGGTGCAGCTGTTTTCCGGCAGGAAACGGATTCAGCAGCTCCGCACCTGTAAGAAGTCCTAAAATGATTTACACTATAGTTAGTCGCACCTAACTGTAGTCATTATAACGGTTGGAGAAAAAGATTGCAACCCCGGATGATGATACTTTTTCTCATTGCGGATTCTCCGCCGGATAAGAACGCCCTTTCCTTACTGCACCGCTGCTCCGTCGTGCGTCATCATCTGCCAGCCTTCCGCACGCTCTCTCGCCTCGATAAATCTGCGATAGGTTCCCTCTTTTTTAAGCAGCTCCTGATGCGTGCCGCACTCAGCGATCCTGCCGTCTGCCACCACAAGGATCTGGTCGGCATTCTCGATTGTCGCCAGCCGGTGCGCGATCGTGATGATCGTCTTGCCTCTGGTCAATTCCGATAGGGCCGCCTGGATCAGATGCTCGTTCTCCGGATCGACGCTCGCTGTCGCCTCATCCAGAATGATGATCGGCGCGTCCTTTAACATCGCGCGTGCGATGGAAAGCCGCTGCTTCTGCCCTCCGGAAAGCGTGTCGCCGCCCTCTCCGATCATCGTGTCATAGCCCTGCGGCAGTTCCATAATGAAATCATGGCACTGTGCCGCGCGCGCTGCGGTGATCATCTCCTCCTCGGTGGCATCCGGTTTTCCAAAACAGATATTGGCGCGGATGGTATCGTGGAACAGATACACATTCTGAAATACCATCGCCATACTGGACAGCAGGCTGTCGCAGGTAAATTCCCTGACGTCGTGTCCGCCCACCGTGATGCTGCCGCTGTTCACATCGTAAAAACGCGCGAGCAGGTTGCAGATTGTCGTCTTGCCGGAACCGCTCGGTCCCACAATCGCCGTCGTCGTGTGCTCCGGAATCCGAAAGCTTACTCCCTTTAAGATCGTTCGGCTGTCATACCCAAAGCTCACATCTGAAAATGCAATATCATAATTTGTAAGCGGAATATCCGTTCCGTTCTCATCGATAAAATGATCCTGCTTTAATTCGTCAAGCTGATCCATCGCCTCGTCGATCACACCGAGGACATGCGCGCTGTCGCTGATCGGCTCTAAGCTGCTAAAAATTCCAAAAGAGAAAAAGACAAACATCAGCATCACCGGGAACTCCATCTCTCCCCGGAAGCCGAGAAAACACGCCTCTGCCGCCAGCGCCACCGACGCGCATTTTAGGGCGAGCAGATGCAGACAGTTTGCAGGCGTAAAGCCCCACTCAATGGCGAGGCGGATGTCCCTGCTGTCGCGGCACGCCTTTTGCATCGCCTCCATGGACGCCCCACTCTTGCCAAACGACTTCACCACGGAGATTCCGCGCGCATACTCGAGCACCGCCCCGGCAAGATTTCTTCCCGCCTCCGCCTCAGCGGGCGCATGCTTCACGCTGTGCTTCGACACCAGAAGCAGACACAGAAACGACGCAAACGCACCTGCCAGCGCAATCAGAGACACCACCGGGTTAAAAAACAGCAGAAACAGAAAGATACACAAAAAGTTCAGATAGCCGCCCACAAAATTGTCAATCATGCGGATTCCCATGCTCTCTAGCGTTCCCAGCCCCGTTGTGATGGAATTTAAAATATTTCCCGTATTCATCTGCGCAAAATAGCCGAGCGACACGCGTTTTAGGGCATCTCCGACCGCCAGTCTGTCCCTTGCGATCAGCTCATAACTGATTGCCTCCTGGCACCGCGCCCGCAGATAGTCAAACAAGAACCGCAGAAAGACAAACACTCCCATGATAACAAGACTCTTCCAGATCCACGCGCGGTCAAATGTCCCGGCGCCGCGCCCGGCATCTAAGAGCATTCCGATGGTGTACGCTGCCACCATGACCGGCATTGCCGCGAACCAGTAGGAAAAGAACGAGAAAATAAAACCCAGATATAATTTTCCTTTAAATTCCCCGCACCAGTCGATGATGCGCTTCACTGTCTTAAACATAGGACACATCCTCCTTTCTGCCCTGGGATACCGCCCAGTGCTTTGCCCCGATATGAAGCTTCCACATCTTCTGATACAGCGGGCAGTTCACAAGCAGTTTCTCCTGTGTTCCCTTTGCCAGAATCTCTCCTGCCTGCAGCACGACAATCTGATCCGCCGTCTGAATCGTCGACAGCCGGTGCGCAATCACAAGCAGCGTCTTTCCTTTTGTGAGCGCCGCAATGCTCTGCTGCAGTTTTTCCTCGTTCTCCGGATCCGTAAATGCTGTCGCCTCATCCAGAATCACAATCGGCGCATTTTTTAACATCATGCGCGCGATCGCCACGCGCTGCTTCTCACCGCCGGAGAGCCGCTTTCCTGCCTCCCCCGCCGGCGTGTCATAACCCTGCGGCAGTTTCAGGATAAACTCCTCGCACTGCGCCGCGCGCGCCGCCGCTTTCACTTCCTCGTCCGACGCTGCCGGATTGCCGAGCCGGATATTTTCCAGTATCGAGCAGCGGAACAGGAAATTATCCTGCGTCACAAAGCTGACATGCTCCGCGAGCTGTCCCACCGAAATCCTGCGGATATCCACACCGCCGATGCAGATTGTCCCCTCCGTCACATCCCAGAAACGCGCAATCAGCTTCGCCACGGTGGATTTTCCGCCTCCGGACGGCCCCACAAGCGCCGTATAACTTCCCTCCGGGAGTGTCAGATCAATGCCGTGCAGCACTTCGTCCTTTTTCTCCCCGCTGTAGGAAAAATGCACGTTTTTCAGCTCGACATCGTGATGTTTTATCGTAGTCTCGCACTCCGGTTCCGGAAGATTTGGCATGGTGAGGTAGGCATCCAGCTGTTCTACCGTCATCTTCATCTGACGGGTATTTTCGGAAAACACTTCGAGCTTTGCCAGCGATCCGACCATCGACATCGAGAGCATCACTGCAAGCGCCGCCTGTGCACCGGTAATGCTGCCACGGTCCGCCAGATACAGGCTGACCGGAAGCGTGCCGAGCAGTGTGGACGGAAACAGGGCAAATGCCAGCTTCATCGTCACCCATGTGGAGGAAAGCCACTTCACCACAAACGTTCTGAAATCCGTGATTGCCTTCGCATATTTTTCATAGGACACACCCGCACGTCCGAACGCCTTGATGACCTCGATTCCCTCTATGTATTCCACGATGGCGCTGTTCATGCGCTCGTTCGACGCATTGTAGATCTCAAAGCTTTTTCCGCTGATGATAAACGTGAGCACCATGCACACCATGGCGAGCGGCAGCGTCACAAGCGAGGCAAGCGTCAGCCGCCAGTCAAGTACCGCAAGCGCCGCCAGACTGACCACCGGAAGCACCAGATGTCCGGCTCCCTCCGGGATCATGTGAGCGAGCGGCGGCTCCATATTCTCGATCTTGTCTACCATGACCGCTTTGATTTCCCCGATCGAGTGCGCCTGCACTTCCCCGAGCGGGGCATGCAAAAACCGGTCTGCCACGCGAAGTCTGAGCTGCTCTAAAATGTGATAGGCAACCGAGTGCGCCAGTCCCGTGGACCATCCGAAGCAGAGAATTTTTACCGCATAAAAAGCGAGCGCCGCAAGACACCAGTATGCAATCACACTCTCCGTCACCGTCCCGTTCACAAATGCCTCAATGACGCGGTACAGGCAGAAATACGGCAGAATCCCCGCCACGATGCTGACCACTGAAAGCAGCACGGAAAGTGCCAGTTTTCCTCTTCTCCCCTCCGTGTAGGAGAACACAATCGAAAGCCATCCCTTTTTTTCTGTTTTATCTACTTTTTCCACATAAATCTCCTTTCTCTGATGCCGCCGGGTGCCGCAGTTCTCCTGCCAGGTCCGCCATTTCCATTTCCACGTCCCCGGCATCTCCCCGGCATCCGTCTTTACCGGATTGCGTTCCGGTACTCCACCGGCGACATCTGCATCACTCTCTTAAATGCCATGGCAAATTTGCTCGGGCTGTCGTAGCCGACCATCCCCGCAATCTCTGCCACATTTTTCTCCCTGTCCTCCCGAAGCAGCACCGCCGCACGGTTCATGCGGTATTTTAACAGCCAGTCCCCGATCGAAGTCCCGTACACGGACTTAAAACACTGTTTCATCCCGGTCTGCGGAATGTCAAACCGCTCCGACAGTTCCCGCTGGGTGATGTTCTCATCCATGTGCTCTGTCAGATAACGTTCAATCGCCTTGACTTTCTCCACCTGCGTCCGGTAAAAGTACGCCGGTTCGTCGATGCGCCGGGGAAGCTCCGCCGCCTCCAGAAACAGCAAAAGTTCCATCACTTTTAACTTGAAATACGGAATTCTGATCTGCTCCGGAACCGCATAAAGTTCACTGAAAATATGCTCGACTGCCGGATGTCCGTGCAGCACTCTCGGATATTTTCCCTCGCAGAATTTCCGGCAGATGGCCGCAGCGCTCACCGGGAACCCCTTCATCTGCGCGGCAAGTCCAGCATCCGCGGTTTCCAGATCAAAACAGATCATGGCTCCGTGGTAATGTGCCAGCGGAAATTCAAAATGTCCCGTGTGCGTCAGGCGGCGGTCCAGCTTTAAATCTCCTGCCTCCACATAGGCGTAGGCATCCTCATCCGCCACATACTGCATCCGCCCCTCCCTGCAATGATCGATACAAAAAACATGCTTCTGCGGCACAAATTCCGAATCAAAATAATCCATATGAAAATCATTGAACCCGAGCATGACACCCGGGAACAGTTCATACATCGCAATCGTTCCCTCGCCGGTGGCATTTTCCATCCGAAAGACACTGCATCCTTCGCTCTTCGCCAGACACTTCATCTGCTCCTCATTCCGGTAAGTCTCCATCGTCCCTCTCCTTTTTACCGTGTGCAGCATGGCTGCCCTCTGCGCCAGAACAGGAATACCATAACAAACAGCAACTCATAAAATACGCCCTGCCCGGGATTCCTCATAAATAAAGCTCCGGTTTCACACCTTCGCACCTATTCATCAAACGGAATACCCCAGACAGGGCGCTCTATCCAGACATCCTTTTCCTCCTCTTCTGGTTAGTTCTTTCTAACACATTTTTATCCTAACGGAGAACGGAGAAAAAATCTGTCCCATTTCGTCGTTTTTGTTCCGATTGGACAACATCATGTCCGGATGTCTTAATCTATCCTTTTTCTTACTTTTCGTGACGAAATGCGGAAAAAAGTCCCTTCTTTTCATAAGGTTCTCTCGTCACAGTTCCCATCTCATAGCCGGTCTTGTCAATGACTTCCTTTAACTTTGCATCATCGATGTCCTGTTCGGTCAGAATGACTGTCTCCCCTTTTGCATGGGAAGAGGTCACCTTCTTCACCGGAAACGCAGCCCTCACTGCCTCATTCACATGTGCCTCGCACATTCCGCACTGCATGCCATCCACTTTTACCACAATTTTTTCCATTGCTGTTCTTCCTCCGTATTACTTCTGTCTGCATATATCCTCTATCAGCTCCACCCATTCCTTCGGATGTACTGCAAGAAGCTCCTCATGCTGCATGTCCAGTTCATGCAGTACCGGGTGCGCAAAATGCCTGTGATAGCGCGCCCGGTATTTTTCTCCCATCTTTAAGGCATATAAAATGTGGATCTCGGTGCCCGCCGGATCGATCGCATCCGGCAGCGGCGTAATCAGATCCGAATAAAACTGATTGCGCAGGCTCTCCTTTGTGATAAAGGAGAGATCCACACCGGCGCCGCGCATCATGCCAATAAACGCATCCACATATCCGTCTCCCGCCTTGCGCCACTTCTCCAGCTTACGGTTTAAAAACGGAAGCCGGAATCTGCCGGTCGTAAGAAACGGATAAATCATCGGCAGCATCAGGGCTGTCATCAGCTTCGCCGGCAGTTTTGCAGACTGATCCAGATCCGAACCGCCGAGAATGCCATAATCCATATGAATCACTCCGCGTGCTGCCATAAGTCCAACGAATGACCCGCCGAGTGAGCAGCCGTACGCCGCACAGATTTTCCCGTCATAGTGTTTCTTAATATATTCCTCGATCTTCGCCGTCTCCTCGATCATCGTGGGAAACTGCGTCTGTTCCGTCTCGTCAAATCCGTCGTAAGAGACGCACGCCACCCGGAATGTCTCCGCCAGCGGCTCGATCACCTTTCCAAAGTTGCTGCGCCAGTAACAGCCGGTTCCCGGCAAAAGCATGAGAACCGGCTTTCCCTGCTCTCCAAATTCATATACTTTCATCTGTTCCCACTCCTGTCTCTATGGTATATTTTTCGGAATCTTTTCTATCGTTTTCATACCAGACAGACATAAAGCCATCCGCCCGGTCTGTAAAAGTATCAGCCCAGCGCCACATCGAGCATCATCATGACGCTGAATCCCACTGCAAAGAATATCGTACCGACATCCGAGTGCTCTCCCTGCGACATCTCCGGAATCAGTTCCTCTACGACCACATAGAGCATTGCTCCCGCCGCAAAACTGAGCAGATACGGCAGTGCCGGGACAATCAGTCCCGCCGCCAGAATCGTGAGGATCGCCCCGATCGGCTCCACAATCCCCGAGAGCACGCCTCCTAAGAATGCCTTCGGCTTTCCGGTTCCCTCCGCCCGAAGCGGCATGGAAATAATCGCCCCCTCCGGGAAATTCTGAATTGCGATTCCAAGTGACAGCGCCATCGCGGCCGCCGCGGAAATCTGGGTGTTGCCCACCAGATACCCCGCATACACGACGCCGACCGCCATGCCTTCCGGGATATTATGTAGTGTGACGGCAAGCACAAGCATCGTCGTGCGCTTCAGCTGGCTCCTCGGTCCCTCCGCCCTCTGGCTGTTACGGTGCAGATGCGGGATAATATGGTCGAGCAGAAGAAGAAACAGGATCCCAAGCCAGAACCCTGCGACTGCCGGCACAAACGCCAGCTTTCCCATATCGCCAACCTGCTCCATCGCCGGAATCAAAAGACTCCAGATCGACGCCGCCACCATCACACCTGCGGCAAATCCCGTCAGCATACGCTGTAGTCGGTCTCCCATCTCCTTTTTCATAAAAAACACACACGCCGCACCGAACGATGTTCCAAGAAACGGTATCAATATTCCGTAAAATACACTCCAGTTCATTTGCAAGCCTCCTTTTCAGTTAGCTTTTACTAACCTTATTTTATCAATCACTTCCTATTTGTCAAGCCTCCCGCCAGTTCCGGCGCAAAATGTGCGGCAAAAAAAATTTCCATGATACAAAAACGGACACTGAATCTTCTTCAGTGTCCTCCCATCACTTCTAACCTGCACATTCCTGGTACAGCGTCTTTTGTCCGGTCCCGCCGAAGATATCCATAATATCCGCCATTCCCACTCCGTAGGAAAGCAGCAGTACCAGATTTTCTTTCGCGTACTCAAACCGCTGGAATAGCTGCTGCTTCTGTTCCAGGTTCTCATATACCTTCCAGTACCCGGTGCAGAGATAATCTCTTCCCTGATGCTCGATAAACCCTCTCACATCCTCCACCGGATAACCCAAAAGCAGTCCCATCTCATGAGGGAAATCCCTGCGCTCCTGCATGTACCTGCGGTAACGCATCCGGAAAACAGGAAGCACCGCCTCCAAGGAAGTATCCTGATATCCCAGTTTATGCAGCATCCTTTTCACCTGTTCCTGTTCCATGTATTCTTCCAGGCTTTCTCTTCGGTATAAGAGCACAGCCGCTTTTCTGCCGGTTGAAAAAAGCACATATATGGATATTCCGGTATCCCGGATCAGCTCCCGAACCTGACATACCCCCTCACACGGAATATTGAACAGATTCGACGGCTTTAAGCCTGCGATTAACGGCGCACACTGCAGTGCAAGCTGCAATTCCACATCTTTTGGCTCCATCTGCTGCAAAATCTCCCATGTCTCACGACTCATGCCGATCCCTCCTGTGTTATACGATCTTTTGAGTTAGTCTCTTCTAACTATCTGTATCATATACGACAGCAGGCATCTTGTCAAGAATCAAAAGAATTGTCGCAATAAGCATAGACTGCTTTTGAGTGATAAGTAATATTATAAGAAACACACTTCGGGATTTCATGTGGAAATGCAGATGGAATATTCGTTTGAGAAAAATGTGAGAATTTCTTCCGGCTGAATGTTTGCATCGGATTCCGTGTCTCTTCCACGTTTGGACAATCCGACGGGTGCATGTCCGACACACCGGAGACAATGGGCGGACTTTCTGGTGCCGCTAGGGACACACACAAAAGTCCTACAAATTGTCTTCCGGGATGCGGACATGACCCGCGGAGTGCTCCAAACTTGGAAAAACACGGATCATCGAAGATGCAAACATTCGGCTGGTTAGAAATGCCACATTTTTTGAACCGAATGTCCATCTGCATTTTCATCTGAAATCCCATGGTGTGGTCTTCTTATAATATTACTTATCAAAGCAACGCACGATATGCTTATTGCGCCTGTCACGGGAGTAGTCCCTGCTCCTGCATCTCATGCGCCACCTTCACATATTCCCGGCTGTTGCGGTAAATCTCTTTTTTCTCCGCTTCCGTCAGCTGCCGCACGACCTTCGCCGGGCTTCCGAGCACCAGCGATCCATCCGGCACTCGGGTGTGCTTTGTGACAAGGCTTCCCGCCCCGACGATACAGTCACAGCCAATCTCCGCTCCGTCTAAGATCGTCGCCGCCATCCCGATCAGCGTCCGGTCACCCACCGTGCATCCGTGGACAACCGCCTGATGTCCGATGGTCACATTGTCACCGATCACCACATCGCCCTCAATGCTCGCATGAATCGTACAGCTTTCCTGAATGTTTGTCTCTCTTCCGATCGTGATGGTTCCCTCATCCCCGCGCACGGTGGAGTAAAACAGCACACAGCTGTCCTCCCCGATCGTCACGTCTCCAACCACCATCGCCTCGCGTGCAATCCGCACACCTGGAAGATCTGTAATCCGCTTATAGTTCATTTTTCCACACTCCTTATCCCAACTCCGCATTGAATTTCTGCGCATTTATACGGTAAAAATCATCCCCCACGCTGTCGATGACGTGGTAAGCCGCTGTGGAATCCGTCATCTCGAAGATCACACTTTCCCCGCTGCAAAGCTCCGGAATATCAAAATCCACCTGTTCCGGTACGGCGGTGCCAAGCGTGGACATAACCTGCTCCACTTTCCGCACCTGCAATGCATCCGCCTCAATTTTAAGACAGATATACTGGTTCTTCGCAAAGGACGCCACCACCAGAACCGGATAATTATGATCAATAGACGGATGCTCCATGCCGGTTTTTTTCATTTACCATTGTGCCACCCGGCACATATTTTACCAGATAGCAGTGCTTTGCCGTCTTTATCGTCTCTTCCGTTTCAATCTGTGCAAGCTCCGGATTAAAGATCGCAATCGCGCCGTCCGGTGCATACTCCTGATCTGTCACAAGCTTTTTATTGATATAGCAGTCGCTGATCAGCGCATAGTGTCCGTTGTAGAGAGAGATAATTCCGAGTTTCGGAGAAGCCCCGCATAGCGCGTCTCCTCCGCTTCCAGATATTCCGCAAGCGGCAGTGTCTTTGAAACAATCTTTTTTGTCACTGCGGTCACCGCCACCGGAGCGGTTGACTTTTTCTCCGGATACGGATGTCCGGCACCGATCTTCACATCCTTCGCGCATGTCTTGCCATGCAGGATATACGGGGTATATAAAACCTCATAATAATAACTTTTGGTATTCAGCTTCGGCATCGTCTCACAGTCAATGTCTGTCTGCTTGAAATAGACGGTTCCCTCCTTGTCCTCCAGATGGGCTTCCAGTTCTTCCTCCGGTACAATAAAACCGAACCCTGCACTAACCGGCTGCTTGATCATGTATTTTACGATATAACCGCGCAGTCTCTCCGGTTTGGATTCTTCCTGCTTCTCCTCTGCAATGACAGTCTTCTCTGAGATCAGAGCGACATCCTTCGCCGCGCAAAGCTTGCCCTTTAAAGTCTGCTCAAGCGTAAATGAAACCCTGCGCCCCAGAACCAGCTGCGACGCCTCACCGGCATCTGTGAGGTTGTTGACATGGAACCAGTATTCCCCGGAAATATAACCGGTACCGTTATCCGTGCGGTAAGCCGTAATGAGTCCAACATACCGTACCTGCGCGATATCTTCAGTCTGCAGCACCGTCTCTTCTGCGGTATTTACCTCGCCGTTCCCGTCAATCCACACTTTCGCATAATCCGCACAGGGGTGCATCTTCTCCAGCGTCACACTGACCGCTTCCTGCACCATCTCACCAGGTTCTTTGGCGCAGGTGTAGGAAACCACGTAGATATTGCCCAGTTTGAATCCAAAGTCAATCTGATCCTGCGAAAACATGATATTTCCGCGCGGCAGTCCGGCGTTCTCCATCTTCGCATAATTCTGTGAGACGTAGCAGTTCCCGATAAAGCCGTTCGTCCGGAGTGCATTCGGGAAAAATAAAATGATCCATCAAAAAAACGGTAAATTGCTTCCGTCTGGCTTAATTTTTCCACGCATACCTTGTGTGTGTGCGATACCAGCCGGATGTCATCCGCGCAGATCTTTCCGGCTGCAAGCTTCAGATGACAGGACACGGTACACGCAAAATCTCCATACCGCATGAGTTCCAGTTCCGCAGCATCACGGCAGGCTTCCGGCGCAAATGTAAAATTCCCGATCATTCCGGTATCACGCATCACATCATAATCTGTCAGTTCCCCTGCCAGCCGGATATCCGCCACATCCGAAAGCATGATCTCCCTGCCCTCTACAGTGATCGTCTCCGCCGCAATATTCTGCAGGATTCCCTCTGCCCTGCTGTCATCTTTCAGCGTCACTTCGACCCGGTTTAATAAATAAATCCCGATCTCTCTGACCGTTATATCTTCACCCATACAAGCTACTCCTTCTGCAATCCATCATGTATTTATGGTATTACAGCACCCGCGCTTTTGCAAGGAATTCTTTCCACGCAACCCGCCCGGAGATTCACGGTGCTCGTCAAATCTGCATACAGTCATACAATATAAATAATGTCTTTCTGCATTTCATAATCTCCCGGCGGATTCATGCAACTTTCTGTACCGTGATTGTATTTGTTTCGGCTGCTCTGTATTCTGAAGCTTCGGGTCTACAGCCTACAAAATACGCCGTGAGACCCGTTTTCTGGAATATTTTGATCATTTTTTCTATCTGCTGGAGCGTTCTCGGGTCTACAGCCGATAAAATACGCCGTGAGACCCGAAATTTTACAATTTCCGGGTCTCACGGCGTATTTTTTGCTTCCTGTGCCCAAAAGCCATGGATTTATCCCTCTTTTTCTCTCTTATCAAGCGGTTTTCGGGTCTCACGCAGCTATTTTTCCTCTGTAGACCCGCGCCAGCCTTCTCCAGGCTTTCTCACAAACGTTTTCTGCAATAAAAAATATGCCACGACACATTTTCGCACCAAGCGCGGTCGCCTGCGGCATGTCTCTCCTTCGCGCAAGTGCGCATCCTGCCCGGAGGGCTAAAAGCACCTTGTCAAGCGTCTTCCTGTACCGTAATATTCCGCACCCAGATGTATTTTTTATAATGTAAGTACACAGCAGGAATCTTCACAATCTCGTCGAGGTTCACGATACAGTACACCACCATGACCGGCCATTTCAGCACAAATGCCGCAAAGAAGCCGAACGGCACGGAAAAGCACCACATCGCCCCGAGATTCCCCTTCATATCGAACTTGGAATCCCCTCCGGCACAGAAGATGCCGTCCAGCACTGTCGTATTGACCGACTGCGCCATGATATTGCAGCCGCAGAAGATCAGCATATACTGCAGATACTCCGCCGCCGTCTCACTGAGCGGTGCAAAACGCACGATCAAAGGCGAGATCAGCATCAGAAGACCGCCGGTGGTCATGCCGACCACAATCGCCATGCGCGTCAGTCTGCCGCCGTACACTTTTGCCTTGTCCAGTTCTCCGGCACCGAGCAGATTTCCGATCAGCACGCCCGCACCGCCGCTGACGCCGCGGATCAGGCACGATAACATATTCTTGGCGATCGTGGTGATGGAATTCGCCGCCACTGCGTCGCTTCCCATATGTCCCATAATCACAGAGTAGGACACATAGGCGATTCCCCAGACGAGTGCAGCGCCGAGCACCGGCGTGGTATAGCGCCAGAAATCTTTTGTCAGAACGGCATCCGCCGCACGGAACATTTTCTTCCAGATGATCTGCACACGCCCGGACTGCTTCGTCTCCAGGTAACTCCAGATGAGCTCCACCAGACGGGCGGCAACCGTCGCGTAAGCCGCTCCCTGTATTCCTAACGCAGGAAGCCCCAACAGCCCGTAGATCAAGATCGCATTGCAGATAATATTCACAACGACCGCTGTACAGCTGATCCGTGAACTGACCGTGGCATAGCCGGTATTTTTCAGCAAAATCAGGTAAATCTGTGAAATACCGCACAGCAGATATGACAGGGACACCGCGCGCAGATAGACCGCTCCACTCTCAATTAACGCAGGATCGGAGGTAAAAATGCGCATGAGCACCTCGGGCGCCACCGCCGCAAACACGGTAAACGCACCGCTGAATATGAGATTGGTGCGCAGTGCAATCGGCATGACCTCCTCGATGGAAGCCGCGTCCTTTTTCCCCCAATACTGTGCTGCCATGATTCCCGAACCGGCAGAGATACCGCTGATAAACAGATTTAAGACAAACTGGATCTGCCCTGCCAGAGACACTGCCGACAGGGAGGTCTGGCTGACCGCCCCGAGCATAATGGCGTCCGTGGCGCTGACTAGCGCCAGCATAAACTGCTGCATCGTGATCGGCAGCACCAGAAGCTTTAATTTCTGGTAGAATTCATCGTGGAAATTGATTTTTGCAAACATAATTTTCATCCTTTACATATATATCTCATGGGATTTTATCATCTATGTCTTACCGCCGTCAATTTCCTTTCTTGCCTTTTTTCAGTCAGATTCCGGATTTTTTTACATATCCTGCACTTTTTACATATTCGATCTTTTCACTACGGTCTTTTCACCGTCCACTCATACGTTCCGGCAGGCACATTCTCACTTCTTCCATCCGGAAGAAGCACTACCGCCTCCACCGGCGTTGCAAGCCGGATATGGCAGCCGTCCGGTTCATACCGCCATGCGCTCTCGATCTTCCCTGCCACGGAAAGATAGCTTCCGGATACGCCTCCCAGGCGCTCGTCCGGATAAGGTGCAAAATGCAGTTTTGCAAAGCCCGGTTTTTCCGGTCTGATTCCCAGGATATATTGATAGTAAAACTCCCCCACACTGCCGAATGCGTAATGGTTAAAGGATACCATATTTTCACCGGAGCCCGCCATTTTCTCCTCGTTAACAGTTCCGTCCGGCTTTAAGGCATCCCAGCGCTCCCATGTTGTCGTCGCGCCACATTTTACCTGGTACATCCACCCCGGGCAGTTCTCCTGCAGTAATACATCATAGGCAAGTTTCTGCTCTCCCGCTTCCACCAGAAGCGGCAGCAGATGCTCTGTCGCAAAAAATCCTGTCTGCAGTCCGTTTTTACGAATGTTGGCGACAAAGTTTTTCTTGACCATTTCCCGCAGTTCGCCCTCCGGCAGCACAAATTTTAATGCCATGATGTAAGCGGACTGATAGTCCTTCGCCACGATTCCGTTTTTACTCACGAATTTTTTGATATAAGCGTCCGTCGTCGCGGCAAGCTGTCTGCGGTACCGCGCCGCATCTTCTCGCTTTCCAAGCCGTTCTGCCGTCTCGCTGATGACCTTTAAATCATGCACGATGAACGCGTTTGACACCGGATTGTTGTGCATCGCCTGCCATGCGATTCCTTTTCCCATCGCGAGCCAGTCGCCTAGGGACGGACCAATCCAGAGATTTTTCTTCCCCATCTTGCGGATCTCCGCCTCCACAAAAAGCTTCATGCTCTCATACTGGCGCGGCAGTGCCTCCTCGTCCCCGAACTGACGGTACATCATCTCCGGCAGAATCGTGACCGCATTGCCCCAGCCCAGCATGCTGATAAATCCGATCCCGGCAGGTCCTGTCTGCGGCACCGTGGCGCACACATATCCCTCGGTGTTGTCAAGCTGCCCCAGCTCCAGATCCCGCAGAAAATTTTTCCAGAACGCATCCGTATTAAAATTATAAGCCCCTGTCAGTGCAAACACCTGACCGTCCCCGGTATAGCCCATGCGCTCATCCCGCTGCGGGCAGTCGGTCGGCACTTCCACATAGTTGGATTTCTGTCCCCAGACCTGGTTCTCATAGAGTTTCTGCACCAGCGGATTCTCGCAGGAAAAATATCCGGTACGCTCCATCTCTGTATGAAGTGCGTATGCCCTGATCATCCCCGGCTGATATGCCGCACCGGAAAGCTCCATGTAACGGAATCCCATATAGGTAAAGCGCGGACGGTATTTTTTCTTCTCCGCGCCTGCATGGTAGACGATGGTCGCTTTTGCTTTGCGCAGATTTGCGGTGTACAGGCTGCCGTCGGCATTTAAGATCTCCCCGTGCCGGATCGTAATTGTCTCATTTGTCAAAAAAGAAGGATCTATTTCTACAATTCCGGCAAAGTTTTGCCCGAAATCAAGGATCGTCACGTCTCCCTGCACCGTTGCCTCTCTCACCGGCATCTCATCCTGCAGACGCACCTCCGTAAGCGTCGGCTCCAGTGCAAACGGCGTCTCCCTCGTGTAGGCAGCCGCATGACCGGTCACTTTCTCTCTTCCGTCTGCAAAATAAATCTCACCATCGTACTCTCCGGCATATTCATACGGGGATTCCAGTTCCTCCACCGTCTCATCGGAGACGATTTTTCTGCTTCCCGCCGCATCCTCCAGTTCCAGAATCCATGCGACCGCCGGCTGCTCTCCGTATATCTGCGTCTGATTTTCACAGAGAAAACGCCCGCAGTACCACCCCTGTCCGAGATAGACCGTCAGCGTATTTTCCCCTTCCCGCAACAGCTCCGTAACCTCGTGTGTCTGATAGAGCACACGTCTCGGATAGTAGGAAAATCCCGGCGCAAACATCTGGCTCCCGATCTTCGTACCGTTTAATTCTGCTTCGTACACGCCGAGGGCTGTGCCGTAAAACACAGCTTTTTTGACCTGTGAAGCCGTAAATTTCTGCCGGTATACAAAAACCTCGCCCTCCCGGTATTCTTTTTCTGAAGTGATCCACTGTTTTCTTAATTCTTCCATCTGCATTTCCATCCTTATTCTGCCATCTCCCGCTCTGTCAGATCCGTGCGTTTAAAAACTGTGCGCTTACCTCCAGCGACCGTAGTGGAGAGTTGTCCACCCAGTTTTTATGGCTTTCTAAAATCACGGCATCCACATTCACGTTCTTTGCCTGTGCAATGAATGCATCCAGATTCATATTACCGCAGCCAAGCTCCATGCTGTCCGATTTTAAGATCGGCGTCATGGCAGGCTTCAAAAGCCGAGTGCCGCGGTCATTGATATGATAAAGCTTCATTCTCGTGTCCAGTTTTTTCATCAGGGCGAGCGCGTCCACGCCCGCCTCCGTCGGCCAGTAGGAGTCCAGCTCAAAGTTGACATATTCCGGATCTGTCTCCGAAAGGAGCAGATCATACGCCGTTTTCTGCGGCTCAACGTGCAGGAACTCACAGTTATGGTTGTGGTATAAAAGTTCAATGCCCGCCTCTTTCAAAATTTTTCCGGAGGTATTCAGATCCCGGCACAGCCCCTGCACCGCGGCTTTATCCGAGTAATCAAAGCGGTACATTCCCGTGATGACGACATATTTTGTGCCGAAGGCTTCTGCCTCTTTTGCAACCGTCTCCGGCTCCCGTCTGATCGTTCCAAGATCTTCATGGATGCTCGTCACACAAAGTCCCGCTTCTTTTACGAGTGCATTCCAATCATAGCTTCCGCCTTTTCCGACCGGCATTCCCGCCGCCTTCGTGAGCATCCGCACCAGAAAAGAGGTCGGCTTCACCATAAAACCGTTCAGTTCGATTCCGTCGTAGCCTGCCGCCCTGATCCGCCGCAGCGTCTCTGCCGTCTGCTTTTCATTTTTCGTTACTGTTCCAAGCATGATCTGCTGTACTGCTTTTTTCATTCCTCTGCGCTCCTTACTTCGTGTTCCCTAGTTCTTTGGAATTTTCTGCAATGCGTCGTTTAACGCTTTCATCTGCTCCTCGCTCACAGCGTCTCCCGCCTGCTTTAAGAGACTTGCCAGTGTCATGCGCTGCATCATCCGCTGCAATGCCGGGTTGTCCTTCACGCTCTCCGCCACATCGCCGCGGCTTGCGGAAGCCTGTGCCATCAGGCTCTGCACAATGGCGTTTGCCATCTCATTTTTCGCCAGTTCCCCAGTGTATCGGAAATCGAATAGTGATCGGCTTTAAAATCCTCTTTGTCAAACCAGTTGACCACGTCGCCCTGCTTGTTGAAAATGTAATCCGGATTCGGTGTGTCCACTTTTCTCACTGTAATCTCATCGGTGCAGTCCCCGGACACTGCCCGGATCGTGTGCGTTCCCGTAATCGGCACCCGGAATCTGAAGATGCGTGCACCTTCTTTCGTCTCTTTCTCTGCTCCGTCCACAAAGAGCGAGACCTTCTTCTGGTTGGAGTACACTTTGATCTCCGTCACATCCTCTGCACGGTCCGTGTACCTGCTGCCGCAGAGATGCACAAATGGGGCTTTGCTCCAGTATGCCTTGTATACATAGAACGCATCCTTTTTGATCCTGCGATCCATCGTCACAAGCCCTTTCTGGTTCTCGCCGTGCTTGCCACCCTCGTCGCGCCCGTCCGCAGCGAAATCAAACAGATTCCATACATGCGTTGCCCACAGATACGGGCGCTCCTCAATCATTTTTGCCATATGCTCGTGGTAAACGCACTGATATTCCTCCGTGTAATCGCCCCGCTCCGGATTCGCACTGTGGTACGCCGGATTCGCGTCCGCGCCGTATTCGGAGAGTCCGATCACCCGGTCGGGGTAAGTGCTGTGATATTCGTCAAAAAAGCTGTCGTTCTGTTCCAGTTCCCCGATGTACCAGCCAAAGTAGAGATTGTAGCTGTTCATATCCGGTATCTCCAGCATCGGGCTGTCCGTCTCTAACATAAAGACATCCGCCATAACCGTCGGACGCGTCTTATCCAGTTCATGACACAGATCATTTAATCTACGGTGATTCTCCAGCAGTTCTTCGTTCACCGCGCTTGCTGCCGTGATCTCATTGGAAAGTCCCCAGCAGACAATCGACGGATGATGATAGTTCTGCACGATCAGCTCCTTCATCTGGCTTAACGTATTTTCGGTGCCGTCTGTCATGTGCATCGTGATATACGGAATTTCCGCCCACACAATGATTCCGTTCTCATCGCAGAGATCGTAGAACTCCTGCGCGTGCTGATAATGTGCCAGGCGGATCGTGTTGGCACCAAGCTCTCTTACAATCGCCATATCCTCCCGGTGCATCTCGTATGTCAGCGCATTGCCCGCGCCCGCACGATCCTGATGACGGCTCACGCCGCGCAGCGGATAAGATCGTCCGTTTAAGAAAAAGCCCTCTTTGGGATCTATCTTAAAGCTGCGGCAGCCAAACGTCCGCTCCACGACATCACCGCCCGGAAGTTCTGCTTTTACCGTATACAGATACGGATCCTCCACACCGTCCCAGAGATGCACATTTTTAAGCGCAAACACGGCTTTTGCATAACCGTTTTCCACGGGAACCGTCTGTGTCTCTCCCGCCACGGTGACCGTCACGTCCGGTGCTTCCCCCGTCATCCACAGTTCCACCGTCACGTCTGCGTCCGCCTGTTTCTCTGCAGCGTCCAGAATCGTCACCTCCGGCGTCACTTTCATGCCGTTTCCGCCTGCATAGTCCATCACAAAATGCACTTTAGGCACCGTCACCAGCTTTACCATGCGGTACAGCCCGCCGTAAAAAGTAAAATCGGCTTTCTGCGGATACACCTTTGTGTTGTCAGAGTTATCCACATATACTTCTAACAGATTGTCCTCTGTCAACTGCTCCGTCACATCTACCCGGAATGTAGAAAATCCGCCCTCGTGGTGGAACAGCTTCGTTCCGTTGACCACAACATCCGCCGTCATCGCTGCGCCGTTAAATTCCAGATACGCTCTTCCTCCCTTTTCCAGTTCCGGTTTTGCAAAATGACGCACATATTTGCAGGTTCCGCGATAATAATCGTTTCCGCCGTCCTGCCCGTCAACCGCGTTCCAGGTGTGCGGGAGCGTCACCGCTTCCCCGCTTTCACTCTGTGGATTTTTATAAAATGTCCAGTCTTTTTCCAGCACTATTGTATTTCTCATCTATTCCGTTTTCCCTCTCTTTTCTTCTCTCTATTTCATTTCCTCAATCACTTTTTCCACTTCTGCCTGTTTTTTCTCCTGAATGCTCTTCTGTACTTCCTCCATCTTCTCTTTGGAGAGCGGCGTCTCGCGCATTGCGCAGAGCGTACATACCCAGCCAATCAGCGGGAGTCCGAAATACATGCTCATCGTCATCCAGAAGATTGCCGGTGTGGACGGGTCGGTCGGCTGTGGCATCGTGTGCCTGTAGCCGATCAATGCCACCAGACCGGTTGCAATCGCTGCAGAAAACGAGGATACTAACTTGTCAATAAAGCTGTATGTACCTGTCACTGCTGCCGGAATGAATTTACCACTGCGGTCTAACTCGTAATCAATGATGTCCGCCATCATCGCATTGCTTGACATCGTCACGCACATTTTTGCACCATTTAACACCAGGGTCAATAATACATATACAATCATCATTGGAAGCGTCGTCGCAATCAGGGTCGGATCAATGAAAATAAACAATACCACAAGCACCGCCGCCACGGTGATGCACACATACGTCCACGTCACCATCGCCTCTTTATTTCCGTGCTTTCCTGCGTATTTCGCCCCGATAAACGCGAAGATGATCGAAGGAAGCATACCGATTACACTTAAGATTGTCCCAAGCTGCATATTGCCGATAATAATTCCGAACAGCATCGTCGTCACAACCGCCTGGCTTGCCGTCTGGCTCGCGATCTTATCCGAACTTGCCGCAACGATGAACGTCTGCAACGCACGGTTGGATTTGACCAGCTCCCACATATCTTTTACTTTTACCGGCTCCGCCTTCTTCTTGCTCGCCACGCCCACAAAATTTTCCGGTTTATCGATATCCGATACCGCGATGCTGCAGAGAAGTAATCCCACACCCGATACTGCCACGCAGACGATGCAGGATGCTGCAAGCATCTCTACCGAATAGACATTTCCATATTTTGGGAGCAATATCACCGTAATCACGATGTTAAGAATCATCGGCACCAGATAGTTATAAGCTGTACTCCAGACGCCTACCATCGGGCGCTGCTTCGGGTCGTTCGTAAGCATCGCCGGAACGATCTGCGCTGTGACGTTGCACATCGTATAGCCGATCACATACAGGCAGTAGAGCAGCACGAACAGCACGATTCCATGTCCCTTTCCACTCGCCCAGCAGTACATGATCAGGACTGCCAGTGACTCGATCAGCCATCCTGCCACCATCAGAATCCTGATCTTTCCAAACCGCGTGTTCATCTTATCGATGATGATCGCAATGATCGGATCTGTGACGCCGTCCAAGATTCTTGTTGCAGTCAGGATAATGCCTACCACCGCTGTTGCAATGCCATACCCTTCGTTTGCCACATAGCTTGCCAGTCCAAGCAGCACATAAAAACACATTCCAATCCCAGAACTGCATCCTGCAAGCGCTACCCTCCATGTCTTTGCACGGCGGTAGACAATGCCGTTTGTCTCCACAGACTGTTCTTTTTTCTTTCCAAACATTTTTATACCCTCCAGACTTTTCCGTATTTTGCCGCTTCCGTATGTCTGCTATATCTGCGGCCTCTGTTTTTCTATGGCTTTATTCTAGCCGGTCTTTTTCCTTTCTGTGTTTACAAATTCGTTGTTATGTACTAAAATTCATGTTATAAAATGATGTATTGCTATTTTTCTAACATTTTCACGATTTTGTAAACTCCGGGTTTTATAAAATCTTATATAGTAACATCAGATTACAAGAGATGCACAGGAAAAATACGGCTGACGCTGTATTTTTTCACTGCAGAATGGAGGATTTTATGAGATTACCGGAACATTTTTTGATCGGGGCTGCCACAGCCGCCCATCAGGTAGAAGGGAACAACATCCGCAGCGACTTATGGGCGATGGAGCACATGAAGCACACCAGCTTTTTGGAGCCGTCCTTAGACGCGGTCGATCACTACCACCGCTATGAGGAAGATATTAAGCTTCTGTCCGACGCCGGCTTAAACGCCTATCGTTTTTCGATCGAATGGGCGCGCATCGAGCCGGAGGAAGGCGTGTTTGATGCAGGGGCCGTCGCACATTACCACGACGTCATCGCCTGCTGCAAAAAATACGGTGTGGAACCGTTTGTTACCCTGCATCATTTTTCCAGCCCGAAATGGCTGATGACCAAAGGCGGATGGGAAGCTTCGACTACGCCTGCCGACTTTGCCCGCTATGTTCATTATATTATGGAAGAACTCGGCAGCGAACTGCACTATGTATGCACCATCAACGAGGCAAATATGGGCATTCAGGTCGCCGCAATCGCCGAGCGCTACAAGCGGCAGATGATGGCGCAGATGCAGGCAGCACAGACAGCGCCAAGGAGCGGCGACAGCGCGGACGGTACGGTGCAGGTCGGCATCAATCTTGAGAAAATGATGGAAAATCAAAAGGCAACCGCCCTTGAAAATATGGAAGTCTTCGGCGTGGAAAAAGTAGAAAACTTTACCTCCATGCGCACCAGAGAGGGCGATCTTCTCATCATGAAAGCACATGAGCTCGCCAGAAAAGAAATCAAAGCGCTCTATCCGGACATTAAAGTCGGTCTGACCTTAAGCCTGCACGACATTCAGCCGCAGGCGGGCGGCGAGGCGCGCGCAGCCTCTGAGTGGGATGAAGAATTTTTACACTATCTCCCTTATATTAAGGAGGATGATTTCTTAGGCGTGCAGAATTATACCCGCTCCCTGATCGGTCCGGACGGTCAGCTTCCGAATCCGGAGGGTGCCGAACTGACCCAGATGAATTATGAGTTTTACCCGGAAGCTTTAGAGCATGTTCTGCGCAGGGTGGCAGAAGATTTTCACGGTGACCTGTATGTCACTGAAAACGGAATTGCAACTTCCGATGACACCAGGCGCGTCGCTTTTATCGATGCCGCACTTAACGGCGTCGCTGCCTGCATCCGCGATGGTCTCCCGGTAAAAAGTTATTTTCACTGGAGTCTCCTTGATAATTTTGAATGGCAGAAAGGCTACTCGATGACTTTTGGACTGATTGCGGTCGACCGCAGCACACAGACAAGACATCCGAAGGAAAGCCTGCGTTTCCTCGGAAGCTGGAACCGCTAAAGAAAGGAATACCCACATGGACATCAAAGAACGTCTCTCTTTTTTTCAGGAAATGGTTCAATGTGAATACCCGCTTCATCTCTGGCACTACAGCCCGGAGTTTGAGCTGATCGAGACAGACTGTCCGGCAGAACTCATGCTGCCGGACATTATCTCCATGCTGGGTTTTTCCTCTCTCGTACTCGCACATATCGAATCCGGGAACCGCATGCCGCTGATTTTGGACACCGAGTTCGGACTTCTCTGGATCGCCGGTTTTGAGTATCAGGGCTTTGCGCTGCAGCAGATCCACATCGTCGGTCCTGCTTTTACCGGAAGCAACTCACATCTGGTTCTGCGTAAAAAGCTGGATTCCTACCAGCTTACCGTCAAGCTGCGCTCTAAAATTGTAAAGCAGATCGAGAGTGTGCCGATCATTCCGTCTTCCGTGCTGCTCTCCTACGCCATCATGTTTCACTGCGCCATTACCGGCGAGCGGATCACCGCGGATCTGATCTCTTTTACCTCACACAGCACGACAAGCGTTCCGGATGACTCGCCGCTTCTCTCCGGGGAGCATCCGGGCATCTGGATGGCGGAACAGACATTTCTCTCCATGATCCGCGAGGGAAATCCGGAATACAAAAAGGCTCTTGCAAAATCCATGACCTTAAGCTCCGGCGTCAAGGCCGAGATCGGCGATTCACTCCGCATGAGCAAAAATAATCTGCTGGTGCTCCTAACCCTGTGCAGCCGCGCTGCGATCGATGGCGGTCTGAATCCCTCCATCGCATACACCCTAAACGATTACTATGCCGGGCGCATCGAGGAATGTAAAACGACTGCCGACACGACCAATTTAAGCCGCGAATTTCTCGATGATTACGTCCACCGTGTCCGCGCCGCAAAGGAGACGAATGCACATTCCAGGCAGATTCAGAACATCTGCGACTACATCAGTCTGCACATCCGCGAACCGCTCTCGATCTCTCTGCTCTCCGAACGGCTCGGCTACACGGAATATTATTTTTCCCACAAGTTCAAGGAAGTGACCGGCGAGAGCGTGAATGCTTATATCCGCCGAAAAAAAATAGAAGAAGCAAAGCTTCTTCTATCGGGTACCCGCATGAGTATTCAGGACATCAGCGATGAACTGTCCTTCGGCAGCCGCAGTTTCTTTTTCTCCAGCTTTCAGAAGGAGACCGGCATGTCACCGACGGCATACCGCGGGGAGCACTGTAAGGGGTGAGGGGAGGACCTGATTGCCCCAACATTTCTTTTTGAACCGTTTATCCAGATCTATTTCCCGTATCACCTGCTCTTTCATTCCAGATTTTTGAGATAATCGTTCTTCTAAATCATCCTGTAGAGTAGTTGATATTATAGCAGCCGAAATACCTGTTCCACGGAATCAGTGAGATTCTCCATGGCTTTTTCCCGCTGCATGGCCTCCTCTAACGTGCACGCCCCTCGCACGATCGGGAAAAATGCGTCGATGCCGTTGTCATTGCACGCAGCCGCTTCTTTTGTGACCGAACCGGCGAACGCAATCACTTTACAGCCATACTTCTTGGCAGCCCTCGCAACCCCCACGGGCGCTTTTCCCATTGCAGTCTGAAGATCCAGCCGTCCCTCTCCGGTGAGCACAATCTGCGCTTTCTTTGCCTCCTCCTCAAAATGGATCACGTCTAATATCAGCTCGATTCCCGGAACCAGTCTCGCCCCAAGATAACTGATAAAGGCATATCCCATGCCGCCGGCTGCCCCCGCGCCCTCCCGGGCTGCATAGTCAACGCCGATCCGCTCGGCAGTGATCGCGGCGTAATGCTTCATATCCGCGTCGATACGCGGCATTTCCTCTTCCCGTATGCCCTTCTGCTTTCCATAAATACAGGTCGCCCCTTTTTCTCCGCAGAGCGGATTCGTGACATCACATGCAATCTGAAAATCACATTCTTTCAGTTCCGGCATCAGATGCTCCAGTGAAACGAAATGTATTTTACCAAGCGCATCCGCTCCCTCTCCTGCTTCCTCTCCATCTTGGTCAGAAACTTCACACCGAGCGCTCTAAGCATTCCGATTCCGCCGTCATTTGTTGCGCTTCCGCCGATTCCAATGATGAATTTGCGGTATCCGCGCGAAACGGCATCCCGTATCATCTCGCCCACTCCATAGGTGGTGGCTTTTCCCGGATTTCTCTGCGCCTCCTCCACAAGTGTAATACCCGCGGCCTGCGCCATCTCCATAACCGCCGTCTTTTCATCCGCAAGGATTCCGTAGTAAGCTTTTACCCGGCTTCCCATCGGTCCCGTCACAGACAGTTCCACTTTCCTTCCGCCCAGCCCCTCTATCAGGGCATCTGTTGTGCCCTCTCCTCCGTCTGCCAGGGGGCAGACCGTAACATTGGCATGCGGATAGACGCGCAGCACCCCGTCACGCGCCGCATTCCCCGCTTCCATGGAAGTCATACTCCCCTTAAACGAATCGATCAAAACCATTACATCCATCTTTTTCTCCTTACAGGCATGCAGCGGAGACACTTTGCAATGCTCACTCTGCAATGCCTTTTTTCATTTTTGTCCACAGTGTTGTAGGGCTGATTTCCAGTTCTTCCGCAATCTTCTGCCTGCTTCCGTTATTTTTTGGAAGTGTCAGCATATTAACTTCACTGACATATCCATAATCACATCTGTTTCAACCGTGAAACTATCTTATACACTCTCAACATACTCATAATAGGATTTTCTCCACCAGTCGCACTTGTGTCACACCATTTTCTATACACGTTACCTTTATATCTACTTTTCTTTTTTTTTAAATAATGGGGACGCTTGATTGTACAATCTTACATTCTCTTTTACTTTCTCATCATTAAAATTTGCATAGCAATATTTGCAACCATTAAGACAAGTATTATGAATATAAGAAATGACACCACCTCAACCCTTGATTTACCGTCATGAGCGAAGCGGTGTCAATACTTACAAGTTTTGAATACACCTTATTCAATTTCGATAAAGTCATTATAGGTAAATCCACATAGACCACACTCCGTATATTCGGCATATATAGGAACATGAATAATCTGAAAACCTCCAACTGTTGAGGTTTCATCTCCCAGTTCATCTATGTCGAACCCAATAACATCCCTGCCACTAAATATTGTTTTATTATCACAGCATGGACACTTAGCATCTTTTTATATAACGCTCATCTAAATGTGGACTTAACCGTCTTGCTATTATACGCTTTATATTTTCTTCTTTCTCTTTTCCTTTCTGAATATTACTTTTATAAACAAACAGATTACATCTTGCCAGTTCTTTTTGAAATGCTATTTTAGAATAACTTATTGTAGCTTTCTTACCCTCATCAATAATTTTACAAATGGAATCATAAACTCCTTTACTTTTTAATTGATTAAGATGCCACCTATAATAATGACAATTTATTACATCTCTCACAAATGGAAGAACATATTGAGAAAAGAAATCATCTAATTCACAATATTTCATTATCCTCTTTCCTCTATGAATGATTGTATTACGAAGATTATTCAAGGCTTTTAATAATTTATAATTGCTAACAAACAATATAGCAACTTCATCAGTAAGTATTCCATTTTCTACCAACTTTTTTTAATCTATCTATCGCCTCCGAAAATTCAACTGACTTTAAATTTTTCGTATCCTCACTGTTTAGGCTAATATTCTTAAGCAGTTTATTCAATATAATCGGGTCGCCCTTGTCATCTACAGCAAATAAGACATGCTCTTTTTTTCTAAAAGTCTTTTTGGTTTCGAGTTCAAAGAAATGTTGAATGTGTATAGCAATATTCAAATAACTCTTAATATATCCTATGCCGTTTTTCTCTGCTTTATAATTTATCTTCTCTTTATCATCTCTCTCTCATACTCTGAAAGATATACGCATACCTGATGATATGTTTCAAAATACTCTTCTAAGCCTATGGATAATGAATAAAATGCAACATTATGATTGTTTTCCAAAAAAGTATAGTACTCATCACTTAAGATTTTATCTATATTCATATAATCTCCAATCCAAAAAATGCCTCAGTGCATCCTTAACATACTCCACCTTTTCCTGCGGACACTGCTTTACTTCTGGATTCTCTTTCTTGGACTTATTATAATTCTCGCCCATATCCAGACTACACATCCGCTTAACCTGTGCAATATAAGAAGTATGCACATTCACACCATACTTGTTCTTCACATATTCCTTAATCTTCGGATATGTAGCTTTTTCTTCTGGTGTGTAATTACTTTCTTCATCAGGCTTCATTGTAACCTCAATCTTAGGTGTATCTTTTTTGAGAGATAATTTGACCACCGTCTCAACATGGCTCGATAGGTCCGGATTGATGTCGGTCATCGGGAACCTATTCAGGCTAATATGGTATGTATCAAAATATCTCCGTTTGTTCGTGGAAACATATCAACAAATTCTGTGGCAAAAATATCTTGATACATTCTGCTATCCATATCGCAGCCTGAACCTTGTTTGTCCACGGAAAAAGTTCAACTTTTTTATTCGTTTCTACTATTATAGTGATTCAAACATAAAAGTCAAATTTTGCGAGGGACCGCCATCGTCTCAACCTTGTCCGTTCTTCCTACAAAAACAGATCAACGGCTATTTTAGCCCTAACTGATGTTCAGTTTTCCATGCACTCGACCTTATTATGCTGAAAATCCTGCATTGAACAGAGAAGCATTCTACTATTTCTTCGCATTTTCTTCCAGTTCCAGCATGTATTTATCAAAGTCAGACATGAACAATCTGTCCTGAATAACACGATACTTTTCAAATTCAGTCTCAGCTTTAGCCTTGGCAATCTCTGCCGTGATCTTTGCCTGCATCCTGAAGGACCTCTCTGTCATCAGCCATCAGGAATAGATCCAGACGCTTTGCCCAGTCCTCCATTGTCATCGGAATGTGACGTTCTGCACGATCCTCTGCCAGATCTAAATACGCTGAAACGATACGCTCTAATGAACGCATTTCCTGCTCAGAAAGATAATTTTTTGCAACACTCACATCACTTTTTACGATCTTGCCTTCCGGTGCGGCTGCCCAAGTGGTCAGTCCCATATGTGGCTTATCTGCGTCTGCTCGCTCATAAATCAGCTCTGCTGCCGTATGTCCGTGAACTGCATAATGCATCTTGTTCTGCACCTTAGCAAAGAACTGCTTTGTCGTTTTGCTGTGCGGTCGTAATCAAGAGCTGTAGCATAGATGTCCGTTATCTTCTGATAGAATCTACGCTCAGACAAACGGATCTCACGAATCTGCTCAAGCAAGCGATCAAAATATTCTGTTGTAAGCACTGATCCACCATTTTTAGACGTTCGTCATCCATAACCCAGCCTTTGATGGTGTAGTCCTTCACGATGCCATTGGCCCACTTACGAAATTGCACTGCTCGCTCATTGTTTACCTTGAATCCAACAGCAATAATCATTTGAAGATTATAATGTTTCGTATCACGAGTGACCTGACGTGAACCTTCGGTTTGAACTATCCGGAAATTCCGGATAGTTGCGTCTTCCTCAAGCTCTGAGTCGGAATAAATCTTCTTAATATGCTCATTGATTGTACGAACATCTACATCATATAGTGTGGCCATCATCTTCTGTGTCAGCCATATATTCTCATCCTCATAGCGCATCTCAATACTGTCCTGCTGATCGCCGACAGAGGCAACATAGGTCAATATTCTGCTGCGCTGGAACGGATGGTTATTCGATTCTTCTGCTTGTTCTTTTATATACTTCTGTACTGCCTCGTCTGTGATATTACCGATTGTTTCCACATAATATCCTCTTGCCCAAAATGCTTTATCCCACTTACTCTGTAACTCTGAGTGACGATCGTATAGCATTAGGGTGCTTTTTACCCTTTAAATATCCCATAAAATCTGAGACACTTAATTTCGGCGGTATTGCAACACTTAAATGCACATGATCTACACAAACTGCTCCTGCAATTATTTCTACATTTTTATATTTGCATAGTGTATTTAAGATTTCACGTACATCCTCTCTTACCTTCCCATACAATACCTTTTTCCGATATTGGGGAATGAAAACGATGTGATATTGGCATTTCCATCTAGTGTGTGATATGCTTTTATTGTCCACTTGGACCAGCTCCTGTGTTGAGTTTGGCTTGCGACACCATTCTCAATATACCACAGGAATGCTGTCTTTATCACAGTAATCATTATCACTTGCATTTAAAATATCATCCATTCTGTCTGAACTTTTATCTACGTCATAAGACATTGTATGATTTGATTCCATAATTTTTCTCCTTCTATATCAACTGAAATATCATACATA
>VOFG01004907.1_pt1 | contig 42888 bp, 59 predicted proteins | sample 5384171 | NCBI WGS metagenome assembly VOFG01 (sample SAMN12384726, study PRJNA508395) | human gut metagenome | isolation source: healthy gut F | host: Homo sapiens
GCACCGCCGTGGAAAGCATACCCAGGCCAAGACCGCCGATGATGATGGTAGCGGAGCCGGTCTGGCTCTTGCTGCTCAGCTCCTGGGTCGGCTTATAGGTATCGGAGGTATAGTACCGGTGGCCTTACCGATCAGCACGCCGGCCACCAGACCGGAGAGGATGGCCACATACAGGCCCCAGTGCTCGATGCCCAGCAGGGCCCACACCAGAAAGAAGGAGATAATAGCAATCAGAATAGCCGCCAGGTTGGTGCCGCGGGACAGTGCTTTCAGCAACGTGCGCTGGTCGGCGTTCTCCTCGGTCTTGACGAAGAAAGAGCCAATGATGGAGCAGATGATACCCACAGCCGCCATAACCATGGGGATAGCCATGGCCTTGAAGGCCTGATCGCTGAATGCCGCCACGCCCAAGGCGGAGGCAGAGATGATGGAGCCAACATAGCTCTCATACAGGTCCGCGCCCATACCGGCCACATCGCCCACGTTGTCACCCACGTTATCGGCGATAACGGCGGGGTTCCGGGGTCGTCCTCCGGGATGCCCGCTTCCACCTTACCCACCAGATCTGCGCCCACGTCGGCGGCCTTGGTGAAGATACCGCCGCCCACGCGGGCAAACAGCGCCATGGAGCTGGCACCCATACCGAAGGTCAGCATGGCGCTGGTGATGTCGGCGGCCTCCAGCTTAAACACGAAGCGCAACAGCAGGAACCACACGGAGATGTCCAGCAGGCCGAGGCCGACCACCGTAAAGCCCATAACGGAGCCGGCGGAGAAGGCCACGCGGAGGCCGCGGTTCAGGCCGTCGCGGCAGGCGTTGGCGGTGCGGCAGTTGGCCTTGGTGGCGATACGCATACCCACAAAGCCGCTGAGGCCGGAGAAGAAGCCGCCGGTCAGGAACGCGAAGGGCACGAACCAAGTCAGCAGGCCGCAGGCCGCCATGACGCACAGCACCACGATCATGCAGGCAAAGAAAATGCCCACCACCGTGTACTGCCGCCGCAAATAAGCGTTCGCGCCCTCGCGGATGGAGCGGGAGATCTTGCTCATCAGAGGTGTGCCCTCGTCGAAGCTCAGCACCCGCTTACCCGTAAAGAACGCGAACAGCAGCGCGATGACAGACCCTACAAAGGTCGCCAGGACAAGATATTTTTCCATTGTTTTCCTCTTTCCTCCCCGCTTCCCTGTGCGGGGATCTTGCTTTTTGTTCCGCGAGTATTATAAAAAAGAAGCACTCCCCGTCAAATTTTCACACTTTTTTGTGGTCGGCTGAAAAAGTGTTGAAATTCTTTCGTTATTTTGACCGGAACTTTTGGCACAAAAAATTGTGAATTTTTGTGATTTCTCCCGGTTTTTCCCCGCAGCTTCGAAACGTACCATACGTTCTGTATGTATTTTTTACGCAATATAGCAGGTTTTTCTCGTCTTAAAAAATTTTTTACGCAACTTTTCCTCGCATAAACAAAAAAATTTGCCGCAAAATGCGGCAAATTTTTTTTGTACTTTTTCTTGCTATTTGCGCCATTCTGCGCAGGCGCTCCGCGGAGCGCATGTCATTCTGCACAATGAAATTATGCAACAATTTCCCTGTCGGCTGTCCTTCCAGATCCATGGTGGCGTAGGCGTTCAGCGTCGTACCGGCGGTCTTCCCGGCCTGATACTCATAGTAGCCCTGCGCGCCGATCATCGCGCCGTTGTCGCCGCACCACCGCAGCGGCGGCAGATACAGCTTCACCGCCCGCCTTGCCGCAGGCGGCATGCAGGTCGGCGCGGATGATAGAGTTGGCGGCCACACCGCCGGCGGCCACCAGTACTTGCGGCCCGTCAGCTCCAGGGCCCGCATGGCCCGGGGCACAAGTTCCCCGGACACGGCGCGGGTGAAGTCGCGGGCCAGCGCCGGCGCGTCCAGTGGATCGCCCTTCTGCTGGGCGTTGTGGGCCATGTTCACCACGGCGGTCTTGAGGCCGGAAAAGCTCATGTCCAGCTCCGCGCCGGCCACGTGGGCGCTGGGCAGGTCGTACTTGCCGCCCTGTGACTGCTGGGCCAGCTGGTCCATAGGCCTGCCGCCGGGGTAGGGGAGTCCCAGCACCCGTGCGGCCTTGTCGAAGCACTCTCCCGCCGCGTCGTCCCGTGTAGCGCCCAGCATGGTCATGTCCGTGTAATCGGCCACATCCACGATCAGCGTGTTGCCGCCGGAGATGGCCAGCGCCACAAAGGGCGGCTCCAGCTCCGAGAAGGCCAGATAGTTGGCGGCGATGTGCCCCCGGACGTGGTGCACCGGGAATCAGGGGCACACCCAGAGCGTAGGCGGCGGACTTGGCAAAGCTGACGCCCACCAGTACCGCGCCAATAAGCCCCGGTGCATAGGTGACGGCCACGGCATCGATGTCCTGCTTGGCCAGGCCGGCGTCGGCCAACGCCTTGTCCGTCAGGGCCGCGATGGCCTGCACGTGCTTGCGGGAGGCGATCTCCGGCACGACACCGCCGTACAGCGCGTGCATATCTACCTGGGACAATATGGCGTCGGACAGCAGCGTCCGCCCGTCCCGGACCACGGCCGCCGCTGTCTCGTCGCAGGAGACTCGAACGCCAGAATATTCACGCTTGCGCCGCCTCCTCCGTGTAGTATTTCGTCAGGATGAGGGCATCCTCCTTGGGTAGGTCGTAATAGTTGCGGCGGCGGCCCACCTCGGTGAAGCCGAAGCCCTGATACAGGGCGATAGCCGCCGCGTTGGAGGGCCGCACCTCCAGCGTCAGAAACGCCAGGTGATTGGCGCGGGCAAAGTCATCGAATACCCGCAGCAGCTGGGCCGCCACGCCCTGACGGCGGCGGGAGGGGTCTACGGCCACGTTGGTGATATACCCCTCGTCGGCGGCTACCAGCAATCCCGCGTAGCCGATAACTTTCTCCGTGTCCGGCTCAAAGGCCACCAGAAATGCCGCGCACTGGTTGTCCAGCTCCTCGGCCAACATCTGCCGGGACCAGGGCCGGGAAAAGCATATCCACTCCAGGGCCGCCACGTCATTCAAATGCTCGGCGGACATGGGTACGATTTTACCGTTTTCATGACAGTCACTCCTTGGCTTGCAGCCAGTTTTGGCCGGAATGGGCCTCCGATGTCAGGGGCACGGACAGCGAGGCGGCACGGCTCCATCTCCTCCGTGAGGATGCGCTTCACCTGCGCCCGCTCCGACGGGGCACTCGGCGATCAGCTCATCGTGGACCTGCATCAGCAGCCGCCCCCGCAGTCCCCGTCCCGGCGCAGCCGATCGTGTACTCGGACCATGGCGACCTTGATGATGTCGGCGGCAGCGCCCTGCACCGGCATGTTCAGCGCCACCCGCTTGCCGAATTCCCTCAGGTTGAAATTGCTGCTCTTCAGCTCCGGCAGGGGCCGGCGGCGGTGCATGGGCGTCTGCACATAGCCATCACGCTCCGCCTGCACCACTACGTCGGTCATGTACTGCCGCAGGGCGGCGTACGTTTCAAAATAGCGCTCCATATACTCCCTGGCCTCCGCCACGGACACGCCGATATCCTGCGACAGAGCAAAGGCGGAAATGCCGTACACAATGCCGAAATTCACCGCCTTGGCGCGGCGGCGCAGCTCCGGCGTCACCTCATCCTCCGGCACGTGGAAGACCTTGGCGGCGGTGGCAGTGTGGAAGTCCGCACCCGGACAGGAATGACTCCCGCATCTCCTCATCGCCGGAGATATGCGCCAGCAGCCGCAGCTCGATCTGAGAGTAGTCCGCGTCCACCAGCACGCAGCCCTCCCCGCCGCCGTGAACATGCCCCGCAGGCGGCTGCCCAGCTCCGTGCGTGTGGGGATATTCTGCAAATTCGGCTCCGTGGAGCTGAGCCTCCCGGTGGCGGTGGCGGTCATTTGGAAGCTGGTGCGTATCCGCCCATCCATGTCGATGACCTTCAATAGCCCGTCCACGTAGGTGGGCGCAGCTTGGTATACTGCCGGTATTGCAGCATGCCCTCCACGATGGGGCTAGTCGTACCGCAGCTTCTCCAGCACCTCCGCGTTGGTGGACCAGCCGGTCTTGGTCTTTTTCCCGTGGGGCAGCCCCAGCTTTGTCGAACAGCAGCGCCCCAGCTGCTGGGGGAGTTGATGTTGAACGCTCTCCCGGCCGCGTCGTAGATGGCCCGCTCCGTCCGGTCCATGGTGGCGGCCCAGCATCGCGCCGAACTCCGCCAGCGCTTTGCGGTCCACCAAAAGCCCGCCGTCTCCATGTCCGCCAGCACCCGGCAAAGGGGCAGCTCCACGTCCGATAATACAGCCGCTCCATGTGCATGTCCGCCAGCTTGGGCGACAGCGTCTCATGGAGGGCGCTGACGGCGGAGGTATAGCTCAGCAGCGCCGTCTGCGCCGGGCACGTCCCCCAGCCAGCGGGAAAAGGCATCCGGCTGCAAGGTGGGCGGGCTTGGGCAGCTCCTTCGTTGTAATAGGACACGAACAGCCGGGGCAGGTCGTAGCTTTCCGGCGGTGGCGTCCAGCAGATAGGCCGCCAGCGCCGTGTCGAACACAAAGCCATCGGCAGGCAGCTCCCGCTCCAGCAGGGCGCGCATCATGTCCTTGACGTCGTGCCCCACCTTGCGGATGTCATCGGAAAACAGCGCCGCCAGCAGCCGGTGCCAGTTGCCGGTATAGCGGTTTGCATACAGCTCCGCCGTCCGGCTGCTGTCTGCGCCGTCTCGCATTCCACCACCAGGGCGGACAGATCCGGGCGTGCCGTATACGGTCACATGCTCCGCCCCCGCGCCACAGGGTCAGATACTCCTCCGCCTGCTCCGTGCGTCTCCAGTATCTCCGCCGAGGCGGTGTGGTCGGGCAGCTCCTCCGGCTCACGCTCCGGCGCCAGGTGGTACTTGTCGATGAGCTTCTGGAATTCCAGCTTCAAAAACAGGTCATACAGCTCCGGCTTGAAGGGCTGGCGCAGGTTGGCCTCCGGGCACGAAGTCCAGCGGCGCGTCCGTGACGATGGTGGCCAGCCAGTAGCTGTGACGCGCCGCCGCCTCGCCCTCCTTTGAGTTTACATAACATTCCGGCTTTCACCGGCATGCTGTCCAGCTCCGCATAGATGTCGTCAATACCGCCATAGGTCTGTACCAGCGCCATGGCGGTCTTTTCACCAATACCGGGCACGCCGGGGATGTTGTCGCTGCTGTCCCCCGCCAGTGCCTTCAGGTCGATCATGTGAATGGGGTCGAAGCCGTACTCCGCCCGGAACGTTTTCTGCGTCATATTCCGCGCGCCGTCATTCCGTCCGCCGGGCAGCAGGAGCACGCGGGTGTGGGCGGTGATCAGCTGCAGGCTGTCGCGGTCGCCGGTGGCGATGACGCACTCCCAGCCCGCCGCCTCGCACCGGCGGCTGATGGTGCCGAGCAGGTCGTCGGCCTCGTAGCCCGCCAGCTCGTAGCAGGGGATGGACATGGCGTCGAGCACCTGCTTTAGCGGCAGCATCTGTTCGGCCAGTTCCTCGGGCATACCCTTTCGGTTGGCCTTATAGGCCGCGTCGGCCTTGTGCCGGAATGTTGGTTCCCGCCGGTCAAAGGTAACGCACACCGCGTTCGGCTTTTCGTCGTCCAGCAGCTTCTGCAGCATGGTGACAAAGCCGTAAATGGCGTTTGTGTGCAGCCCCTGCCGTGTGGTCAGAAGTTGGTTTTCCCCACGCCGTAAAGGCGCGGTTGATGATGCTGTTGCCGTCAAGAACCATCAGTTTCATGCATGTCTCTCCTTGTCCATATCATATCGATCGTATTATACGCCGTTTTTTTCTCCATAACACAACCGCCGATTTATCCTTGTCAATCGGCGGTACCATCTGGTATAATCAAGCCACATTCCACAAGGAGGTCGTCATGCGAGAATTAAAAGCACCTGCCGCGTGGCGGTGGTGCAGGCCACCCCTGTGATGTTCGACAAGAGCAAATGTCTGGAAAAGGCGCTGCGGCTTATTGACGAGAGCGCCGACAACGGCGCGGAGCTGATCGTGTTCCCGGAACTCATCATCCCCTGCTACCCCTACGGCATGACCTTCGGCTACACCGTGGGCAGCCGCAAGGCCTGGGCCGCGAGGACTGGAAGATGTACTACGACAACTCCCTGCTGGCCGACGGGCCGGAGATGCGTAAGCTCCTCCGCCGGGCGAAGGAGCGGGGCGTGTATCTCAGCATAGGCTATTCCGAGCGCGACAGCGTCACCGGCACGCTGTATAACGCCAACATGATGATCGCGCCGGACGGCAGAGCCCTGAACCACCGCAAGCTCAAGCCCACCGGCAGCGAGCGCGTGGTCTGGGGCGACGCGGACCGGGATTACTTCCCTGTGATGGACACGCCCTGGGGCCCGATGGGCAATCTCATCTGCTGGGAGAGCTATATGCCCCTGGCCCGGGTGGCGCTGTACCAGAAGGGCATTAGCCTCTATATTTCCCCCAATACCAACGATAACCCTGAATGGCAGGACACCATCAAGCACATTGCCATCGAGGGCCACTGCTTCTTCATCAACGCCGATCTGGTCTTCCGCCCCAGCGACTATCCCCAGACCGTCAGCGGCACCGCCGAGATCGCCGCGCTGCCGGACATCGCCTGCCGGGGCGGCAGCTGCGTCATCGACCCCTTCGGCCACGATGCTTCCGACACCGTGTGGGACGAGGAGGCCATCATCTACGCCGACCTGGATATGCAGAAAGTCCCCGCCAGCCGTATGGAGCTGGACTGCGTGGGCCACTACGCCCGTCCCGACGTGCTGGAGCTGCGGGTCAACGAGAAATAAGCAAACCACCGGTCAAAAGATATACATCAAGTTTAAATTCAACATTGCTCCCGCCTGCCGCCATACGCGCCGCCGGTCGGAGCAGAGAAAACGGAGGAGAGAGACTATGCGCGACATCAACGGCAGCAAGCCTACCAGCTTCCCCCTGGACGAGGAAAAGCTCTCGTTCAAGATTCCCTGTCCCGACCGGCCGCCCCGGGAGAACCTCCTCAAGTTGGGCAGCATGATTACCAACCGCATAGGGCTGAAGGCCACGGCGGATGACCCCGAATACTGGGGCCTGGCCAGCGTGATGACCGATGAGATGGTGGAGGTCGCACTGAAGATGGGTGTGCGTAAGCCCAAGACCCCTGAGCAGCTGATGAAGCTGACGAAGATGGAACGCGAGCCCCTGCAGAAGCTGCTGGACGAAATGGCCTGGCTGGGTCTCATTGAGTACAACTGGGAGAACCTGGACGGCAAAAACCCGAACCACGAAAAACGCTGGATCCTGCCGCTGTTTGTGCCCGGCAGCGCCGAGTTCCTGAATATGCGAAAGAGCCAGATCGACCAGAACCCCGAGGTCGCGGCATTCTTTGAGCGGATGACCTTCTTGCCTCTGGAAAAGATCACCCCCATGGTGCCCCCCGGCGGTTCCGGCATCGGGATGCATGTGATCCCGGTGGAAAAGGCCATCGAAAGGGAACATGAGGCCATTGGGCTGGAGAAGATCAGCTACTGGCTGGATAAATATGAAGGCAAGTATGCTAAGAGCATGTGCTCCTGCCGCGCCAGCCGCCAGAAGCTGGGCGAGGGCTGCGGCGACGACCCCGAAAACTGGTGCATCGCGGTGGGCGATATGGCCGACTATGTGGTGGAGACCCAGCGGGGCGAGTACATCACCTATGACGAGGCGATGGCCATATTCAAGCAGGCGGAGGACAACGGCTTCGTCCATCAGATCACCAACATCGACGGCGAGCAGAAGATCTTGCTATCTGCAACTGCAATGTCAATATCTGCAACGCCCTGCGGACCAGCCAGATTTTTAATACGCCGAATATGTCCCGCAGCGCCTATGTGGCCGCGGTGGAGAGAGAAACTGCGTGGCCTGCGGCCGCTGTGTGGAGGGCTGCCCCGCTGGCGCGGTGAAGCTGGGCCAAAAGCTGTGCACCAAGGACGGCTATATCCGACCTACCCCGGGCCGAGCTGCCTGACGAGGTGAAGTGGGGTCCGGAGAAGTGGGCCATCGACTATCGGGACCGCAACCGCATCAACTGCTACGACACCGGCACCGCCACCCTGCAAGACCGCCTGCCCCGCCCACATCGCGGTGCAGGGCTACCTGAAGCTGGCGGCACAGGGCAAGTACAAGGAGGCTTTGCAGCTCATCAAGCGGGATAACCCATTCCCGGCGGTCTGCGGCCGCATCTGCAACCGGCGGTGCGAGGACGCCTGTACCCGCGGCACCATCGACGAGGCGGTGGCCATTGATGAGGTGAAGCGCTTTATTGCCCAGCAGGACCTGAACGCCGAGACCCGGTTGTGCCCGAAAAGGTCATTCCCAAGGTGGACGGCGAATTCAGCGAAAAGATCGCCGTCATCGGCGAGGCCCCGCGGCATGAGCTGCGCCTACTATCTGGCGGAGAAGGGCTATCGCCCCACTGTGTTTGAAAAGGGAGCCGCCCCGGCGGCATGCTGATGAACGCCATCCCCTCCTTCCGTCTGGAAAAGGACGTGGTGGAGGCGGAGATCAACGTGTTGCGCGCGCTGGGCGTGGAGCTTCGCTGCGGCGTGGAGGTTGGCAAGGACATGACCATTCCCCAGCTCCGTGAGCAGGGCTACAAGGGCTTCTATTTAGCCATCGGATTGCAGCACGGCGGCGCCCTGGCCGTGCCCGGCGGCGACGCGGAGGGCGTGCGCTCCGGCATGGACTTCATGCGGGACGTGAACCTGCGGGAAGAAGTCCCTCTCCGGCCGGGTGGTGGTCATCGGCGGCGGCAACATCGCCGCGGACGTGGCCCGCACCGCGGTGCGCTGCGGCGCGGAGAGGGTGAGCCTGTACTGTCTGGAGGGGTATGACGAGATGCCCATGGGCGAGGAGGATCGCTCCGAGTGCGAGCGGGACGGCGTCGCCGTCTACGCCGGCTGGGGTCCCAGGGAGGTCAGCGTCGAGGGCGGCAAGGCCGCCGGCGGTGTCCTTCGTCAAGTGCCTGAAGGTCAAGGATGAGAACGGCCGCTTCGCCCCGGTATACGACGAGAACACGGTACAGGTGGCCCCTGCACCACGGTGCTGTTCTGCATCGGCCAGAAGGCGGAGTGGGCGGGAGCTGCTGTCCGGCACCGCTGTGGAATTGAACCCCAACGGCACCGCCAAGGCCGACCCCGTGACCTACCAGACCGCTGAACCGGACATCTTCGTGGGCGGCGATGCCTACACCGGGCAGAAGTTTGCCATTGATGCCATCGCGGCCGGCAAGCAGGGCGCGGTTTCTCTGCACCGCTTCGTGCAGGATGCCACGCTGACCATCGGCCGCGACCGCCGGCAGTTCATCGAGCTGGACAAGAAAAGCGCCCTGATCGCCGTGGACAGCTACGACAACACGCCGCGCCAGCGCATCGGCTACAACGAGGCCCTGCGTAAGACCTTCCGGGACGAGCGCGTGGCCTTTACCGCCCAACAGGTGAGGGCCGAGACCGCCCGCTGCTTGGGCTGCGGCGCCAGCGTGGTGGATCCCAATAAGTGCATCGGCTGCGGCATCTGCACAACCAAGTGTGCCTTTGATGCCATCCACCTGCACCGTGACCTGCCGGAGTGCAGCACCATGCGCTCGGCGAGGATAAGATGAAGGGCATCCTGCCCTACATGATCAAGCGGAACATCAAGATCAAGAAGGCGGAGCGCAGGGCTAAGAAGGCGGCCAAGTGATATGCATGAGCTGGGCATTGTTTTCCACGTGATCAAGACCGTGGAGCGCGTGGGTGCGGAGCAGGGGCTGACCCGGGTGGGCAGCGTGACGCTGGAGCTGGGCGAGGTGAGCGGGGCTATTCCAAGGGAGCTGATCAGCTGCTGGGACTGGGCCGTGCAGAAGTCCGACCTGCTGCGGGGCGCACAGCTGCACATCGACACGCTGCCCGCCGTGACACACTGCGGCGGCTGCGGTCGGGACTACCCCACCGTGGCCCACGGGCGGATATGCCCCCACTGCGGCAGCGAGGATACATGGCTGCTGCGGGGGAATGAGATCAGCATAAAGGAAATAGAGGGTGCATAGTATGGATACCTACAAGATCATCGAAGTCAAGGAGAGCGTGTTTGCCGACAACGACCGGGAGGCCGCACGGGTACGGGAGGCGCTGAAGCAAAAGGGCACATTCCTGCTGAACCTGATGTCGACCCCCGGCAGCGGCAAGACCACCACCCTGCTGCGGACCATCGAGGCGCTGAAGGACGAGCTGCGGATGGGCGTGATGGAGGCGGACATCGACTCGGACGTGGACGCCAGAAGGATAGCCGGAAGCGGGCGTGAAGTCCATCCAGCTGCACACCGGCGGCATGTGCCATCTGGATGCCGGAATGACAGAGCAGGGCCTGCGTGAGATCGGGACGAAGGACCTGGATCTCATTGTGCTGGAGAATGTGGGCAATCTCGTTTGCCCGGCGGAATTTGATACCGGCGCGGTGAAGAACGCCATGATCCTTTCCGTCCCGGAGGGGCATGATAAGCCGCTGAAATATCCGCTGATCTTTACCGTGTGCGATGCGCTCATCATCAACAAGGTGGATGTGCTGCCCTACTTTGACTTTGATATGGACAAGGTGACGGAGTACGCCCACCGGCGCAATCCGAAACTGGAGGTTTTCCCTATCTCCGCCAAGACCGGCGAGGGTATGGACGCCTGGTGCGACTGGCTGCGCCGGCAGGTAAAGGCCTGGCAGTCCTGAGAGAGATATACAAAACGACCCTGTGGCGAAGCCACAGGGTCGTTTCAGCCTGTCAAAGAACTAAAATAATCTGTATTGCCCAATCGCTCCGCTTGCTATCAATCCCTGTCGAATGCTTGTGGCACTGGACAGCGGCTTGCCCAATAATCATATCGCGGTCTGCGTTTAGGCGCAGACCGCGATACATTCTTTTCAGTTATCCATCGGGGACAATTACACGAAGAGCTTTCCTTCCTTCCAGACGTAAGCGGGGAGCCGATACATGGCGGAAATATCCTGATCCGGGTTGCCGTCGACGCAAATCAAATCGGCCAGCTTTCCAACCTTGACCGTACCCACCTGGCTGTCCAGATGGACGATCCGGGCGCTGTCGATGGTGGCCTGGCGCAGCAGCTCCACGTTGGACAAATCCATAAATTCCCTGCGGGCCTTGAATTCCAGTCCGGGCTGGAGACTGAAGGTGTCCCGGTCAGCATCCGAGCCCCAGCCCATGCGGACGCCCGCCCGGTATGCCTTGGCCATGTTCTGACGTATGTTTTCCATCACGTCCAAAGACCGCTCCCGCATGAAGTCAGGAGTGTTTCCGGTGATGTTTCTGGCCATGGAATAGGCAACCGAGTGTCGGGATCACGGCAGTCACATTGCCGTGAGCCAGTAAGCTTCAATGCACTCGTCGTCGATGTAAGAGGCGTGCTCAATGGTGCCGATCTCCTCCTCGGCGCAGGCCATGATACCTTCCTTGCCATGGCAGTGGGCGGCCACATAGGTGTTGAGGCTCTTGGCCACGTCGGAGAGTACATGCAGCTCCTCCCGGGTGCAGATCATGGCTCCGGGGTCGCCACCCTTGTTCATCACTGCGCCGGTAACCATATACTTGACAAAGTCGGCTCCCGCCGCAATGTCGGTCCGGGCAACCTCCCACGCCTCATGAGGGCCGTTGAACTCCTTGTAGACGGGGCCGAAGGCGCTGTTGCCCATTGCGGACGGGCTGTTGCAGGCGCCGGCTGTGATGACCCGGGGACCCATCAGCAATCCGCTGGCATAGGCGTCCCGCAGATAGACGCCCAGATAGTACATGCACCCGCAGTCCCGGACGGTGGTGTAGCCGTTGCGCAGATACTGATATCCATAAGAAATGCCGTTCAGCAGAGCCTGACTCTCCCCGGGCCCGGAGTTCATAGACATTTACGGTGTCAAAATTGAAGTGCATGTGCAGGTCAAAGAGGCCCGGCATGACCGTTTTGCCCTCCAAATCCATCACGGTCTCGCCTTTAGTGCCGGTCCCAGGGCATTAATCTCCCGGATGACCTTGCCGTCCAGCAGAATGTCCGCCATAACATCATCGTAGTCTTCCGTCAGCTCGGGAATCAAACGGCAGTTTTTCAATGTAATCATACGATTCACTCCTTAATTTGTGTATGGTTGGTTTTCTCGGGGACCCGGAGGCTCCTAACTTGGAAACGGCAGTCAATACGATGGCGCCTATCAGGATGCCTACCACGTTGGAGGGCAGTGCTTCCAGAACCGCCGGGCGGAACCGGGGCAGATACTCCCAGGCAAGGCTGACCGCCAGGGCGGCAAGCATACTGGCAAGAGCGCCGTTGGCATTGGCAAAGGAACTCTTCATGCCGAAGACCATGGGTACAAAGACGCAGGCGCCGTAAAAAAGAGACCGGAAATGTATATGACGTTGATGATATTCTGGGAGACCATGGAGATGCCGATGATGAGCAGGGCCACGACCCAAACCATAGCGCGGGATACCCGTACCACGCGGCTGCTTTTTCCCTCCGTAACGGGACCCAGATGTCATTGACAATAAGGGTAGTCGTGGCGTGCAGGATCGAGGTAGCTGTGGAGATAGTGGCCGCAAACACGCTTACCACCCCCAGCCCAATCAGGCCGTGCGGGAAAAACCGCAGCAGCAGCTCTGGGAACACGGCGTTGCTGTCCTCTATCCCCGGCATCAATACGGCAGCGGAAATGCCGATAATCCCCAGAATCACCGAGATAATCAGATAGAAGCAGCCGGAGAAAATCGCGCCGAACCGCGCAGTGTCCTCCGTTTCGGCGGCGGCCATCCGTTGCACATAGTTCTGATTGGTGGAGTAGCCTATGAAGCACAGCAGGAACCAGGAGAAGGGCGTCCAGAATCCCAGCTCCGTTACCCGCAGAAAACCGTCGGGTAGCCGGGCGGCGATGCTCCCCAGGCCGCCGCCAGCGTGGAGGACGATGGGGACCGCCACCACTAGGGAGGTCACAATAATCACGAAGAGCACCGCGTCCGTGTTGACCACCGACCGCAGTCCACCGCTGGTGAGGCAGATGACCAGCAGTAGGCAGATGATCAGACAGAGAGTCATGCTGAATCCGGTGATGGTGTACAGGACGGCGCAGGCAATGGTAAACTGAGAGGACAGCAACGCCACATTTGAACAGATGTGCATAACGCTGGCCAGCAATTTTACGGCGGGAGAATACCGCTTTCCCAGATAGTCCGGCAGAGTCGCGCTGTCCATGCGGTTGAACGCCTTGGCGAACAGAAATCCGACAATGAGAAAGGCGGGGGCCGCCGTCAGGTTCCACCAGATACCACTCATGCCCACAAGATAGCAGTAGCCGATGGCTCCCACCATACCGCTGCCGCCGAAGTCGGTGGCGGCGGTGGAAAAGCCAGTCTGGAGTTTGTTGAGGCTCTTATTAGCCATCAGGAACTCTCCTCGCTGGCGCTCGCCCGGGAGCGCCGCCCGGAAAGCACTCCAACGGCAAAGACCGCCAAAATGGACAGAGCTAAAACGATGCAGTCTAAAATGTTCATGTCAGTTCATGTCAGCTCTCTATGGACCCGGAGGCGGAGGAGATAAGATTATGACTCTTCTCATAGCGGTGCAGCAGGAAGGCGCAAACCACGACCATAGCCAGGCCCGCCAGATAGAGAAGAAGGATGTTCCGGTAACCTGCGTTGCCGTAAGCGTCCAGCCAGTTGCCGCACAAGGTGTACAGCCACAGGTCGGTGGAATAGCCCACGGCGGAGGTGATGCCCATGGCGGTGCCGGTGATCTCCATGGGGACCTTGGCTTCGGGAATGGGGGTATACATGCCGGGGCGGGCGATAATGGCAATGCAGATCAGCAGGATGGCCAAAACAGCGGCGACAACCATCATGGAGGGATTTTGAGGCAGAAGGAACAGTGCTACGGTTATTACCGCCAGGCTGAGGGAGCAGACAATCAGGAACTTGGGCGTCTTCCAGCGGTCCAGCAGCAGGCCGCCGATGCCCACCACAAAAATGCGGATGACAGTGCGGTTGGCAATGGCGAGGGCGGTTCCGAACTCTACCGAAGTGCCAAACACGCTGCACAGGTAGGGATTCAGATAGCTGGTGCCGGTAGCTAAGATGAAGAGGCCCATGACGATGAATCCGTTAATCCAGGTCACGGGTGGGCCAGAGCTTTGCCCACCATTCTTACATTGAATTCATTGCTGGCCTGTTCATTCTTTGGATCTTCCAGGGTCAGACCGATGATGATGGTTACCACGACGAGGATAGAGGCATATATGGCGGTGACCACACGAAAACTGCTGATATGTCCCAACAAGCCCAAAATACCATAGCTGGTAACGGCTCCAACCACGGCGGCGCAGGTCTCAAAGAAACCAAAGATCTTCCCCTCTTCATTTTCATTTGCCTGGGCGCGGACCAGTTTCAGGTATGCACTCCAATGCAGGAAGGTAGTGGAGATGCCAAAGCCCAGATAACAGACCAGTAGGATGCTGTAGCCCTGAATGAGGCACATGGCATAGCCCAGCGCGGCAGTCAGGAGCTGGGAGAGCATGATCACTTTTTTCGGTGAGAATTTGTCCGCTATGATACCGCCAAAGAGGTAGCCGGGTGTCGCCGTCAGGGAGAACATGCTCATGAGGAACCCGGCCTGAGTGTTGCTGAGGGAAAATGCCTCCAGAAACTGTGTATAGAACGATGAGCTCAGGTAAGGTAGGCTGTAACACAGGGTGGTCAGGGTCAGGAAAAAATCATCACATATTTTTTTCGATTCGTTGTCATAACTAAGACCTCTCTTTCGCATTTTAATCTGTTGAAATTATATTATGTGCAGTATATGCAAAGCGGCCTCGTTTGTCAAATCAGTTTTTTCCACTCACAGAGGAAAAATGAGCGTAATTTCCACTTGACAGGGGAATTTTGATGATAATATAATGGCCTTAAAATCAGTTGTTACAAAATGGTAAAACCATCTTGTAAAATTTCATAAAAATTTGCGTTTTAGGAGGGGTTTATTATGCAAGGATCCATCGACTATCTCGTAGGGAAACCGGCTCCGCCAGTACCGCAGGCTCCGGGGTTATTCCCTGATAGAATTTTCCGCGATGCTACACCGCAGCAAATCCGCCATCTCCAAATATGAGCGGGGCGAGGTCTCCATTGATTTGCGTACCCTGAACGAGATGGCCAGGCTCCTGGATATACCCTCTCCGCCCCTCCTGCTTGATGAGCAGGAGGCCGTCCAGGTGTCCTCCCTGTTTCATCTGCCCACTTCGGAGGAGAACGGGCCCCAGCAGCGCCTGTACGTCTACATGTGGAGCGGCCGCCCCAAAGCCTATTTGAGCAGGCAGGTTTTATTCCTGAGTGCTCACACCGCGACCCTGTTCGGCGAGGTGGAGAGCGAGGAGAATTACTGCGCCTGCAAATACTGCTTCGCGGGTGATGGGCGCCGCTCCGATTTGTCTTACCGGGTGTTTCTCCGCAATCTGACTCATGAAAATGACCTGGTGATCCTGGACTTCCAGCTCCCGCTCAATAACCAGACGGAAGTCCCCGGCTTTTTTCTGTACCTTTTCCATCGGTCCCCATTTTCCTCTGGCCACCAAGGCGATTTTGTCCAGAGAGCCCATCCGGGACGAAGAGCGGCTGAAGAAGCTGCTGATTTTTGACAGGGAGGACTTCAAGACCTATCGCAGGCAAAACAGCTTCTCGGTGAACTATACCAACCGCATAGGAACGGTCTGAGCGTTCCCGCAAAAAGCAACCGTCGCTACCTAATTTGGCGGAGACAGTGTTTTGCGGGAAACAATCGATAAGATGATTTCCAATGAAAATACAATGGACGGATAATATAGGCTTGAACTATAATAACAGATCCAGCCTCGGTAAGTTATACTTGTCAACATATTTGAACATTCATAGCACAGCAAGCCCTTTCAGCTGCTTGAACAATTTTTACTTCGAAATATTGTCTAACTTTTTGGGGTCACTTCAAAAACGAAAGCTGGGGTTCTTTGGCAGGCTGAAAACGACCCTGTGGCGAAGCCACAGGGTCGTTTTATCAGCTCTCCATATTCTTTCCCAGAAACGCCGCCACAGTCTGCGCCAGCTTGCACTCCGTCTCACCCGCCGTCCTGCCGTCCGGCGACAGCAGGAACAGCACCGCGCCCAGCACGTCGCCTTCGCACAGGATGGGCGCCGCCACCGCCGCCCGGTAGCCGTTGTCCTCCTCGCTGACGGCCACGCCATCGCCGCAGTACAGCCCGCGCCCGGCCATGATGCGCTCCAGCTCCGGGGAGACAGGCTTGCCCAGCAGTTCCTTCTTCCCCGCCCCGGCGATGGCGATGACCGCATCGCGGTCGGTAACAGCGGCGGAAAAGTCCGTGCTGCGGCTGAGGGTATCGCAGAACTGCGCCGCGAACTCCTCCAGCCCGCCGATCAGGGAGTATTTTTGAAAATGACCTCGCCGTCCCGTGTGGTGTAGATCTCCAACGGGTCGCCGTCATTGATAACATTGACACGGAAAATCTTGTCCGGACGGTTGGCGGTCTGCTGAACGAGGGTGGCGGAGTCGGTTTCTGCCTGTTCAGAGAAGGCGATAATACCGCCCTCCACAGCAACAGGGGTGTCTTCATCGGGCAGCGTACCGCAGTGCAGCAGCGTGTCGATGTCGGCCTTGAGCCAGACCTCCAGATGATCCTCGTAGACCTTGATCCTGTCGATGATGAGCTGCAGATCGTTGCGGTCGAGGTGCTCCTTGTGCAGCAGATCGTCAAAAACCTCCATGGCTGTTTTTGCGGCACGGTTGACCCGGATAATGGTGTTGCGCTTGTCGGCGGCCAGCTGTATCTGATTTTGCAGGTTGGCGATGCGTCTGACCAGCTCGTCCTCCAGCTCGTCATAGGTGCTGTCCAGAATAGATTCCCGCCCGGATGCCTGGCGATGTCGCGGATCCGCTGACGCTTGGCGGCCCTCAGCTCCTCCTGCGCATCCAGCAGCAGCTGTTCCAGATTTTCAGCAGCACGCTCCGTCTCGGCCACGTCCTCCTGTTCCCGGGCGAGATCTGCATTGAGACGCTCCAGCATGGCGGCGGAGTTGTCCCGCACCCTGCGGATATAGCCCTTCAGCAGATCGTCCAACATATCCACCCGGATGTGGTGGCTGGTGCAGCCAGAGAGTCCACGGCGGTGGTAGGCGCCGCAGGTGTAGGCGGGCGCAGCTCGCGGCGGCTCATGGCAAACATGGGGCTGCCGCAGTCACCGCACTCCAGAAAGCCGGAATAGACATTGTCATTGATCTTCACGCCGCGGTAATGGCTGGTGGTGCGCTGCTGCCGCAGGGCACGGGTGGTGGCAAAGGTGCGGTAGTCGATGACAGCCTGATGATGATGCTCAAACACCAGATGGTCGCTCTCGTCCCGTTTGACCTCGGATCCGTTGATCTTCCGGCGGGTGTATTTGCCCTGCCGCAGTGTGCCGATGTAGAAGTCGTTATCCAGAATGCCCTGCACCGTAACGATAGCCCACGCGGACTTGGCGGAGCGTTTGACGCCTCGCCCTGCGCTTCTCGGCGATCGCACTCGGACATGCGCGGCGTGGGAACGCACTGGTCAGTCAGGTAGTTGGCGATCTTTTGTAGCCCCAGCCGTCGTTGTAAAGGTGGAAAATTTGACGCACGATCTCCGCCTCGGTGGGGATGATTTCGAACTGCCTCTGCTTGTTGAGGATATAGCCGTATGGCGCGGCGCAAAGCCACGCGCCGTCGGCCTGCCGCCGCTTGATGACAGACTTGACCTTTTTGCTGGTATCGGTGACCGGCATCTCGTTGATGAGGAATTGGAACTGAATTTTCAGCCAGTCATCATCGTTGGGAAAGTCAATGCCGTCGCCGATGGAGATGATACGCACGCCGGCGTCGCGCAGATCCTCCAGCTCCACCAGGCCGCGGCTGTTGCGACGGGAGAAGCGCGAGAAGTCCTTGACGATGAGGACATCCTTCGTCTACTGAAATGCGGCAGTAGCCCCGCAATGGAATAGCGTTCGATCAATGCGATTCACCGCCCTTCAGCGTTTTTGTCGCCCACTGGCGAAAGCGCGGCCTTCGCAGAAAATTCAGAAATTCTCTGTTCCATAGCACACCCCGATTCATCAATTTTATCGTTACAGAATAGTTGTAGCACAGACCACATTGTAACATACGCCGCGGTGGTACGCAAGATTAAATATGGGGAGGCCGATAGGCCTCCCCATATTCTCAAAGCGAGGATTCCCGTTCTGCGCGCACCTCTTTTTCGGCCTGCCCGTAAGCGGTTTTCGACCAGCAAATCGCGGGTGTTGGCGTAGAGATCCTCCTTGCCGGAATGCATGACTGCGGCCATAAGCCCCTGCGCGCGGCACTTCGCGTAAACAGGTTTCAGATGCTCACTGACAGCCGGATCGGCAGATTCCTCCTGCGTCAGCCAAATCAGGGCAACACCACAGTCTTTGTTGATGTCAAGTTCCATATCGTATCCTCCTTACCGGGAGTATTTCCGTTTGTGGGAAAAAATTACACAGCGTCGCGTTTCGACGATTTTGCGCACTAAAGTGCATTTTGGCTATACCGTTCCGGGACAAGATGACAGCGTATCTTGCCTCACCATGCGGCAAGCGCACGGATCATCCAGTGAGGTGATAATCCATAACCGGGCAACCAGTGAACGATCCGCCCGTGATCTCTTGCTCCATTCCGGGGCAGATATACCACATGTTGCCATCCCGCTGCGGCAGGGATAGCAGATGTCAGGACGACGGGGAGAGCCCCTTTCCATTTCAACGCAAAGCGATACTCGTTGGGCTTACGGAAGAGCTTCATACTGCGTACCTCGATCCAGCCGCCTAGCCTCCAGCTCGTGAATATACCGGCAGAGTGATGAGTGAGGGATGCCGTACTTCTCCGCCGCGCTCTTAGGCAGGCGGAATTCGCAGCACCGCGCTTTGTCGTTACGCGGCTGAATTTGGTGGCCGCGCGGAGCGTACCGCCCCATTTGCCACGCTGACTGTTTATAAATCAAGGACAGCGCGGATCAAACATAATGTTAACGACAGCAGCGGAGGCGCGATGCGCCTCCGCTGCTGCCATATAGAGATGATGCAGAGAAAGTAGTATTGTGATCAGGTTTCCTTGCGCTTGCGGAGCCATGCGGCGGAGCCGAGGAAGCTCACAGCGCCCATGGCAAAGTAGATGGCAACGCCGGGATCACCGGTGCGACTGGACTGCACCGCACCGCTGCCGCTCAAGGTAAAGGAGCCGGTGGCCACCTTAGCGGCGTTTTCGATCTTCACCGTATGTTTGCCGCTGCGCAGGGTCTTGAGATAGTCCGCCGTCAGCGTCACGTCACTGCCGGACACGGTGTAGTAGCGGCTGTCGAGCTTCTTCCCGTCCACAAATACGCCCGTGATGCTGCCCGGCTCCAGATCGGTGGTAAAGGTGTGGCCGCCGGTGTAGGCGGAGCCGGAGCTGCCGGAGCTTCTGGGCAGGTTGGCATACGCCGTCTCTGCATCGGTCAGTGTCTTGAGCACATCCGCAGGCACCAATTCCTTCTGGGCATCGGTCAGGTCGTCGTAAGCCTTTCGCGCCGCATCGATAGATGCCTTGCTTCCCCCTGGTCACGGTGCCGATGGCACCGATCTTGGCAATAACATCGTCCACTACCGGCTGATCCTTCTGCCGCTGCAGCGCCTCATACAATCCCTTGCCCACGGGATCGGTGTGATCCTTCAGCATCTCCATCAGCTCATCGGCAGTCTTTTTCCACACCGATGATCGGTGTATCACCGCTGCCGTTCAGGCAGCCGGACAGATAGTAGTTTCCGCCACCGTCGGCCTGTTTCTTTGCATTGGTGGTGACAGTGACGCCGCCAGCCTTCTTGGAGGCGGCAACGCCGCCCACATTGATGCAGTCCGTAAACACGCCGCCGAACATCTGATACTGCATATGAATGGCAGCGATACCACCTGCATTACCGGACTTCGCGTCCGTGGCGGTGATGGTTCCGGTGTTGCCGCAGTTCTTAATAATGGGCGCATTCTTTGCGTTATTAGCATTTGCGACATTCCCCTGCGTTTTACCGACAACGCCTGCCACACAGGTCTTGGCAGTGACGTCCGCCTCATTCAAGCAGTTGATCACAGATGTCTTGGCGGGGCATGGCCCACGATGCCGCCAGCCGTATTGCCTGTGGTGGTCACAGAGCCGGTAACGGTCAGGTCATGCACCTTGCCGTTGGCGCCCAGTCTGCCGATCAGACCCTGATTGTCCGCCGTGCTGTAGATGTACAGGTTCCGCACCGCGAAGCCCGCACCGTCCAGCTCACCGGTAAAGCCCTTTGCTGGTGTTGCCGATGGGCGTCCAGGGAAGCCCGCCAGTTCAATGTCTCTGGTCAGCTTTCCCTTGATATTGTTGGTTCCGGCGTTTACCTTCTGGGCAAACCATGCCAGCTCCGCGCCGGTGCTGATCTGGTATACACCGTTCTCAAGCTTCGGCTCGGTGACGGTCGTACCGTCCCATGCGCCCTCCATTGTCTTTTTCAGCACAATGGTAATGGTCAGGACGCCATTCTTTACCTGTGCCGCGCTGCTCGGCGCTCAGAGAGAAGGAACCGGCGTTGTTGACATAGCCCTCTGCCTTCACATAGTAACGGTAGGTATCATAGGGCGAATCCTTATACAGACCGTTCACAGGGTAAGCTCCGTACCATCGGAGTTCGTCAGGGTAATGGTCGCGTTTTCAACGGCCTTGCCATCCTTATCCACAACGTTCACGCGAACATCATAGCCCTGCTTCTGCACGGGGATGGAGATATCCATCAGGTGGCTGGACAGCGTCCGCAGCAGCAGCGCCGCGAAGTTGGTGGGCATACCCAGGTCGGTCATGGTGTACATGAAGTTAAAGGGATTGGAAGCGGAGTACATATTGCCGGAAATATGGCCGTCGGACAGCACATAGTTCATGGAGTCGGCGCCGTCCTCAAAGGTAAGGGCGCGAGGAATGGTGAACTCCAGCACGGCGGTGTCCATCCGCTCGTACTGCTTGGCACCAGCCAATATCAGATTTCCCTCCGGGGTGGTATAGGTAACATTCAATTCCTTCGGGTTAAAAGGAGGTACCGGCCACCTTGTTGATGCCGCGGTACAGGCCGTTGAAAGTCACACGCACCGTATCACCGGGGGCGAAGGGATCGCCGGGGTGGGTGACATTCTCCAGCGTCGGCGTGACCTTGGCCACCCGCACCAACCGGTAGCTGACGCCGGTGTCGTCGGTCATCTTGATAATAACGGTGCCGCCCTTGCCGTTGCCCAATCCGTTGAAGGCGGACAGAGGAACGGTATAGCTGCCGTTGGTGCCGGAAGCGGCGGAGTACTTGGTCATGGTGGTCTGCATAGCCTCATTGGCCGCCACAAGGGCATATTCCACAGCTACCTTTGCCGGTACCGCTGACCGTAAAGTTCAGGGTGGGGAGCGGTGTCCTCGCTGCTGTAGAACCATGTGTCAAAGCTGTAGTCCCACTCGTAGGGGCGGGCGCTGCCGTTGCCCTCGATGGGGTTATAGCGCACATCCGCCTCGGCAGTACCGTGCTTGGTGCCCGTACCGGCCACCACCGACACGGCCACGCGCTCGGGGCTGGTGGCGGGGAACAGGCCGCAGGTACTGGCGGCGTGATCCTGCGGGTTCACATCGATACTGTCATACCATGTGGCGATCACAGAATCCTCTGTGCCGGGCGTCACGTCCGCCCAGTTGTTACCGGCATTACCGCCGTTGACAGTGGTAAAGGTAACGTCGCCGGAGAGCACATCCCAGTGGAAGTCAGGCTCAATGATAATATTGGCCGTATCGCTGCTGATCAGTTCCCAGAAGCGGTAAGCCCGCAGGCGGGACGTACCGTCCAGCACCTTGCAGCCGGTGGGATCCAGACCCACCTGGACATCCGCCTCATCACGGGAGCCGCGCCTGTGCCCAGACCGCTGCGGTCATGGGAGATGCGCTGAGTGTTGTTGGGGTTAAGGCCATCGTCAAAGGACAGGGTAAAGCTGTAGGCCTCTTCCTTGATATCGCTCTGCTGGTAGAAACCAGCGCGTGTCACATGGGTCGCGTCGCTGAGACGCCAAGTGTAGAGATCGGTACCCGCCATGCTGTTACTTGTCTGTCGCTTGATCTCGTAGGTGGCGGATTTTGTGCCATCACCGTTGTCCTTCCAATCGATGATCGGCTCCACCACTCTGGTGTTGAAGTTGTTCATCTGGCGGTAGAGGTTAAAGGTGGCGTCCGAGGGCACCGTGTATATTACCTGAGCAGCAGTGTCCAGCTTTTTCCAGCTCGAGCTGCGCATCCGGTTCAGCCGCAAAGAACTCGCCTGCGCTGACGGACGAGTTATAACCGGGCATGGTAGCCCCCACATAGATGCCATACAGACAGCCGCGGCTCTGGGCAAAGACCATGGTAGGATAGTAGGTGTGGCCGTCCTTTTCAAAGGATGCGCCCATCTCTGCCGTGCTGTTCATTACGGGGCAGTTCAGTTCTACCTCAAAATCATCCGCGCCGAAGCCCGTTCCGTCCTTCTTTGTGGCATCCACGCCGTAAGCGGCGCATCGAATGTAGGCATACTGGTTTTCACCGGTGAACACGTCGTTCTGCTCCAGAGGAAGCTGCAGGGTCATGCCGCCCAGAGGAATGTCATAAGCCTTAGTCTCCTCGTTATAGCCAAAGGCACGGTAGGCATAGCGGCCGCTGGACAGATGGGTATAAAAACGCTGAAGATTGTCCTTCTCCTCCAACTTTCCCATAGCGGGATCGTACTCCGTCTCGCCATCCGGCAGGGTGCTGGTATAGTTGCTGTACAGGAAGCAGTTCTTCAGCTCGTCGCCCAGAACCTCCTTGCCGGATGCGTCCTTCACCACGTTGTACAGCTTCAGAATGGGATAGTTGCCGTTGTAGTCCTTACCAACGCAGAACAGGAAGTTAAAATCATAGGTGGAATTCTCCTTCACGTGCAGCGTCAGCGTCCAGGTATCCTCGGAGAAATTCTTGCCATCCGTTGTGGCGCAGATGCGGTACATATAATCGCCGGGCTTGCTCTCCATCAGGACGCAAACCACCGCCGTGCCGGAAAATCCGGTATCCTGATTGGGATAGCAGAAACTCCGCAGATTGCTCCAGGTCTTGCCGCCATCAGCGGAACGGCGATAGTAGAAACTCTCGGCGGCAAGAAGGGGTCTGTTCTTTTTCATTGTTCCAGAACACCTTGCCCGCATTCAGTCCGGTGATGCTGTACGGCGCTCCTGCCAGCACAGTGGCCTCCGCCGTGGGGGATACGCCATCCTGCAGGGTCGGGATCGCAGCCGCGGTCGTGGCGGTCATGGCCGCCTCGGTGGAGGCGCTGACAGACGCTTCCCCGTTACCGGCTCCTCCGCGGCGGGCTCCTCCGCAGCTTCCGCAGGAGTTTCCGCCGGATCCTCCGCAGGAACCTCTACGGAGCCTCCGATTCTTCAGGCTCCTCTGTGTCCGCCGAGTTCTCCGGCGTCTGCTCCTCGCCTGCCAGCTCCGTCACGACGGGGGCATCCGCTGCGCCGCCATCGTTCCGGCGGCCAGAACCTGCACCTGCAGAAGACTGACCATCATAGTCAGCGCCAGCAGTAGCGAGACAATTTTCTTTTTTCATCTCGTGATCTTCCTTTCTCTGTTATATTTTTCTAATTAAAAAGGCCGTACGGCCTGAATTTTTGAGGTGTGGCGGGCGGGGACGGCAACCCCCGCCCGCCCTATGGAAGACAAAACGGCTTGCGCCGCTCGGCTTACGCAGGCGGACGTGCTCTGCTTGCAGCAGAGCACACAAGGGACATGTCCCTTGTGTGCGGCACTCCTCTCCCCGGCGCACCGCAAACAAAAACGCACGGCCAAAATGACCGTGCGCAGCACTCATTTCGGCTTCGGGAATGGCAAAACCAAATGGCCCGGTGCATAACGTATCTGACTTAGCCTGTCGCAGCAGGCATCACAGTGACCCTCTCGCGGGGCTTCTCACCCCATTCCGCTGCCGGGTGTTGTGGTTGTTCCCGGCGCGCCGTCCGTTATTTTCACTTTTCGAATGGCAGTATAGCACACAAAAGCCCGAATTGCAAGGGAATCCCCCGCCCATCCGCCGTTATCTTTCACCGCTTTCCGCCACCCACGTCCGCACATATTCCGCGAACAGGCGGGTGGAGTTGGACAGCGTATTCTTGTCCTTGACGCCGATGCCGGGGGTAAGATAATGCCGTCTCTTTACCGCGCCGGGATAGCGGCACAGCTTACTATGTCATTGATTTATGTAGAAAAAAGAGAACAGCGCAGCTTCCGGTATTTGCCCGGAGGCTGCGCCGTTTGTTGGCCTTAAAGGTGCCTTTGACGACCGTAGCGCCGTCGGTGTTATTTTTCATTCATTCTGCTTTTGCGTGTGTTGGATGCACCGTGTCCTCTATCTCGGGCGCTGAACGAGCTGCACCCCTTTACCGGGCGCCTCACTGCGGTTGACCACGAAAATTCCCGCGCACACCAGCACCGGCGCCGCCAGACTATAGGGGGGTAAATGCCCGCTGCCCCTCCCGCAGGAACAGTGCCGACAAAAGTACGCCGAATATGGGGTTCAAAAAGCCGTACACCGCGACCCGCCCTACCGGATTGTACCGGGTCAGGGCACTCCAGATGGTCTGAGCCACGGCTGACAGCAGTACCATGTATGCCAACAGAAGGAGGGACGCGCCGGTGAAATGCGGCAGTGTGCCGCCGATACACAGACCCAACAGCAGCAAAGCCCTCCGCCCACGATGAACTGATACCCGCACAGGGTCAGCGTGTCCTCGCCCTCGGCATACCGCTTGAAAAGAGAGATGGAGAAGCCGTTGGCCAGCGCTGCCAGCAGCACGGCACCGTCCCCCAACAGGGTAAAGCCGCCGCCCAGTCCGCCGCCGGACAGGTTAATCAGCAACACACCGCCGAAGCCGCACAGGCAGCCCAGCAGCTTGGGGGCGTTGAGACGCTCATAGTGAAACAACAGAGAGGAGATCAGAATAGCGAAGAACACATGAACCGCCATCAGAACGGAGCCCTTGACACCGGAGGTGTATGCCATACCGATATAAAAAAAGAGCGTACTGTACAAAAGTTTGGATCAGACCCAGTTTTGTGGCCTTCCATAGAGAGGGGCGCGCGGGGAGCAGAAGTCGGCGCAGGGAGATGCTGTGGAAAAGCACCGTCACCATACCGGCAAAGAAAAAGCGCAGACCCGCAAATATCAGCTGTTCCGCCATATCGGTGGAGGAAATGGACAACAGACCGTAGCCGATCTTCACCGCCGGAAAGGCGCTGCCCCACAGCAGACAGCAAAAGGCTGCCAGCAGGCAGATGACCGCCGGACGCTGCAGCGCAGATATAGAGATTTTTTTCATAGGGTCATACTCCGTTGGGCATTCCTCTCCGACAGGAAAAGGTTCCCTGTGGTATGGCCGCAGGGAACCTTTTCGAATGGGGGAGAGGGGGTAAATTAAGAAAAGAACAGATAGATTACTTGGCAGCTTCCTCCGTGGCTACTGCCGTCTCGCCGTAGTTATAGCGAGGCTTGCCGCGATAGACGATACCGCCGATGACCATGGCGATCACCGTGGGAATCAGCCAGGAGAAGCCCTGCTCCGCCAGCGGGATCATGTACATGACCTTGCGCAGGCCGTCCAGATTGGGAGCCACCGCCAGAATAGCGTCGCCCACACTGACGATGCCGGCCGCGGCCACACCGAACTTGTACACGCCGTCGTTGGGGATCCACTTGTCTGCCAGACCCAGCACGGTCAGCACGATGCAGATGGGGTACATAATGAGGAAGATGGGGTCACATAGTTGATGATGTTCTGGATGCCGAAGGCGCCGAACACGGCACCCACCACGCAGGCGATGCCCATCCACAGCTTGTAGGAGATACGACCCTTGGAGACCTCGTTGATGACGGAGGCGCCGGTGGAGCCGATACCGATGGCGGTGGTCAGGCAGGCCAGGCTGACAGCCAGACCCATGCAGATCTTACCGAAGTTGCCCAGCACGCGACCCACCAGACCGCTGAGGAGAGTGGTCTGAGGCACGCTCAGGTCATAGTAATCACCGCCGCAGGCGCCGATGTAGGTCAGGATAACATAGATGATGCCCAGCGCCACAATGGAAGTCAGGCCGACGATCAGACCGCTGCGCTTGCGCTCCAGAGGATTGGTGTGACCCTTGCTCAGAATACCGCCGATGAAGATGTTGGCGCACATCAGACCCACCGTCAGGTCGCCCGTCAGGTAGCCGGTAAGCATGGCGGAGGTCAGGGGCTCGGATACGCCGGTGTCTTGAGGAGTGCCGATGGGGAGATCACGCCCTTCACCAGCACGATGGCCAGCAGGATCAGCAGGAGCGGCGTCAGATACTTGCCCAGCTTATCCACGACCTTGCCCTTGTCACAGCCGAAGAAGAACACCAGCGCAAAGAAGATGATCATCGTCAGCCAGAGGGGCGTCGGGGGAAGATGGACAGCACGCCCATCTCGTGGGTGGTGGCGCCGTTACGGGGCAGGGTGGAACCCATACCCACCAGAATGCAGCCAATGAGATAGAAAATGTCGTAGAACTTGGGGTGTACGTGTCCCATGAGGCACTTAACGTCCGTACCGACGTTGTTCACGCCCCAAAAGGCCAGAACGGGAAGGATCACGCCGGTGAGTACAATACCGAGCACCCCAGCCCCACTGGGTGCCGTCGCCCAGGCCGATCTGCGGCGGGAAGATCAGGTTGCCTGCACCAAACATGGTGGAAAACAGTGCCAGGCCAACAATGATGCTGTCCCTTACGATGTGGTTCTTCTTCATTTGATAGAGCCTCCTTTTGTGTTTTCTTGCGTTCCGCCGTATTTACCGCTGGAACACGATCTCTCCTTCTACCATGGTCAGATCCACTTGAGTTTCACACAGTTCCTCCAGCGGTCTGTCATAGATGTTGCGATCCAGCACCACGAGATCGGCGTATTTGCCGACGGTGATAGTGCCGTATTTGGCCTCGTCGTAGGAGGCGTAGGCGGCTTCCTTGGTGAACATCTCCACGGCCTCCTCCAGCGTGACGCCGTTTTCGGGATACCACGCCTCCATGCCGGGCTTTCCCTTGCGGGTCACAGCACAGTAGATGTTGGGCAGGATGTCGAAGGGCTCCACGGGACAGTCGGAGCCGCCGCACATATGAACACCCAGATCCTCATAGCGCCGCCAGTTGTAGCTCTGGCGTCCCAGCTCTGCGCCCACGCAGTCGTCCACCACGGCAGAGTCGGCCTTGATGAAAATGGGCTGGACATAGGCCACCAAATTCAGCTTCCGGAACCGCTCCTGCAGCGCCTCGTCCATGATCTGGCAGTGAATGATGCCGTTGCGCCGATCAGCGTGGGGGAACTCCTTAGAGACCCTCTCAATGGTATTGATCATCTGCTCCAACGCCGCATCACCGATGCAGTGAGCCGCCAGATGATAGCCATTGGTATAGGCCAACTTAGCCAGATCGTACAGCTCTTCGTCGGTGAACAGCAGCAGACCCTTGGTGTCCGGGTCGTTGTGATACGGCTGACGCATGGCGGCGGAATGGGAACCCAGAGAGCCGTCGCACAGGAACTTCACCGGGCCGAACTTGAAGTGACCCATGGTGTCGTTGGCGCGATATCCCAGATCCAGGAACCGCTGAAGCTGCTCTGTGCGACGGAAGCGGATCTGCTCGTTGACACGGATGGGCAGCCGCCCCTCCTCGTTGAGCTCCCGGTATGCCTGCAAAACATCCTCAAAATCGTCGTCGGCAATGAGGTTAAAATCATCCGTGTGAACCTGCACGATTCCCTTGGAAGCAGCCTCCAGACAGGTGGATTCCAGAATGTCCTTTATCTCCTCCACCGTGTAACGCTCCCAGCAGCTCTGGACGCACATAGCGGAATTCTCGCGGACGTAACCGTTGGGCAGACCGTCGGGTCCAAAGTCCATGGTATGCTTGGTAGTATCCTCCCGCTCGTCCCACAGGCCGGCCAGCTTCAGCGCCAGCGTGTTCAGGCACACGATGTGGCCGCAAGCCCGCTGCAAAAAGATGGGCACATCGGAGGCGATGGCATCCAGATCGTTGCGGTCGGGAATCTTGTTGGTGTCTGTCCAGTTGATCTGGTTGAAGTTGCAGCCGATGACCCAGCGGTTGGTGCCACGCACTTTCTCGGCGCCCTCCTTACACATCCGCACGACTTCCTCGTAGGTGGTAGTATTCACAAAATCGATGCGGCGGCGAAACGTTCCGTAGAACAGCAGGTGCAAATGGGTATCCGCAAAGCCAGGAAGCATCAGCCTGCCTTGCAGGTCGATCAGGCGGGTCTGGGGCTGCTTCAGCGCCAGAATCTCGTCATCGCTTCCCAGGCGCAGGATCACACCGTCCTTGATAGCCAGAGCACTTACCTCAGGATAAGCCTCGTCCAGCGTGTGGATAACGCCGTTGTAAAAAGATAGTATCCATCGCTCATGTTCCTTTCTTTTTTGTATGTATTTTACGCCTTGGCTTTGTCGGGCATGGCGTTTTTCACGATCCGTCCGTCCTGGATCACCAGCTTGACATGGTCGCTGTGGCGCAGGATCCGAATGTCCTCATCCGGCCGCCCGTCTACCAGCAGCACATCCGCCAGCTTCCCGGACTCCAACGTGCCCAGCTGATCCTGCATCTGCAGCAGCCGCGCGTTGACCTTGGTGGCCATGGTGATGACCTCCATGGGCGTATATCCTGCTACGCACAGCCGTTCCAGCTCCAGCGTGGCCTCGCTGTACGAGCACCCGAAGGCGGCGTCTCCCAAAAAGTCGCAGCCAACTCCCACGGTGATGTGCGCCTTACGCGCCATCTCCAAAGAGCGATAATGCGCTTCGTAGGACTTCTCCGTTTTTTCCTTCAGGTAGGGCAGCACGCCCTCCTTACCCTGAAAATACATTTTCGATGCGTGCATGATGGCCAGTGTCGGAACCAGATAGCAGTCGTTCTTCACCATCAGCTCGATGCACTCCTCGTCCAGATAGAAGCCGTGCTCAATGCACTTTACGCCGTTTTTCAGAGCCATTTTGATACCCGCGTGGCCTGCGCGTGGGTGGAGACATAGCTGCCCATGTTCTCCGCTTCTTCCACAGCAGCCCGAATCTCCTCTTGGCTGAAATGGCTGTGGGGCGTGGCCTTATCCCCTGAGAGAACACACCGCCGGTGGTCATGATCTTAATGAGATCCGCCCCGTTGCGTGCGTTGATGCGGCAGGCCCGCCGCACCTCGTCCACACCATTGACGATGAAGGCAGGGCTGTACGCCCGTTGGCTGGCCTCCAGCGAGGCTTCTGGTACACGTCGCCGTGACCGCCGATCTGCGAGATGATACGTCCGGCGCTGAAAATGCGGGGGGACGTCCAGCAGCCCCTCAGCCACAGGCCGCATCAGGAGCACATCGCTGCCCAGATCCCGGAACGCCGTGTAGCCCTGCTGACGCAGCTGCGCTATGTCCCGCAGTGCGCGAGCCATGCTGAGCTGCGGCGTCATGCTGATCCAGTCCACTGCCGTGGCGCTGCCCCAACCCATGTGGACGTGAGCATCAATGAGACCCGGCATGATGGTACCGTTTTCCAGCTCATACACCTCGGCTCCCGGATAGTCCAGCAGCTGGCTCTGTTGACAGACCAGCCGGATACGGTTATCCTCCAACACCACGGCACCCTTCTCTATAGGCACGCCGCCGTTGCCATCCAGTACACGCCCCTTCAGAACGATCATGCTCTTACTCCTTCCTTATCCTGCCGCTTAACTGCGGCCCGTCATATGTTGTTGATTCTCTGCGATGATGGCAACCAACTCGCGGTCTGTGGCCACCATGCCCGGATCATTGAGCCGTCCTACATTGGCGAAGGTCTGCTCGATGGTATTTCCGATAATGCCCACGCCTGCAGGAACAAAGCAGCCCTCTCTGGCCAGATATGCCGCCTGCACCGCCAGCGAAGCGGCCGTGCTGAGCTTATAGGCGCAGGAGATCTTCGCTCCATCGCAGAACATCCCACCGATGGTTCCCAGAACCGTCTGCATAGCGTGAACCGCTGTGTCGTAGCTGCCGCCCAGCAAATAGCTGACGGCGGCGGTCATGCCGGTAACCGCCGCCGCAACGCCGCAGCCACAGAAAGCGGTCATCCGTTTGATATGCGCTTTTATGTAGATGGTGATCATGGAGCTGATAGCCAATGCTGTGGCAGTCCGTTCCTCTGAGGCTCCCAGCGCTTCCGCTGCGGAGAGTACCCCACGAAGTTCGTTATGCCGTGGTTGCCGCTTCCCGCAATGGCCATAATTGTCACATTCAGGCCGCTCATCCGCGCTTCTCCGGCGGCAGCGGTATAGGCCTGCGCTTCGGCGGAGACCGCCAGCGAGCCGGTCATCTGGGCAGGGATCCGCTGCTTCAGCAGTCTGCCCAGCGGCAGCGCCGGATCCTCCAGATCTCTTCTGGCCGCCTCCTGGTTCCGCCGTGCATCCTCCAGCAAAAAGTGAAAGCTCTCCGGCTCCATGGCGAGGATGGCCTCGTACAGCTCCTGCACGCTGTATTCCACCAGCGGATAGACCACTGCTCCATGGGGCAGCGCCCCTCTGCCTGCATCATAGGCGCGCCGTTTCGCAGGATCTCTGTCACGCAGGAGTAGTCCCCCGGATCACCGCCTGTGCTTCCTCGCCGCCGCCGGAAACGATGGCTCGTACATACAGCGGCTCCGGCGTCTGGCCGTAGGCAACGTGCACGCGGCCGTCGGATACGATGGCTGCAGCCTGCTGTACGATGTCATCGGTGACATCGGCCAGGATAGCCAGCCCACGCTCCGGTTCATCCAGCAGAGCGCCCAGCGCCGCCGCCAAATCCAGCCCGATGCGATTCGTGCCCGGGATCCCCACGCTGACGCCGTTTTTGTAAATGTTAGGACTTACCAGCACATCGATCTTATCGGTCTGCGCCCCAGTGTGTGCGTTGCCACAGCCACCGCCAGACACACGCTGCCTGGATCGGTACAGCCGGTGGAGGACTCGATCTCAGAGGTCAATATATCCAAAAGCTTCTGCTTGTCAATCATCACCAGGGCCTCCTGCCTTGTCGTTTTCCGCCTTCTTTTGGCGTTCCGTGTAAATTTTTACATCATAACAGATACAGTGCCCAATGAGAATGCCTATTTTCGTCGCTTTTTTGTAATAATTGCAGCAATCGCGCCGCCGAGTCATTCAGCTGGTCAGGATTTTTGCACTATCTTACTTTTTTGCACCTTCCGCGCTGCAAAAGAAGCAGGGGACTCCGCATACCTCTGCGGAGTCCCTGTTTCTTCAATGGGTACGAGGCGGACCGCCTTCGCTGGGGAATGTCCAAAGTACTTTTTGTATGCGCGGCTGAAGTAGTTGGCATCGCTGTATCCTACAGCCACCGCTGTATCCGACACAGAGACCTGCTGACGCAGAAGGCGTTCGGCTCGCCGCATGCGCTCCTCCGTCAGGGCATCCCGGAAGCTCTGACCCGTCTGTGCCCGGAATATCCGTCCGAGATATGCCGCATTGACATACTGCTCCTTTGCTACAGTCTCCAGCTTCAGCGGCTCCCGGAAGCGCAGCTGGATGGCCGTCAGCGCCGCCTGCACCAACGGGTGTTCCGATTTCCGTACCAAGGTCAGCTGGCAGTGCACATCCTCGCAGACGGTCTGTATCCTCCGACACAGCTGCTCCTCTGTAAAAACGCCGTCCGTGGTCAGCCGCTCCGGAGGAGGAAGCGCTGACTCAGCGCACAGCCTTGCTATGCCAGCCCATAGCAGCGTCAACTGCTCCCGCAGGGCAACAGCATCGCCGTTGCAGGCCATTATCATGCACCGACCCATGTGGCAGCAGGCATCCTCCACCCCTCCCTCATCGCTTCGCAGTGCATGGAGCAACTGCCCTTCCGCCTTCAACGGATAGGGCTTCGGCACATCGGACACCGTGCTTCGACACACCAGCGTCCCCGCCGGCAGGAATATCCGGCAATCCGCCGCCAGACAAGCGGTACGGTAGCTTTCCGCCAGTCCCTGCTCCGAGGGCGTTCCGAGGCCTACAGCGGAGAGGCCATTCAGTCTCTGCTGCCAAGCCTCTACCAGTGGCTGTGCCACCTCCTCCGGTGTTTGCTGCGATGTCGTGCGGCAATAGCCTATGAGACGCCTGGCCATCCTGCTCCGTCCAACCGATGCCGTGAAGCGCCAAATTAATTTGCGATAGCTCATCCCGATCGGCGGCCTTCTGCAATATGCCTACCACCACCATATCGGGCAGTAGGTAGGGAATCGGCGGCAGCGGCGCTGAAATGCCACAGGCCAGATAGGGCCACACCGCCAATCCGGTGACCGCTTTAGCCGGGGAGGGCAGATGCAGCGCATCCCGCACCCGCTGCAGCAGCACCGGAGGGCGCACCGGTTTGAGCAGGTAATCCTGCAGATCCATGGACAGAGCTTTGCTGGCAAAGTCAAACTCGTGATAAGCGGTGAGGATGATAATCTTACTGTCCAGCCGATTGCTGCGCACGAATTCCGCCACCTCAAAGCCAGAGCTGCCCCGCAGCATGATGTCCAGCAGAATTAAATCCGGACACCGCCGGCTGATGGCGGCAATGGCAGCGCTGCACGTAGCGGCACTTCGAATGTGTTCCGGAGATGTCACCGCCTGCAAAAGCTGCGTCAGCTCCTGCCGCTCGGTATATTCATCTTCTACCACAAGAATGTCGATGGCCATTTAAGCGTCCTCCTGTTTTTTCAAGGGACACGTCAGAACGACCCGGGTACCGCTGCCCAATGCGCTCTGTATATCCACCTCTGCCTCCGGCCCAAAAACAGCTTCAGCCGTTCCGCCACGTTCTCTACGCCGGAACCGCCGGACTGGTGATCCCGGAGCTTCTTCAGCACCTCCTCCGGGATACCGGCGCCGTTATCGCTGACAGAGATCACCAGCTTCCCGTTCTCTGCGGCCGCCGACACCGTCACGTGCAGTGGGCATTCATCCTCACCAGCCCCGTGTAATATGGCGTTTTCCACCAGCGGCTGAATGGTCAGCACGGGAATCATCAGGTGCCCGCATTGGGAAACGTCTCCTACCTCGAAGGAAAAGCCGGGTCCCAGCCGCTGGCTCTGCAGGGTCAGATACTGCCGGGCGCACTGCATCTCCTCCGCCAGCGTGCAGATGGAGTCCTTGTAGTTGTACGCACGCCGCAGCAGATCCGCCAGATCGCAGATCAGATCCGCCGTCTGGGGCGCTTCCTCCCGATAGGCTGTCCGCATCAGCAAATTCAGGGTGTTGAACAGAAAGTGCGGGCTGATCTGGGACTGCAAAAAATTTGAACTCGCTGGCGTGCAGTGTCCGCTCCAGCGCCAGCTTCTTTTCCGCCTGACGGGCGTATTCCCGGCGAGTCTCCAGTTCTGCCTCGGAGGTGGCCACATACCCGGCGAAGACCTGCAGCATCTGCATTCTGTCATCCAGCTCCTCTGCAGAGAGTACCCGCAGCGTTCCCGCTAGCGCCATCATCTCGTCGTAGTCCAGCTCCAGTTCCTGACAGTGCTGGCGCAGCGTGCTGTAAAACGTCTCCTCGGTATCCCGGGTGAGGAACTGTCCATATGTCAAGGTGAGCCCGGTGGACTCCGGCAGCGGTACCGGCACGGAAATCACACTGATACCCATGTGACATTGGGATACCATACACCGCTGCTCGGCATCCAGCCCGAAGCTATGGTTGCAGGCCAGGCAGCGCTGGGCGCCCTTCTCACTGCTGATGACCTTGCGGCAAAAGCCGGTGAACACGTCCAACCGCAGCGGCCCCTGATAGTGCCCCTCCTGATCGATAAAGGACACACTCTGCCCCGTCACATTGGAAAATGTGCGGTTCATCTGCTGTAATAACTGATTCAGCGCATAGCCTGTTACCGCCATTTTGCTCCCTCCTCCATCATCGGCTCCCAAGCCCTGCCCGGAAGCGTTTTCCAAACCCTGCCCGGAAGCGTTTTCCAAATGGGACTTGCCAAGGCAAAATGCCTATGCTATAATCGTCCCCACCATTTGGCAGCCATCGCTGCTGCAAACCTGAAAGGAGATCCTCCCATGAAAAAAGTCATTGCCACCACCGCCGCTCCCGCCGCCATCGGTCCCTATTCTCAGGCCATCGACTGCGGCGAATTCGTATTCACCAGCGGCCAGATCGGGTCTGACCCCGCCACCGGCAAGTTTGTAGACGGAGGCGTACAGGCACAAACCGCGCAGGCCATGAAAAACATCCAGGCGGTTCTGGCTGCGGCCGGTCTGACTTTGGACAACGTGGTCAAAACAACCGTTCTTCTTGCGGATATCGCCGATTTTGCCGCTGTTAACGAGGTCTACGCCTCCTTCTTCGAGGGAACTACCTATCCCGCACGCTGTGCCTATCAGGTGAGCGCACTGCCCGCCGGGGCGTTAGTGGAGATCGAGACCATCTGCCAGAAGTGATCGCAACACGTATCTGCATTTATACCCTTATTCCAACTTTCCTGTCAACGAAAAACCCAATCCGGTCGACCATCTGACCAAAATTCCCGCCTCGTGTGTAAGGCTGATTATTCCCTTGCTCTCTGAAAAGAACTTCGGATACGCCTTTTGCATCGACCGGAGAGCTTTCCCCCGTCAGCGAAGAAAAATCAAAAAGGAATGGACGGAGACGTGATATGCTCCCCCTGTACAGGGCAATGAAAACAAGCTGTCAATCATAGGGGGAGCATTTCTGTGGTAGGGGAAGAAAATATCCAAGCCCAAAAAGCAAAGAGCTATCGGCAGAAGATACAAGCATGTGCACGAAATCGCTCTTTGTCTCTATGTACTAACCATATTTGTCGGAAGTCTTCGTTGGCTTAACAGTGATAAGGAACTAATCCAAAAACAAAACCGGTGCCCAACAGATTCGGATGTGCAAAGGAGCCCCCGCCAGCATACCACGGCTGGCGAAATTTTTGGCGTTCTGCGCTATGTGATGTTTGCACTTTCTCTGGCGTTGGTGTCTGGGCTGTTCCTGATGAAAGTTGCGCATCTGGAACAGATCATGTTCTGGCTGTTCCTCGCCGGGAACGTTTGCAGCGTGTCCACGATGACACAGGTATCAATGGCAGCTCTCATATCCGGTTCAGCCTTTCTTCCTTTGCTTCCTCCAATGTCACATCAGCCGGAAGAATCCCGCACAGGGACTTGGCAATGTCCACTCTGTCCTGATGGGGGTTGGAGAGTTTGGCGACAACCTTGCCGTTTTTCGGGTAATAAAATGTCCTCCGTCGCTGCAAGCAGAAGATACTTCGGCTGGCAGACCGCCGCCGATTTCGTGCTGGTGGAGGCCGACGGCTCCCGGCGGCTGCCCGCCAAGGCACCGCCCCGTGGGAGCCGGTGCTTCCGCCGAAGCGCCGCCGCACCGTCTGTGTGTTCGGCGCTTCCGCGCTGGGGAAAGCCCATCCGGGACGCCGCCCACCGCCCTGAGCTGTACGCGCCGCTGGCGGCAGCCTCCCCGGACGCGGTCATCACCCCGGTCATGGCCGCCCGCGTGCTGGCCGCAGAGGGCGGCTTCGACGTGCTGTTCATCAATCAGGCGGACGTGCTGACCGGCGCCGCCGCGCAGCTGCGTCCCTTTGCCGACATCCTGCCCTGCCCGGTGGTATACGGCTCGCTGGCGCGCGGCGCATGGCGCAGTCTTTGACTCCTGATCCATCCCGATCCCGATACAGCAAACGCACAGGGCGCGGCATAAGCCGCGCCTGTCGCTTGTCGAAAAAAGTCCATCCGGACTTTTTTCGACAGTTGTTTGGTAAAATCGCAAAATAAAAAACTGCATTTTATTTCGCGATTTTGGTCGCTGTGGCGGGTGATTGAACGCGAAAGGGAACCCTGACGGTTCCCTTTCACACTATCCTTCCCTCCGATATGCGTGACCGTGCAGGTTTATCGACAGGCTGACAGGGCGCGGCATAAGCCGCGCCCTGTGCTCTTATTTTTCAGTTCTCAGAACTCTTTCCGGCGCTTCCGTGCCACCAGTGCGGTGCCGGTATAGCTGCTCAGTGCCATGGCCAGATACACCAGCGCTCCGGCGTCCGCCGTCTTGGGCGCGGTCATCACGCCGCCGACGGTGAACTCCGTTGTCACCTCGCCGCTCTCCGTCATCACGGTCATGGTGTACTTGCCCGGCGCCAGCGTCTGCAGATACGCGGCCTTCAGATAGATCTCCGTGCCGCCGTTCTCCTCCGCGATATAGTTCCCGGCGCCGATGGTCTTGCCGTTCACCTTCACGCCCTTGAAGCTGCCGTAGCCGGTGCTGGCGCGGAACGTCAGGCCGTAGATGCCGCCGCTGTAATCCGTGGCGCTCTTGGCCTCGTCCGCCGTCAGGATGGGCTGGATGTCCGGGGTGCTGACGGAGGACGAACGCCGCGGCAGCTTGGGGATCTCCGTGCCCTCGCTGCGCTTGTCGCCGCAGACGGTGCACTCCTCGTGCTTCAGGCCGGTGGCCTCGGTGGTGGCCTCCTGGTCGATGACCCACCGGTAATCGTGGGGCAGCAGGTCGCCGTAGGTGTGGCCGCAGATATCGCACACCGCCAGCGCCGTGCAGGTAGCCGTGCCGCCGGTATGGGCGCAGCCGTAGCCGCACTCGGTGCACACGCTCTCGTCATTCCAGCTGTGGTTCGCCTCGGCACCGGCCGCCGCGCCGCAGCACAGATAGAACGCCTGATGCGTCTCCGCGGTCTGCACCCAGCGGATGCCGCCGGTGTGGTTGCTGGCATCAAGCTCGCCGTAGGGCTGCCCGCACACGTCGCACACCGCCTTATGCTGGCAGTCCGCCGTGCCGCCGGTGTGGGCTTCCTGGTTGCTCATGGGCGTGCCGCAGGTGGCGCAGGCCGTCCAGTGACCGTCCGCGTTGTACCTGTAGGTGCTGTCGGCCACATGTGCCGCCAGCTCGCCGTAGGATTCGCCGCACACGCTGCACACCGCCTTCGCCGTGCAGGTAGCCGTGCCGCCGGTGTGGTTCTCCCACTCCGTCTTATAGCCGCAGCTCTCGCACTTCACCTGATGCTGCGTCTCGTTGACGTTCTTTGTCAGGCTGTGCGCCGTCACGTCCTTCTGATAGCCGCAGCCGCTGCACTCCTGCCAGTGGTTCTGCGTGTCGAACTTATCCGTCCACGCATGCGCCGTCACGTCTGTCTTATAGCCGCAGGCGCACGCGTCCCAGTGACCGTCCGCGCTGCTCTTACGCTCCATGCTGTGGTCGGTCTTATCGGTAGCATAGCCGCACTCACACTCCTGCCAGTGCTCCGCCGTGTCGTACTTGCTCGTCAGCTCATGCGCCGTCTCGCCGGTCTTATAGCCGCAGACGCACTCCTGCCAGTGCTGGCTCTCGTTGTGCTTCGCCGTCAGACTGTGCTTGTCGTGGTGCGTCTCCGCGCCGCAGGCGCAGACCGCCCAATGCCCGTTGCCGTCAAATTTCTTGTCCGTATAGCTGTGCGCCTCTATACCCGTCTTGGCGCCGCACACCGTACACTGGTGCCAGTGGCTCGTCTCGTCGCTGACAAGCGTCTCGCCGTACACGTGCTCAACGCATTGATAAGCCTTCACCGTCACCTGCGCAGGGCTGCTGGTATCATGGTTCTTATCCGCCCTGTAGCGCACCTCAAAAAACGGTGTCCACTGGGTAGCCGTTCTCCGTGTTCAGCGTCACATCCACCGTATTGCCGGTGGCCGCTGTCCACGTCACCCCGTCCTTGCTGTACTCCATGTCGGTGCCCAGACCGGTCAGCTGACCCGTGGTCGGATGCTCCTTCGTCGCCGCCACGCCGGTCACGCCGGTGGGCGCTTCCATATCCGCCGGGGTGATGGTGAACGTCCATCCCTCGTCCGTCACCGTGGTGGCGTTGAAGTTGGGGTCATCCGGCACATCGATATACAGCGTGTAGGTACCCACGTCCACAGGCTCTCCGTCACGAAGGTGTTGGTGTCTCCCACCTTATATTTCAGCGTGAGCTTGTTGTTGGGATTGGCGAATGCCAACCGGTGTCCCCAAGGAGATTCCGGCCACGCAAACCTCATCTCATAGGTCTGCGCCTTGCCGGTATAGTCCGTCTCGTAGGGCGGGCAGGAAATGACCTCGAAATCGCTGGCCGTTGCCGTCCTCTTAGCGATGGTGACCGTCAGGGTCACAGGATCGGTGGTGCCGTCCTCCCATGTATAGCCGTCCTCCGGCTTGACCTTCACCGTGTAGGTGCCGGGAGCATCGTATACCCTGTCGCCCTGAACGGTCTTATAATGGGCGTCGTAGTAATCAATGTTCCCTTCAAAGATGAAGTAGTAACGGTTTCTATACACCATGTCCGTTCTGGGCACGGGAACCGTCACAACGCCCGTGTACCGGGGCACCGTCACCGTAGCGGCTTCGGAGACCTTCTGTGTCTCCGTGTCTCTGTACCGCACATAGTACACCGTGTCCTTGTAAATGGGGCTGTTCGCCGATTTCTTGTCCAGCGGCACCTTGGTGGTGTTACCGTAGTAGCTGCACGTTGTCCATGTCTTTCCGTCCTTGCTGTACTCCATCAGGCTGCTGGTGCCGGTGATGAAGCCGTAGGCGGTGTCGCTCTCGTAGGGCATCCTGACCGCCAGACCCGTAGGCGCCGCCGGTGTGTCCTTCGCCGTGGCATCGGGCAGCGTCAGCTCCAGTTCCTTCGTCAGCTTGCTGTCATAGCCGGAGAGCTGCACCCTCGTGTTGCTGTACCAGCTTGCGCTCAGCGGGCTGTTCATGTCCTTTATCGCGTCCTTGTAGCTCTTTCGGGAGGTAGTGGTCGCCATCCGGCGCTATCTCGAAATATGGGATATTCGTCACTCTCGAACGTCAGCGTCTTGCCGTCCGCCGACAGCTTGCCGCCGTATTTGTTCACACTGACCTTCATGCCCTCGCCCAGATGGATGGTCGCTTTGTACTGGGCTTCCCTCACGTACAGGTAGCCGCTGTCGGACACGATCTCAAGGCCGTCCTTGTCCGAGAAGAAGAACCCGTCATTGGCGTTGTCATTGGTGATCTGTATTTTGGAATAGGGATAATCCTTCGTAGTGATGCCGATGCACTCGCCAGACAGCTTCAGATTGGCGGCGCTGAATTTATAGCCGCTGCCCAGATACAGGTTATCTTCCTTATTTTTATTGGTAGAGTTATCGATGGTGCTGGTATTGTCGTAGATCTTCACCTGACCGATCAGCTTCACGTTATTGCTGCGGACGCACACACCGCCGCCGCCGGAAAGGGTATCGCTGCCGAGCTTCGCCTCGTTGTCATGGATCTCGACCACACTGCTGCTGGTGGTGCCGATATACAGCGTACCCTTGGTAAAGATACCGGCGCCCTCGCCATCAAGCCCGTTACTGCGCGCCGAGCTGATATTATCCTTGATAATGCCGTTTTCTATCTTCGCCGTGGCGCCGCTGGCGTTGTACAGGCCTCCGCCGTTGCCGCAGGCATCCGCGTCGCCCAAACCATCCGTCCGGTCTTTATAGTTCAGCGCCTTGTTGCCGGTGAGGGTACCGTTTTCCATGGTAAAGGTGCCGGTATTGAACACACCGCCGCCGCCCTGGGTGCCGTTGTCGGCGAAGGGCACCACCGTGTTGTCGCTGATGGTTCCCTTCTCCATGATGAACGTGCCCTTGTTGAGCACACCACCGCCGCCGTAGTCGGTGCTGTTACTGTAGGTGGATTCGCCCAGAAGCGTCACGGTGTTGCGGGTGATGAGGCCGTCGTGCATGGTGAACTTACCCGTGTTGTATACGTATACACCGCCGCCGCCCTGAAAGACTGCGGTGTTTTCACTGATCTCGCCCCGGTACAGGTTGAATGTGCCCCTCATGTCGACAAACACACCGCCCCGGCGCCGTAGCCGCTTTTGCTTCTTGAGCCCAGCGGTGTTGCCGGTGATCGTGCCGCCGTACATGTTGAACGTTCCGCTGGTAATAGCTACACCGCCGGCGCTGTCGTTGCAGAAATTGCCGGTGATGCTGCCGCCCCACAGATTAAAGGTAGCGGTGGTGCTGTAGCTGCCGTAGCCGATATCCACGGCTCTGCCCGTAGTCTGCTTGCCCCTTCTATCCTCGCCGTGAGTCACCTTGCCGGTGGTCTTGCAGTCCGTCAGGTCGAAGGTAACACCGCTGTTCACCTCGATCATGCTGCGCGCGTTGTTGTTTTGCCGATGATGCTGTGTCCGTTCAGGCACAGCTTCACGCCGCTCACAGGCTGCCAGACGTAGTCGCTGATGGAATTATTAAATTCCACCTCCACGTCGTTCAGCAGATAGTAGTTGCCCGCCGTGGTGATGGCCTTCAGGCTGCTGACGCCTGTCCATGCCGTGTTATCGTTGTGGGTAAAGTGGCTGCTGTCGGCTGCATAGTGACCCACGCACACGCAGTGGGGTGGGCGCCGTCCTTCGCGCCCTTCATCCACAGGCCGCCGCTGCCGGATGTCAGCGCATACGCCGCGTTGTCGCTGTGGAAAGCCGCCTGCATAGCGGGATAGGTATGCTTCACCACAAGGCTGGGGACGATCTCCGCGCTGACGCCGATATAGCTCTTGGCGGCGTCAAAGGTGCCGTACTGCACGGCGCAGGGGTTCGCGCTGGTATCGATATTGCCATAGGATTCGGAATAAAGGCAAACGCCCACATTGTTGGTCGTACCGTCGGACAGCGTGTTGTTCTCGATACGGATGACGCCGGTGCTGTTCTTCCCCGTGCGGTCGCCGATGACAAAGCCCTTGCCCTGATCGGTGGTGCTGTCACTGTCCGTGGGACAGCTTTTTGCTGTACACACCACCGCCGCCCCTGGCCGCCGTGTTGCCGGTGATGGTGCCGCCATGCATAATAAAGCTGTTCCGGCATCGCAGTATACGCCGCCGCCGTAACCGGCGGTGGCGTTATTCCGGATAACGCTGCCCGCCTCCATGGTCAGCACGCCGCCTGCCACATACACCGTACCCTCGTATGTGCCGGTATTCACATGGTTCTGGATGACAGCGCCGTCCTTCAGCGTCAGGAACCCATTACTGCTCAGCGAAACGACCGGCTCGCTGGCCTTCACGTTGTTGCCGTCCACCGTGATGTTCTCCAGCGTCAGTCTGGCCTTGTTGCTCTCTAAGGCGCCAAACGAGCTATTAAGGCGAAACATCCTGCCGCTGGTAAAGCTTTCGGCGCGCTTCAGGGTGCCGCCGCCCGTGATGGTGATGTTGGCTTTCGCGGGGATCACCAGCGTTTCCGTGACCTCGATGGTGCCCGTCACCGTGATCGTCCGCTCTCCACCTTTTCCGAGCTGCGTTTTCAGCTCATTAAAGGTGCCGACCGAATATGCCGCCCACGCCGTTGTCGGCAGTAAGCTCACCGCCAGCAGCAGCGCCATGGCCATGCTGACCAACCGCTTCTTCCACATAGTATTGCCCTCCTCATCGTATTGGTTGCTTTTTGTGCTTCGCGGCGCTCCCTGCCGCTGTTGCTCACAGTGCAGTATACCAGCCCCTTCCATTTTTCGGCACTCATCGCCGCCAAATGCACTCTTCCCGCCCTGAATGCAAAAAGGGCGGCTTCCGCCGCCCCGCCTCCAGTATTTTTCTGTACAGCCCCGTCCCATTGTGGGGACGGGGCCTGACGTCCCTCTTTCTGTAGGGCGGGACCCATGTGTCCCGCCGCAGGATACCGCATTTACACGCCCAGCAGGGCGTGCCATGTGTCGCGCCCTACAATGCCGTCCGCCGCCAGGCCGTGCGCCGCCTGAAACCGCTTCACCGCTGCGGCGGTGTTGGTGCCGAATATACCGTCATCGCGCTGCCGGCATCATAGCCCAGCCCCGTCAGCGCCGCCTGCGCCAGCCGCACGTCCCGCTGCGGCTCCCCTGCGCCAGCAGCAGCGGCAGCGTCACCGCCGTCCCGTTGGCCTCCGCCGCCGGTGCTGCCGGAGCCGACGCCTGCGCGTCCCGCCAGCGATCCTCAAAGGGAAATGTCCCGCCGGGGCACCCGGTGGCGTTCACGTCGCTGTGGCGCTGCACCGTGGAGATACCGTACTTCTGCTTGAGGTACGCCACCAGCTCCATGCCCGCCTGCTTCTGCGCCCCGGCTCCTCCCGGTCGAAGCTGCCCTCAAAGCAGATACCGATGCTGTCGTAGTTGTTGTTCCCCGCGTGTGCGCCCACCGTGTCCTCCTCCGGTCTGCCCCGATAGACGCGCCCGTCCTTCCGGACAAAAAGTGGTATCCGATCCCTGCTCCAGCCGTTGGCCAGGTGCCACTGGTGGCCTGCTGGGGGTACACGTCACCGCCGCCGCGTGGTGCAGGATGATGCGCCGCGTGGCGCTGCGCTGCGCCAGCGTCCCCGCCCATTTATACGCCTTCGATGATCTGCATTGCTCGTCCCTCCCTTGCTTTTTTCCACCGTGTTCTTCAGCCGCGCCAGCAGCTTGGCGAAAACACCGGCACAGGCCCGCCCAGCGCCGCCACGTTCTCCAAAATGGAGATCAGCTCGTTAATGATGAGCCAAATGATCACCATGGCGGCCAGCAGGAACCGAACTCTACCTCGATCCCTCGCCTGGGCCAGCCCGTAGCGGATGAGCCAGTCGGCCACGCCCGGCCGCGCCGACCACCACCAGGTAGCCCACCTTCTTCACAATGCCCCTTACGCCGGTGCGTGAGCACAGCGCCCCTGGTGCTCCAGGCCTTTGCCATGCCGGTGACATAGTCCGCCAGCATCACCGCCACCAGCACCGCCAGCGGC
>VOFG01003313.1_pt1 | contig 42882 bp, 83 predicted proteins | sample 5384171 | NCBI WGS metagenome assembly VOFG01 (sample SAMN12384726, study PRJNA508395) | human gut metagenome | isolation source: healthy gut F | host: Homo sapiens
TGTATGGAATAATATTCTCTACCATCTCCGGCCACTCTTTGAATGTTTTACCTGCTCCGGAAATTGCCTGATATGTTGTAGCAACAACTTCTTTTTGGTCCGAACTCTTTCCATGCCGCAAGGCAAGGTGTGTAACTCTGGATGAGAGCAGTTTGGTTTTACTGCAATAAATCCGCGAGTTGTGCCGAGACGTTTTTCTGATCATTGATCAACTCAAAGTGGTCTGAGTTAATCTCCGCACCACCATCGGAACATCTTTTGTCCAACGGTGTGCACTGTTAGTGGAGACAACCGGTGTCTCTGTTCGCATACGCTTCCTCGATTGCTTTGAATCTCTTCGTTTTTGTCATATCAACTGCACTAAATACAAAGTCTACAGAAGAAGCTACTTTCTCGACTTCATTAACATTCGCAACGATCAGTTTCTTAACTCCTTCCGGCATCGGTGTATCCATTTTCCAGCGGTCTCCGATTGCTTCTTCATATGTCTTGCCTGCTGGATTCTCGGGCTGGCTGCAGAACTGTTACAACCTCGAACCATGGATGGTTCTCCAGAAGTGCAATAAAGCGCTGTCCAACCATTCCTGTTGCTCCTAATATTCCGACTTTTAATTTCTGATCCATCTCGTATGTCTCCCTTCTGTATCTTACTCTTCCATATATTTTATAACTATCCACTGCTTCCTGCATCGGTTTCACACCCGGTGCACCAGTTGTATTACGTTTTTCAACACATGTTTTCATGCTGATCGCTTCATAGATATCTTCCTCGAATACAGGTGAAATCTTCTTATACTCCTCAAGTGGAAGAGCATCCAACGGAATCTTCTTATCCAGACAAAGTAACACAAGCTGTCCAACAATTCCATGAGCATCACGGAAAGGTACACCATGATTCACCAGATAATCAGCAGCATCTGTGGCGTTGGTAAATCCGTGCTTGCACTCTCTTCCATGCGGTCATTCTTAAATGTCATCGTCCTGAGCATGCCTGCAATAACTGTAAGCATCCTTTGTTGTATCGATTGCATCAAATGGAAGTTCTTTATCCTCCTGCATATCTTTGTTATATGCCAGAGGGATTCCTTTCATTGTAACAAGAAGTCCGGTCAGTGCGGCATAGACACGTCCGGTTTTACCTCTTACAAGCTCTGCAATATCCGATTCTTCTTCTGCGGCATAATACTGCTTCCGGTACTGTAAGCATCATCAATCTCAACAAACTTATATTCATTAGAATTCCAGATGATCACTTCCTCTGAGAAACGGCTCAGATGCATCATAATCATGGAAAGCGCTGACAAATACTCAATCAGATAATCTCTGTCTGAAACACCATCCATACTGTTCATAGTTGGTCCGTCAAATCCAAGAAGCTTTGCTGTATAGGCACTGTTCAACGGGTAAGTCGTTCCTGCAGTGGGCACCTGATCCAAGCGGACATGTATTCATTCTTGCATAAATATCTTTCATACGCTCATGATCCCTTTGAACATCTCAAAATACGCGCCCATGTGATGAGCCAGTGTGATTGGCTGTGCTTTCTGTAAATGTGTGAATCCCGGCATATATGTCTCAAGGTTATTCCTTCCATAATTCCAAGAATCGCCTCTAACATCTCTTTTGATCAATGTATCTGTCTCCTGCACTTCATCACGGATATAAAGCTTCATATCCAGTGCCACCTGATCATTTCTGCTTCGTCCTGTATGAAGCTTCTTACCTGCATCTCCCACACGGTCAATCAGGTTTGCCTCAACAAAACTGTGAATATCTTCATATTTATCAGTAATCTCAAGTTTTCCTGATTTCACATCATCAAGAATCCCCTGAAGTCCTGTAATAATTGTCTCTTTTCTGCATCGGTCAAGATTCCCTGCTTTGCAAGCATGGTAACATGTGCCATACTTCCCTTTGATATCCTGCTCATAAAATTTCTGATCAAATGAGATAGATGCATTGAACTTATATACTAACTGGTCAGTCTCTTTTTGTGAAACGACCTCCCCATAATTGTGCCATAATCTCTTCCTTTCCGTCATTTTACTGTACTGTATAAAAGTGTATATTTTTATCTAAAGTCAACAGTGTCTTACTTTCTGTTGTCTCTGAGAAAATTCACAAACAGTAATCCTGTCTGTACAAACCATAAATTTTTGACAGTTCTGTGGAACGCTTGTAACCATTTTTTCTTCTTAAAATCTGAAATCAAATATTCCACACCATATTCTTTTTTGCCAGACGCTGCCCGATTTCATTGAGCTTTGCTGCATTCTTCAGTGGACTGATGCTAAGCGTGGTTGTAAAATAGTCATATTCTCCTGCTTTTGCAATCTCTGCAGTCTCTCTGAGACGCAGCTCATAACATTTCATGCACCGGGAGCCGCCTTCTTTGACCTCCTCAAGTCCCCTGGCCATCTCGTAAAATTTCTCTTTTCTCATATTCTCCCATACAAAGCTGACCGGATATTTGAAATTCATATCATCGATCAGTTTCTGTTGTTCCAGAATCCGCTTCTGTATACTCTGTCTCCGGATAAATATTCGGATTATAGTAGAACACTGTGATTTCAAAATAATTGCTCAGATACTCTAACACATAACTGCTGCATGGAGCACAGCAACTGTGTAACAGAAGCCTTGGAACACGTCCTTCTTTTGTCAGTGTATCCAATAACTTGTCTAATTCTTTTTGATAATTCATACTCATCGTTCCTATCTTGCGTACTCACATGCAATTATAACTTTTTTCATAACAAGATGACAAGGGAAAATCCATATTTATGAACCATTTTATGACCACGGAAATATACATTTTCGTTTGATATAAAACTGACCACACATTTTCTTTCAAGATACATATGATAAGATATAGGATTATCATTTGCGGAGGTTTCCATGGATCAAGTACTGGAACTTAAGAATATTCACTATGCTTATCACAATCCGGACGGAGAAACTCCTGCCATAAATGGCATCTCCTTTATCCTGAATAAAGGAGAATTCGTTGCCATCGTCGGACCTTCGGGTTGCGGAAAGTCAACGCTTCTTTTCTATTATTGCCGGACTTCTCATACCGGAAAAAGGCTTCATTAAAATCAATGGAAATACCTTCACGAAAGCACTACAAATGTAGGCTATATGTTACAACATGATGAACTTTTCGAATGGCGGACCATTTACAATAATGTTATTTTAGGACTGGAAATTCAGCATATGCTGACTGCAAGGACCAGGGAAAAGGCACATAATCTTTTAGACATCTATGGGCTAAAAAACAGTTTGAAAATGCAAGGCCCTCGGAACTGTCCGGCGGCATGCGCCAGCGGGCGGCCCTCATCCGTACGCTCGTTCTGGATCCAGATCTCCTACTGTTGGATGAACCATTTTCCGCATTGGACTATCAGACCCGCTTAAATGTCGGGGGACGATATTGGTCAGATCATCCGGCAGGAAGGAAAATCAGCCGTTCTTGTAACACACGACCTGTCAGAAGCCATCTCCTTGCCGACCGGATCATTGTCCTTTCCGGACGCCCGGCTAATATACGTCAGACTGTTCCACTCATTTTTTTTTGATTTGGAACAGGATACTCCTTTGAACCGCCGGAACTCCCGGAATTCAAACATTAGCTTCAACTTAATATGGAAGGAGCTGAATACAGATGACTGAATTTTTAAATGAACTTTCTGAAAAAATCAGATCAACTATCTGAAACAGCAAAAAGAAGCACAAATACATTGTCGGTATCTCCCGGATTCTGATTCTTTTCAGTTTTCTCTTTCTTTGGGAATTCACTGCAAATGTAGGTCATCATCGACTCCTTCATCTTTAGCAGCCCGTCAAAGATTGCACTATGTTTCTGGGGCATGGTGCTGGATAAAAAGCATTTTTTCTGCACACCAATGTCACACTATACGAGACAATCTTAAGCTTCCTGCTCGTCACTGCCACCAGCATTCTGGTTACCATTCTTCTTTGGTTCAGCAGACGGTTATCAGAGATCCTGGATCCTTACCAGGTAGTACTGAACAGTCTGCCGAAGTCTGCACTGGCACCACTTCTTATTGTCTGGCTTGGAGCAACAAAAAACAACAATTATCGTCGCCGGAATGTCTGTAGCAATCTTTTGGAAGCATTCTGAACTTATACACCAATTTTATGACCGTCGATCAGGAAAACTGAAACTCATCTATACACTGGGTGGAAATCGGAGACACGCGCTTCTAAAAGTCGTACTTCCTTTTTCTCTTCCGGCAATCATCAGTAACATGAAAGTCAACATCGGACTCTGCCTCGTAGGCGTGATCATCGGTGAATTTCTGGCTGCCAGAGAAGGGCTTGGATATCTGATCATCTACGCGAGGCCAGGTCTTTAAGATGGATTTGGCTTCTTATGAGTATCCTTCTTCTCTGTCTCATGGCAACACTTCTCTATTCGCTCATCAATCTACTTGAGCGTTGGTGCCAAAAGCATTACTAATATCTCAATTCTTTTTTGAAGAACAAAAGAATGTGCAATTTCCTATTATATGAAAAAAAGGACCTATCACCTCTTGTGACGGTCTGTACATAATAGCGTGTTTTTTGTTTTACCCATATACTGTGTTAACTCCTTTTATTATTAGTAAATTTCATTTGCTTCTTCTCTTGTAATATCCCTGTTGCATCAATCTGGAAAGATCCATATTCAGTGTATGCATCCCCGCCCGCTGAAGATACGGCTTTCTTGTTTATCTATACCTGATTTTTATCTCTTTAGTAACTGTTCGTTACTCTCTTTTATAAAAAAATGCAGATACCATGTAACGATCTGATCTCCATATAATCGCAAGCGCCAGTCCGAATGCAAGAAATGGTCCGAATGCAAATACATCTTTTTTTTCCTAATTTCTTGCTCTTTAGCATAAATGCTCCGTAAGCGCCTCCTGTCAACAGCCCGAAAACATGGCGCACACTACCGGTCCTGTCCCAAGAAATGCTCCGGAAACCGCCATTAATTTGATATCCCCTGGCCGCCAAATGCTCCCGGGATCACAAGTGCCAGAAGCAGCATCGGAACAGAGATGATCAGCGCCCCGATCAGCCTGTCTACAAGCCCATGCTCCGGAACGAGCCATATATTTGCAATTGCTAATATCAAAATAAAAATATGAAATCTATCATAAATAATCTGGGTATCCCAATCAATAAGGGCTACCACAAGTAGTATTCCAAAAATAAATCAACATGACTGTACCACGCATTGATAACAATCCAAGACTGCACAGCCATAACGAATTCCACAGCCGATAAATGCTGCGCCGCCAATCACTTCCACGAAGAAATCTCTTCCTGGAATGCGGCTTTTTACACCTGCACATCGTCCGCGCAGGAAGATGTAGCTGACGCACGGAATCAGTTCCCATGCATGTAATACTCTGCCACAATTCGTACAATGACTTCTTCCGTTTACCACACTTTCTCCTCTTGGCAAGCGGTCAATCACCACATTCAAAAAACTAAAGATACAGGCTCGAAAAAGAACCGGATCACCATAAAATACTTTCTAATACAATTAACATGTTATTCTACTCATCTGTCTTATTCTTCTTTGCCAGCCATATAGTCTTGATAGTAGACCGTATATGATTTTTGGCTCTAATGTGTACCAGACGGTGTAATCACCTTCCCGGTAAACGAACTTTTCAACGGTATATCCGTCCTCTGCCATCTGAAGCACCCAAAAATCTCCCGGTGCTTTGCTTAAATTAAGCACTTCTGTCCGGATACTCTCAGCGACGCCTCCCTCCTGGGAAGCGTCGAAAAAAGTACCTGCCATGGCATTCCTGTGCCTGGAGCGCCAGTCCGATTTTGCATGCCCAGAGCCGCGAGCGTCTGCGATGTAAAGTCGGCGCCACATGCCGGATACTCCCGCCGGTTTTTTGCCCATGCCCCAGAGCATGAGCTTGCTCATAGGTGGATGAAGACATGAGCCCCGCCCCAATATGAGCCTAAAAGTGGGATGACAATCCCACGATATGCGAATAATTGGGAGGATTGTGGGAGTGCAACGCACGGAACAATCCGTAGGCATCATAGTTGGGGCTTTTGACCCCCAACATTTATTGCTATAATGTCTTTGTTATACTTATCCATCAAGTAATTGCATAAAATAGACGACGTCACTAATTGTCAATTATGACAATTTTTTTGTAATTATAGCATATTTTGGGAAAACTCACAATGATTATTCTTTTACAATCCACTCATCTTTGATGCACCACAGTCCTGCCTGCACACTGTGAACACCACTGTTATCCCCCGCCTCGATTGCTTGCTGATGACCAAACAGACGTTTCCAGCTTTCCTGAATTCTCGCTTTCTGCTCGGATAAAATTACTGGTCATAATCTGAAATTCCTCATCCACATTTTAACAATTCTTCGGAAAATGCTGATTCTTCAATTCATTTTCACCGATATAATGCATCTGCATAATCTTCGTCCAGTCGAACATATTCGAACAGATTGCTTCTCCAATTGGCATCTAAATGTCTTTTATGTCCATCTCGGTCTGAGGTCGACATTGTAAAGATCTGTGAATGCCCGAGTATGGATACTCGGCTCCTTCTGGTTTGGAACTATATGCTGCGCCTCCTTTACAAACCAGCCATATGCATTTATAAATACCTTCACCAGACTCCTTATATTTTTTTCGTACATACTCTTCTTTTGAATAACATACGCCGTCCCGTTTAATACCTGATATACAACATCAGTCTGAAAAGAATACAGTCTTATCATTGTTACATCTGTCAGCCATTCTCTTCTCCAACTCCCATACATTTCCATATTTCGCATTGCTTCCCATAGGTTTATATCATCAAACAACCGCTCCCAGCTATTTTGTATCTCCCGCAATCTCTGTGGATAGAACGGGAAATAACTGCTTTTACATCACTGATTCCATAATCATCCAAAGTTGTCTGTTGGCGTCTTAAGTCATTTTCGTCTTTCGGAATATATCCATAATTTAAATATCCCCCACTTTGCATTATTAACTGATGTAATGATTGCAGGATCAGTGACAACTCTAAAACTGTATTTTCCTGTTCATCATTGTTCCTTCGTTGGTAAGGCTGACACCCATACCGGATACTCACGTCTGCCGGTTTTATTCGCTCTGTCCGGTCCGTGCTTCACCAGCCAGTCATAAGCTTTGCACGACCGGCCTGTTCTTTCAAATCCATCCTGATATACTCCCACTTCGCAATATAACGACCGGTCGTCTCCAACTCTTTTAACACATTTTTCATGCTGTTTAGTCAGACAGTAATATTCGACATACGCTCCCTCCCTTTTTTACATACCTTCATTTAAAACACCGTTCTGATATGCTCTTGCATTCACATAGATGGCTCATAAAATGCACTGCCAGTTATTGTTGATTCAATACTTCCAGAAATCTTCGATTTTTTTCCAGCTTTTCTTAAATTCTTCCCGGAAAATGCCAGATGTGGAAGTTCGTAGAACTCACATTTTTCGGACAGATCGGTTGACACATTGGATCTGCTGCTATGATATCTGCATCTTTTAAAAGCTTCTTCCATGTCTTCCTCAAGAACCTGCCAAGCTTGTTCGAAACAATAAATCTTCCGTCTCCTGTAACGGGCATAATACATGAACTGGTATTCCATATTTCTGTTCAATAGCCAAAGCCAGTGACTCTGTCGTGACCGGTTCACCGATCAGCATAACTTCTTTATCGTTTTGCCGCTTCCAGGCTGCTCCTTATCCGAATTTTCTTCACGTAATCTTTTTATACGGGTATCGTTCTTTTCTTCTCCAATGCCTGTACGATTTCTTCTGTAAATGTTCCTACCGGCGTCCCAACTACATATGGCATTTATATTCTTTTCAGATATTTTGCGGTGCGCAATCCCACGGAAGATACAACAAGATTTACTTCTGCTTCAGTGCATGGCTCAATACTTCAAGATCATCTCCCATCGCCCAGGTTGATAACACCTTCCAGCCACATTTTTCCAGATTTTTTTTCATATATCCGGCACGGCTATATGCTCCAAAATCAAGCGGCGTGACACCAAGAAGATTAACCGTATGTGGCTGTATATTTTTCTCTTCGCAAACTGCCTTTGCAGGCACAAACTGCCTTACCAATCTGCTCCAGAGCTAGTCCTGCACCATATACATAATCGTGCATACCATTGGTCGGTACAGAAAATGTAGGAATCCCAAGTTCCTGTTCCAGCACTTCTGCCAGTGCCGGAAAATCTGTTCCGTTCATATATGGAATCGGCGATCCGGCAAGTGCAATAAACCTCGGTTTTAATTCCCGTGCTGCATCCATGATATCATTCAGGAAATTTCTCATCATTTCCCATGATCGCATCGATTTCAGTAAGTCCCGAAGATGTAGATCAGGCTGTCCTGGTCGTACCAGCGGATCTCATCGTGGGTATTATAGGTAGAATTACAGCCAGAAGGATCATGCATCACCGTCATACCGCCCAGTTCATAAAGTGCAGAACAGACACCCGACACATCCGCCGTGTAAATTGGTATAATTTGTATGTCTGTCTCGCAGCTTTCGCACCCCCATCCTTTTCGCACAACCAGATCTTCCACTTCTTTTTCTTCGGTAAAGCCCGGATCATAAGTTCTGCCATTTCCGGATTCCATCAAATCCATACCACCCGCCGCCTTCAACTACATTCACAAAATATGGGCTCTGGGTGAACCACGCCTTTTTTTGTCCCAGTGCCAGCATTTTTCCTTCATGATTTCTTGGAAGCACGCGCATCTTTGGCTGAATGGTCGCGCGAAGCTCCAGTTCCGGCACGCATGTTTGCTAAGCCAGTAAAATTCTGTTCTTCCTCCGGACTTACACCATCCAGATAAACAGCTTCCACACAAAATCCATGTTCTAAAAGATATTTTGCCAGTCAAGCGGTCTCGGATGCATGAGATAGTCGATGACGATTGGTGTATCTCCAACAACTTCTCTTACTTTTTTTTAATAGTTTCTTCGCACTTCATGCTCTTTTTCGTAATAGGAATCTTTTGTGCATCTATCAACACATTTAATGTCTCTATCTGTTCTTCAGACGTCTGAATTATCTTAGATACCAGTGTCTTTTTCCAGTATCTCTGCCAGTCTTTCCATCTGCTGCTTTTATCTCTTCATAATTAAAACTTGCCGGCATGTAAATGTGTTCTCGTCCCAGTCTTTTTTGCCAGCGTCTGCGCCCCGTATTTTGCTGTCGGATAGATGAAAGAAAATATTTGCTTCACCAAGTTTCTCATACTTGTCCCATGTATAACAAGTCGTAGTCTCTCTGAGTTCAAGCCACATTGCCCGGAGAATCGTTTGATGTCAGTTTCGTCAATGGGAAATTATGTCCAAGCAACGTGACGATATGTGGATCTGCTTTTGTACTTTTAATGGGTCATACATTGCTTTTTTCGCAGTTTCTGATCTGGTGTCAGACCAGTTTTTTGCATGATCGGATCCATATAACAGCGGACAAATGCAATTTCCGGGAAACGCCTGTCAAGTTCCTCATAGACCATCTTAAGATCACAGCCAAGAAAATGGTGGAGGCACACGGTAAATAAGAGCACTGCTTTTTGGGTTTTCGTTCCAGTTTCTTTAATACATCTGTGACGCCTTCAATTGTGATATCCTCCAGATTTCCGTTCAACAGATCGTCTTCTTCGATGATCACGTATGAAAAACGATCTGCCGCATTCATCTCGGCCGCCGTCAATACAACACCACGCATACAGTTATCTGCACAGACATATATCTGAATGGTCTCCGGCATCAACATTCCGGTGTGTACAATATTCCAGTTTCCATGAACCGGAGAATTAAACTCCAATCCCGGATGAAATGGTGCCGGATAGGACGCATCTTTTATTCTAATCACAGCTCCTTCGGGGTTACATGGTTTTTCTCCATTTCCGTCTGTCCTACTCGTTTTAACATAAATTTCCTCTCTAAATTCTTTCCCACTACATTTCACATTTTGTTCAAAAATGCCCCGGCAGCTTAGTTCTTACATATCGCCAGAACCGCCTCACTCAGAGCACGGTATTCATCTGCCATCTCACTGTCAGGATAACACTCCATCAACGTTTTTTCTGCTCTTCAGCCGCCATTACAAGCTCGCTTCTGGAGAGGTACCCAATAGTACTACTATGGAAATCTTCTGCCAGTTCCTGCACTTTTTCTTCTTCTCTTGGCACATTTCTCCGGTTCAGAATAAATCCGCCAAGTTTTGCATATCCGCGATTCTGGAAGCGTTCCAGTGCCATTGCAATGTTCGCTCCGGCATGAATGGACATATTTTCTCCCGAAGTTACAACAAATACATAGTCTGCATACCCACTCCCGCATAGGCATGGAAAATCCGCCACACACTACATCGCCAAGTACATCGTAAAGGACTACGTCCGGTTTGTAGACTTCATATGCTCCGGTCTCTTTTAGTTTCTCCAGTGCAGTGATAATTCCGCGTCCTGCACAGCCAAGTCCCAGGGTCGGTCCTCCTGACTCCACACAGACAACTCCTTTGTATCCGATTCTTGTAATCTCTTTCAAAGTCACATTGCCTTTTTCTCATTATAGATATCCAATACTGCCGGCATAGGTTCTCCATCGCGCAAGGCAATCGTAGAATCTGCCTTTGGGTCACAGCCAATCTGCATAACTGATAATCCTTTTTCAGCCAGTGCGACCGCCATATTGGATACTGTCGTAGATTTTCCGATACCGCCTTTGCCATAAACTGCAATTTTTAACATGATAATTCCTCCGGTTTTGGTGATGACATTGGAGTAAGCAGTCTTTGCCGACACTCCCTTAAGACGCCCTATTTTTCCAGAAAGCGCACTGATCACATCCTGCGGCGCATCAATCGCAATACTGATAATATGGATTCCTTTTTGACGGTACAGGATTCCCATTCTTCCAATAATATATTTTCCAGACTCATGCAGATATTGATTCAACTGCTCCGTCGCCTCCGGGTTTTCTACAATAATAGAAATCACTGCTACTCTTGTTTCCATACTTTTCTCCCTGCTCTTATTTCTAAGTAATCTGATCTTAGCAGATTCTCGGCAATAATTCTCCCGCCTGGCTGTGGCAATAATGCCTGGGTTCCAATCTCCGTCATCATTACAACTTTTCCCGGCTGTTCTTCTGTAATTTCACCAATAATGGCAGCATTTTTCTGAATATGGGCACTGATGCAATGTCTCCACAATCTTCTGTGCTTCTTCCTTCGGTGCAATGATGACCATAGTTCCTTCACATGCAAGGTACAATGGTTCCAGTCCCAACATGCCACAGACACCTTACTTCCGGCTGAACCGGAATATTGGCGCTGTCAAGCTGTACGCCTACCTGGCTCTGCTTCGCAATTTCATATAATACAGTTCCCACGCCGCCACGTGTCGCATCACGAATAACATGCAGATCGTGTGTCCTGTTCATCACTGCTTCCACCGTCTTCCAAAGGGGTGCACAATCACTCTTGATATCGGCCTCAATTCCCAAATCTTCTCTCTCAAGCAGGATTGTACAGCCATGGCGTCCGATATCTCCTGTTACAATAACCGCATCACCGGGTTTCGCAAAGCTCGCCGCCGACTTTAACTCCATCTTCAATCTGTCCCATTCCTGTTGTTGTGATAAATACTCCGTCCACCTGCCCTTTCCGGCTACCTTTGTGTCACCGGACACGATGTGAACACCTGCTTCTTTGGCGGTTTTTCCATTGCTGACGCAATTTCTTCCAGTTTGTCCATTGGAAATCCTTCCTCAATGACAAATGCACAGGTCGATACAGTGGCTTTGCTCCCATACACGCCAGATCATTGACTGTTCCGCAAATAGACAGTTTTCCGATATTTCCTCCTGGGAAAAATGCAGGTGATACGATAAATCCATCGGTAGACACTGCCATTTTTCCCAACTGGCGGATTTAACACAGCCGCATCATCCGCAGTCAGATCCGGATTTGCAAAATGTGCCGCAAATATGTTATCGATTAACTCTGATGTCTGACGTCCTCCGGCACCGTGTGCCATGGTGACTGTCTGATCTTTTTATTCCATTATTCATAATATATCACTCCCAGCTTTTTATTTCATTTTTCTGCTTCGCCGTACATATAGTACGCGGAACATGCACCTTCTCCTGACACCATGCATGCACCAACCGGATGCTGTGGTGTACAGACCTTACCAAATACCTTACAATCAGAAGGTTTACATTTTCCCTGAAGAACATCTCCGCACCGGCATGCAGGATTTGCTTTTCCCTGAATCAGCGGAATCTTGTATTTCTTCCGTGCGTCAAATGCGCTCCATTCCTCTTGAAGTCTCATTCCTGAACCTTTAATTACGCCAAGCCCTCTCCATTCACTATCACAAGGTTCCATCATCTCTTCTACCAGCTTCTGTGCCTGTGGGCTTCCATTCTCTGTTACTACACGCGGATAACAATTTTAAAAAAAAATGGCCTGCCTTCCTGAAACCGTGCCAGTGCCACTGCCAGCGCTGTCAAAAGTTCTTTTGCTGTAAATCCTGCTACCACACCGCTGACTCCTTCTTTTGCCAGTTCTTCGCACAGCTTCGTCCCGGTGATTGCATTTAACATGTCCCGGATACAGGAAAATGTCTGCGCTTCCCTTCAATGCTTCATATGCCTGCGGCATCGTTTTATTCGCTGTCAGAATCGAGTAGTTCGTCAAGCCCTCTTCCCTTGCTTTTCACAGAAAGACAAGCAGACGGATTGGTGGTCTCAAATCCGACTGAAAGGAATGTAACCTGCTCCTTTGGATGTTCTTTGGCATACTCCTTCGCATCTACTGGAGAATAGACAATACGGATTTTCGCACCCCTTTCTCTTGCCCCGGCAAGACTCATATTAGTTCGGTACACGTACCAGATCACCAAATGTACAGATCGTCACTTGCCTTTCCAGTGCCAGATAAATTGCTTCGTCAATGAATCCGACCTGTGTTACACAGACCGGACACCCCGGTCCCGAAATCAGTTCCACCTGTTCTGGCAAAAGTTTCCGGATTCCAAGTCTGAAAATCTCATGTGTATGGGTTCCGCAGACTTCCATGATCCGCACCGGAGGACCATCATAGCCTTCGATGATCTCTCTGGCTGTTTTCTTTTTTCTTCCATTATAATAAATCCTCCATGAGCTGATCTGTCTCACTTTCATCTTCATCCGTAATCTTCGCGATTGCAACTCCTGCATGTACCATTACATAATCTCCCGGCTCCAGTTCATCCAGAAGTTCCGCAGAAACCTCCCTCTTTGCTCCATCAGCATCTACCACTGCCATGCCTTCATTTATTCGCACTACCTTTGCTGATAATCCAACACACATGCTCTTAACCTCCCATAATCTATTCTTTTTATCTTTCAAGATCTGTTTTACTTTACATTTTACTATCTGTCTGCTTCTTTTTATTCAGATATGCCATGCCGTAAACTGCCTGGCCAAGCCCGATACCGCCATCATTTGGTGGAATCAGATGATGCCGCAATACCTGGAACTTTCGATTTAAAAGTTCCTTTTCCACGAGTTCCAGCAATAGACGGTTCTGAAATACGCCGCCGCTTAGCGCCACCTGATTACATTTCTTCTGCGTTCGTACATTTTCGCAGGCAGCGCAGATCTCCATTGCAAGCAACTGATGAAATATATACGCAAGCTTTCCGACATCTTCCCTTGTCTTCTGCCCTCGATCATCTGCCAGACAATTGCATTCGTCTGCAAGAAAATATGTTCATGCTCCTTAACATCTGTATGCTTACCATTCTTAGCATTTGGGGCATTCTTGACATTCTCGGCATTTTGGGCGTTTTGGTATTTTCCGTATTCTTTGCCTCATGTTCTTTCTGCCATGCCTCTGCTGCGAATTCCAGTGCCATGGACGCTTCCCCTTCAAATGTAGAACTTTTTGAATCCCCAAGATTGCACTTACTGCGTCAAACAACCTTCCTGCACTTGTAGACTCAATTGCATTCAAATGTCGCTGTGCCATAGTAAGAATCACATTTGCTTCTGGTTCGGTACATAATTCCAATTCTTTTATGATATTTTTTGCGTTTTTCTTTCTCCTCACAAGTCCACCGATGATGGAGACTGCAATACGAAATCCTTCTTGGGAAGCAATGTCTCCGCCTACATGCCAGAATGGCTCAATACTGCCCTATTCGTTCGAAATGTTCATAATCTGCGTACAGAATCTCACCGCCCCAGATAGTACCATCCGTTCCATATCCGGTTCCATCAAAGGAAACGCCAATGACTGGATCTGCAGTCATTTTCCGCCATACAGGATAAAACGTGTGCATAATGATGCTGCACTTGTATCATTGGCAGCTCCATTTCATGCGCCACCATTGTGGAATTGTACTTCGGATGCAGATCTGCCACTACAAACTCTGGCTCTACTTCCAGCAAAGCAGTCAGTCGCGTGATTGTCTCCTGAAGCGCTTTCACCGTTCGAAGATCTTCCAGATCTCCCACATACGGCGCCGGATAAAACCGGTCATCATGTCCAATACAACATGCATTTTTCAATTCTCCGCCCACAGCAAGCACCTGCCCTTGCCACGCTTTTGAAAGCATATATGGGAGTGGTGCATACCCCGGCTTCTTCGGATCATATACGGTTCTTCCCGGTAAAATCCATCACGGAATCGTCTGCACGGATACGGATCTTCCGGTCATGAGAAAGTATGCAGTCGCATAAATGTGACAGTTCCTCTTTTGCTTCCCGGTCATCCTGACAAATTGGTGCACCGGAAATATTTCCACTGGTCATCACGAGAAAATCCGGCATCTGAATGCCGTCATCATACTGAAATAACAATAGTTGAACCGGTGCATAAGGAAGCATTATCCCCACCTTCGGATTAAAAGGAGCTACCGATTTTGCAAGTTTGCCTTACGCCTTCTTTTTTTATCCAGCAACAGTATCGGTTTTGATGCCCGGTCAGTATCTTTTCCTGTTCTTCGCTAAGTTCACATACACTGCGCACCGCCTCTTCGTTACGTGCCATCACTGCAAATGGTTTGACCGGACGTTTTTTCTTGTCCTCAAAAGTTCCACGGCTGATTCCTTTGTCGCATCACAGCACAAATGAACCCACCGATTCCTTTGACTGCCACAATTCCGCCTTCCGCGATTACGCGTCTGGCGTAAGTAATGCGGTCTCGTCCTCGTTCGCTTCTTTCTGCCAGATACACCTGTGGTCCACAATTATTGCAGCAAACAGGCTGTGCGTCAAATCTGCGGTCCTCTGGATCATGGTATTCGTGTTCACAGTCCGGACACATTGGAAATTCTTTCATACTGGTACGTTCCCGGTCATACGGAAGTGCATCTAAAATAGTCAGTCTCGGTCCGCAGCATGTACAGTTAATAAATGGATGCAGATACCGTCTGTTCCCCGGCTGATACATCTCTTCCTTGCACTCTTCGCAGATTGCAATATCTGGAGAAACAAAGATTTCCCCTTTCGTCTTTTCGCTCTCAACAATCTGAAAATCTTTATAAATTTCCGGATTTTCAACGTCTTCTATATTCATCTTCAAGATTGCTGCACGTTTCGGAGACTGTTCACGGATCATGGTCACAAATCTATCCACCTGTGCTTCTGGCGCCTGTGCGAAAATCTCTACATAAGGACCTTTGTTACTGACGCTCCCATGGATATTACAAGTCGTTGCGTGACGGCTTACAGTTGGACGAAAACCGACTCCCTGAACAATTCCGTAGACACGGATTCGTCTGGTCAATGTTTCTTTCATCTCTACGCCTCCCGCTTTTCATTTCCTCACGCAATTTTTTCCTGACACGGCAAAATGTGTGGCATCTATAAAAATTCTTTTTCTTTCCGTCTCATGTGCATCCGCCACACAACCTGTTCCAGCCATTTTATAAGCATCTTTCAGTCATGCGTTTTTCATCATCGGATCTGCAAAAACAATGTCGTAATCCTCTTTCTTGATAAGCTCCATATAATCATCTTCTTCTCGAAGCGAAATGTCACCTTTTTCGGAGAGTTCCTGCTTCATCATGAACCAGCTTGCTACCGTAATAACTGCATTGTTATCAACAGCTGGATCACCATTTACTTTCTGGCATCTTCGTCTGATTTCTGCACGCATTGCATTTCCAATAACCTGCTGATGCACGATCAGGATTTTCTTTCTCCGATAATCCATATCCGGAACCAGCTCTTCTACAATTGGGTAAGTGACCTCATAAAGGTGTGCCAAATGTTTTTCCAGATATTTCGCAGCTGCCAGAGCCACCGGGGAAACTACAATATTTTTTCAACCTCTCCTGCTGTTCGATGATTATCAAGACCATCCGTGCTCCGGCAGACATTTTTCTCCCATGCAGTAGCAGATTGCTTCTTTCCTTCTTTTTCCTGGTAATATTCTCGAATCTTCTTTGGTGCCTGAAGGTCACTTATGTCCTGCGGCGTTAATCCAAGAACCCCGATCTTTCCTTTTTTTTCTCAATATCCAGATTCGGCTTAATTCTTTCACTTACCTTATCAATCATTTTCCTTTTCTGCAAATGTCCGGAAAAGCTCCAGCCATGCTTTTTCTTCGCCCACATCATATAATTCCATACCATCTGTATCAATGGTGATAACAGGCATATTTAATTTTTCTCGCACATTCTTCCAAGTGCCTTGTAATCCGTTCCGATAACTGCAGGAACCGGTGTCCCGATGATTGCTACAAACTTTACATCGAGCTTTGAAGCTGCATCCACCAGCTTCTCCACCAGACGGTCATCTCGTCCGAGAATTGCGTCCATATCACGCAGTCCCGCACTGAACAAGGCACTTTTTTGTTCAAACCAGCGCGGCTCATCAAAACCACATACATTTCCTGTACAGCCGCCGGCGTCACAGATTGCGATCAGTCCCCCAAGTTCATATAATACAGACACCGCACCTGACTGGTCTGGTGCAAATGGTGTCAGATATTTTCTTAGTCCTCTCACTATACTACCTCCAGTAATTGTTCGAATAATCTTCTCACTCCTGCATATCCATATGGCTGTTCTTCCCCGTTCCACATGACATATGGACAATCCGGATGATAATAACAGGCATCTTTTCCGATTGCCAGATTCACATCGCTTTCGCTTGGGTCATAATAAATCATCGTCGGTTCCATATTGGAAAATACTTTCGTCTCTGGACTTATTTTTGCCAGAGAACGAATGTATGTGAAGTTCTCCACCGTGATTGTCCCATAAATTTCCGGTACAGAAAATCCGTAACGTATCAAGGCTAATGATAGTTCAAATGGATCAGCGTTCAGGCATTCTCCGATTGCAAATGAAGCATCCGGACACCTCTGCCGGAATTTTCCAGTGCATCTTCTGCCTGCTTTTTATATTTTTTCATCATAAATGCAACACCGAGTGCATTACCAAGTGCATGATACTGGTTTTCAATCTTGTCTATCTGATAGAGTCTTCGAAGCTCGATAAATGGAATTTGAAGCCGGTTGTGAAAATCTTCTGCTGCAAATCTTGCTTCGTGGTGCAATACCAGATTGAAATTGCTTCTGACATAGTCTGATATTCCATATAATCCTTACATCTGAAATCTCATGAATCGTCTTTACTCCCGCACTGTGCAGCAGATCATATATCTCACAGTCATCCACAAGCGGCGAGAAAAAATCCCAAAAGATTGACTACATTGCCTTTCTTTTTTCCAGGCTCTAGCGGTGAATATAAGGACTGCCTTACATGTACCATCGGTGGTTTTCCGGCCTTCTCTTGTAAGTGCATACATATAACAAGGTCTGACCGGAATCTCTACCTGTTCTTCCGCCTTTTGCACACCGCTCCATATCCGTTCCAAGAAGGGCATCCACACAGGTAATGCAGATCATAACGACCGACGGTTTTTCGGACAGACACTGCAGATTTCCTCTACTGCTTTTGGAATTTTTTTCAAATGTCTTCCTGTCACAATATCGGTCTCGTCCATCATCAGATAATAGAACCGGTCATTATATTCCTTCATCGAACTGATCAGTGAAGTATTTCTTCCACAACACCCCGGAGCCACGATCAACATAATGGAATCTGGTACTGCAAGACCGGCACGCTTCACGCCAAAGCCTTCTGCTCCCGGTGAATTGAATGCCAGTGTAGCCGGCGAACTGTAGATCAGATGCTTATGTGACTGAAACTGTGTCGGAATCTGTTCCAGGCCAAGCCTGCTCAGTTCCTTCGTTGTACAGAAAAATGCTTTTTTTCCGCTTTCTGTTTTTCTGCTTTCATCTTCGTAATTCCCACCATGTCCCTTACTCCTCGCTTTCCAGTAATTTTTTTGCGAGGTCATAGAATCTTCCACTGATCTCTGACTCTGGATTTCCTTCAATCACCGTCTGTCCCTGATCTTCGTAACGGATGATCTCATCGCTTCTTGGAATCTCTCCCACGATTGAATTCCGCTTTCCTTAGAAAATGCCTGCACTTTTTGCACCTCATTTTCCACGTTTCTGTGATTCAGTACAATGCCAAACACCCGTGCATAGCTTCGGTCTTCAAAATTACGAACTGCGCTGGAAATGTTATTAGCCGCATACAACGCCATCTTTTCTCCGGACGTTACAATCAATACTTTTTCTGCATAGCCTTCCTGGATCGGTGCTGCAAAGCCGCCCACACAACATCTCCGAGAACATCGTAGAGCACTACATCCGGCTTGTATGTCTCAAAAAGTCTCAAATCTTCCAGAAGCTGGAATGTTGCGATAATACCTCTGCCAGCACATCCCAGTCCCGGCGTCGGGCCGCCTGTCTCTATACAGAGTACGCCGCCAAATCCTTCCTTTGAAATATCTTCTAATTTCTCCGGTTCCTCGTCTTCCTCCCGCATATAGTTCATGACCGGACGAAGAGGCTTTCCTTCCAGCAGATTAATTGTAGAATCTGCTTTCGGGTCACAGCCTATCTGAATGACTCTTTTCCCCATTGTAGCAAATGCTGCCGCCAGATTCGAAGTTACTGTGGATTTCCCCTATTCCACCTTTTCCGTAAATCGCTACCTTTAACATGTCTTTCTCCCAATTTTCCCCAACGAAAAAGGACCTTTCTCCTTCCGGAAAAAAGTCCTTATATCTGCCACTAAAGTAGTATTCACCCTGAGAAATCTGTACAGATGCGATTTCTGCATGATGGATTCTTGTACGAGGAAGATGCACTTTCCCCAACTGCATCTTCCCTGTGTCCGATATATTCGACTATTCCCGCTCGGATTACCTTGCCGTCAGAGTCTTTTAATTATCTTCTTTAAATTGTCTTTTTGTATTATAACCTGCCAAACTACTTTTGGTCAACATATGCTATTTTATTCACAAAATTATTTTTTCTTTTCTTTATTTTTCTTTTTCGGCAAAAACAAACTCAACAACAGAGATACCACAAACACACCTGCCACTGCATTTCCATTGAAGATATCTCCCACCTCATGTGGAAATGCACTGAAGAAGTTTGCCGGATGTCTGTGTCAGTCCTACACCGATTGCAAATGCCAGTGATACAATGACCATCGTGCGGTCATCAAACTCACATTCTTTTAACATCTTGATTCCTTCATACATAATAGAACCAAACATCATAACGGTACATCCACCAAGCACTGCCTGTGGCAGGGAATTAAAAATGCTCCCAGCGGCGGGAAAAGTGATGACAAAATCAAAATAAATGCTCCCATCAAAATCGTAAACCGGTTGATGACCTGCGTCATCGTTACAAGTCCGACATTCTGGCTGAATGATGTTAATGGAAGACATCCAAAGCATCCAGAAATTGCACTGGAGAATCCATCTACAGCAAGTGACCCTGCAATTCTTCCATCTTGATCTCACGATCTAAAGCACCGGTACATACGGCGCTTGTTGCACCAGTTGTCTCTGCTGCTGATACAAGAAATACAATAGCAATTGTCAAAAATGCTCCCAGATCAAAGATTGGTTCATGGCTGGTCAAAGACCAGCTTCTGGCAAACTGAAGACCCAACTTCCTGTACAGTCTTTGTAATTCCGGAAAAATCTACCATCGGCAATGCCTGCAACCGTAAAATGATTGCCAACAGATATCCAAGAATCAATCCTACCAGGACATTCAGATTCTTATATACCCCTTTCAGTAAATATCTGGCTACCAGGCATACAATCAGGTAAATGCTCCAACAACCAGATGATACCATGCACCAAAATCAGCAACTCCGCTTCCATGCCCCAGGAATCCATACCTACGGACAATAACGAAAGTCCGATTGCGATAACTACACACGCGGATACGACCGGTGTCAGGAAGCGCTTCCAGTATCTGGCACTAAGACCTACCAGTCCTTCAAAAATACCGCCTAAAAATAACAGCACCAACCATCCCTTCATATCCAAGATCCGATTGGTACAGATCATTAATAAACTTCCAAGAAAGGTAAAGCTGACTCCCATAACGATCGGAAGCCTTGATCCGATCTTCCACACCGGATATAACTGCATACATATGTTCCGATGCCTGCCACGAACATAGCACATTGTAAAAGCTGTGTGATCTCTGCTGAAGTCAAATGTTCCCCTGTTCCTCTTACCAGCGGCACTGCAAACAATCAGCACCGCGCCAGGTTTGATACAAACATGGCCAGTACGCTGCAGCCCGGAATGGAATTGCTTTTTTCAGTGGCACTCTCCCGTTCAGCCGGTATATATTCTCTGTACTGACATCTACCACTTTTTCTTCTTTGTTTGTTGTACTCATTGTTTTTTTCCTCTCAAATCCTTTTTCTTACTTTTATTAGTCCGGTCTACTCAACCTTCCCAATCTCACTGAACGGCCAGTGGCGGAAAACGGCCTTTGCAAGAATCGCATCTTTTCTACGAAATGATTCTTCCAGTACCTGGAATCCAAACTGTTATTACGATTATCCCCCCATCATAAAATAGCAGTTTTGTGGAACTTCATATGGTCCGAAGTCTCCGATCGGTACTTCGTTACAGAAACTATCATCCAATGGCTTCTCTGATCCATCTATGTACACTTTTCCGTCTTTCACTTCCACAGTCTCCCCAGGCAGACCAATGACTCTTTTATAAATATCTTAGATGGATCATCCGGATATTTAAAAATGACGATATCAAACCTCTGCGGATCTTTTTGATTTGTATGCAAGCCGGCTGCCGATGATCCGGTCTCTCCTTCATAATTGTTGTCTGCATAGATTCAGACGGAATCACCGCATTGATATAGACCAGTTTTATTTAGTGCAAACACGACCAGAAAAATAATAAGAAATGTCTTGGCATAATCCCATATCGTTGCAAGTACCCCTTCTTTTTCCGGTTCATGTTCCCCTTTTTTCCACTCATATATATATCTTCCCTTCTACTTGAACATTCTCTTTTCAAAATATCATGTGTTACAGCTCACAAGATGTTTCTATTCTACCACACATTGCCCTATGCAGGAAACTAATTTCTATTTTTCTTTATATATATCTGAAAGCTATTTTTTATCTTTTGGATATAATTCTTTTATTCTGTCCTCATTGTAAGAAAGAATGAAAGTTAGGGCTGTCACACTATTGAATTACTAGTGAGACAGCCCCGTGTCTTGCCCGGAATAGGAGCAAGGAACTACTATTCCATTATCTGTTGTGTTTTTTCTTTCTGCTTACAGCTGTTGTTCCAATAACTGCACCGCCACTGACGAACAGCAGGGCAAACCACAAAGCAAGATTACTTGTGTCGCCGGTCCGCGGGCCTTTATTGGATGCTCCTGCTTTGTACTGGCTGGCTTTTTCTCAAGAGCTGCAATGGCATCTTCGATATCCTTTGCCATCTTATCCACTTCGGATTGCTCAGTAATGTTCTTGCCACGCACGACAGCCTTCACGGCAGCTTCCACACCGGAAAATCCTTGTAGTCATCTTTCTTCAAAGCATTTGCCTTGGCAATGGCTTCATCAACCTTTGTAGTCAGCATCCTTTGTATTGCAGGGCGGCAATAGTATCTTCAATTGCTTTCGCCATTGCATCTACTTCGCTCTGCTCGGTATTGTTCTTTTGTCACGAACAACGGAGTTGACAGCGGCTTCTACAGCAGTGAAATCCTTGTAGTTGCCCTTGTTCAGGGCATTTACCTTAGCAATGGCTTCATCAACCTTCGTGTAATCTGCGGTCCAAATAAGTCATTGCAATGTTCTGCGTATGAGTTGCTGTATCAGCCATAATCGTAATATTTGATTTTGAAAACCTCACAATTATCTGCATTGACTTCGACGGTATAAGTAATTGCTTCCAGATCAACAGGGGTTGCTACTTCTTGACCATTCACTTTAATAACTACATTCGCCAACTCGGCAGGTGTTACGACAAAGAAACCGCATACTTCGGTGCAGGCAAAAGTAGTTCCATTGAATTAAATCGATACTCGCCGCCAGCAGCAGTGATCTCATTAAAGAACTCTCAGTTTTCATATTTCAAAGGACTTTGCTGTTCCAGCATTCTGGTACTTAAAGCAAGCCAGGACATTTTCAGTTTCCACGAAATAATTGTTTTTCAAAAAGCAGGTGTATCAGAAGAAACCGCCCCGCCTGCAATACCACCTAAACGCTTATAAGGTGTAGTGGCAGTATATTGAGATAAATCCATTTCACCAGCGAAATAACAATGTCTAATTTCTGTGCCTGCACCAACTACGCCTGCAATCCCGCCTAAATCCGTAGTTCCATTGCCAAGAGGAACCATTTCCCAGGTGGAATAACAATTGATAATCTTTGAGGCTTGATACAACTGCCCAACAACCCACCAGTATAGGGTGTCCAAGAGGTCATATCGCCTGTATTAGCACAATACTGTATAATACTGTTCTCAGCAAGACCTACGATACCGCCCATCTGAAAAGAGCTGACATCCTTCGTTATTGAAAAATTACCCTTGTTTTTGGCAGTATTCAATTGTGCTTTTATCGCATATCCGCACAAAGCCGCAGTACCGTTAATATATTTATCTGTATCCGTGAACGATACATCTGAAACGCAATCAAAAATTTTACTGTCTGCTGCAACGCCCGCTACCGTTCCCAAAAAGACATACCCTGCATTGGACACATCCAGCTTGCCCTGAATTGTCAAACCGGAAATTTCAGTGCCGTAAACCTCACTGAAAAATCCGAAAGACGGATACTCTGTCTTTCCATAGTTTTCGGAAAAATCTAAATTGGAAATCGTATGACCATTTCCATAACTGTTACCCCGCTGAAGTAATGCAACAGAGTTCCATCAGCAGCAAATACGCTACCAATTGCAGTGTCCACGCAACACCCTGTTAAATCCAAATCTGCATCAAGAGATACAACCGCATCTGTTTCATCGTCATATTCGCCATTGTCCACAGCTTTTGCAAATTGCAAAAGCTCATCTACTGTTGTAATTGATGTTTTGCCACTTTTTGCTGGTTTTCTTCTGCAACGCTGTCATCGGAACAAGTGCCATCACAAGGCACAGCGCAAACAAAAAGGTTAAAAATTTCTTTCTTCATTTTCATTCCTCCATAATAACTTCTATTCGTTATTTACTTTCTCCGGCAACGGACACGCCGAGAAGATAGAAAGTTCAACCGAAAAAGATGTGTTTGCCGGTCGTGATTAGACTTCAATATCAAACCACCACCCTTCTGGCAACGCAAAAAGCCGAAGCCAAGGCATAATACGCCCTGTCTCCGGCAACTGGTTCATTATAGATTCTATGAAATAAGACTTGACACACTAAAAAAACGGCACTATGCTCCTTCCGAGCCGAACGAACTGAACCGAACCGAACCGAACCGAACCGAACTGAACTGAACCGAACCGAACCGAACTGAAAGCAATTTTTTTTTGCCATAATCAAGTCCTCCTCCCATAATTTTTATAACGAAAAGGATATAAATCCTTCCCCCACAAATATAAATATTATTATATCAGATTCTTTTTTAAACCACAAGCAGTTTTCAGACTGCTTCCAGTTATAGCAAAATGGCATAAATCACATTTTCTTTCTTTGCTTTTACATTTTTTCAGGTCTATAATAACTGGTAAATCGGAACGTTCCATGCACACATCATTCTATGGGCATTCCGAAAATTACATACGGGGAGCTGGTGAAAACTGGCTGAGAGGAAGCGTAATTCCGCTTCGACCCATAACCTGATTTGGATAATGCCAACGTAGGGGAACATATCTTGACGCAATAATTAAGGAAGATGCTCTACGCACCTTTTTTTTGTGTTATTTCATCAGGAAATTGCATTTCCTGGTTAAACCCAAAGCGACATTGGGGACACCACCTTTGTACCGCTATAGAAAAACTCAGACAAAAAAATGAAAATGGAGGCAAAATGAACATGAGAAACTACACCACACAAATGGATGCAGCCAGAAAAGGAATTCTCACGCCTGAAATCAAGACCGTTGCCCAAAAGAGCATATGTCCACTGACGAGATGATGAAGCTCGTTGCTGAAGGCAAGGTTGCAATCTGTGCCAACAAAAACCACACATGTCTGAACCGAAGGCGTCGGCAGTATGCTTCGCACGAAGATCAATGTAAATCTCGGAGTCTCAAGAGACTGTAAAGATTACGATATCGAAAATGCAGAAAGTGATGAGTGCTGTAAATCCGGAGCAGAAGCCATTATGGATTTATCCAGCCACGGCAACACTCAGCCTTTCCGGCAGAAGCTGACACACGAATGTCCGGCAATGATCGGAACTGTTCCGGTCTATGACAGCGTCATCCACTATCAGAGATCTTGCTACTCTGACTGCACAGGATTTCGTCGATGTAGTACGTCTTCACGCAGAGGACGGTGTGGACTTTGTAACACTGCACTGTGGAATCACCCGCAAAACTATTGAACAGATCAAAAACATAAACGTAAAATGAACATCGTAAGCCGTGGTGGAAGTCTTGTCTTTGCATGGATGTGCATGACCGGAGAAGAAAACCCATTCTATGAACATTTATGACGAAATTCTGGATATCTGTGAAGAATATGATGTTACCATTTCCCTCGGTGATGCATGCCGCCCGGGATGTCTGGCCGATGCCACAGACGTATGCCAGATTGAAGAGCTTGTACGTCTCGGAGAATTGACCAAACGGGCATGTGGGATCATAATGTACAGGTTATGGTCGAAGGACCTGGACATGTGCCGCTGGATCAGGTCGCAGCCAATATGAAAGTCCAGCAAAGCATCTGCATGGGGCGCTCCATTCTACACACTTGGACCATCGTCACAGATATTGCTCCAGGCTATGACCATATCACTGCAATCGGTGGTGCAGTTCGCGCCATGAACGGTGCTGCTTTCCTTTGCTACGTAACACCTGCCGAACATCTGGCACTGCCAAATGTAGACGATGTAAAACAAGGCATCATCGCTTCTAAGATTGCCGCTCACGCAGCTGACATTGCCAAAGGTATCCCTGGTGCAAGAGATATTGATGATAAAATGGCTGATGCCCGCCAGAAACTGGACTGGGATGCACAGTACGCCTGTGTTTTGACCCAGGGGATACTGCAAGAGCGATCCGCGACAGCCGTCGTCCGGAGGATGACCACAGTGATACATGCAGTATGTGTGGCAAATTCTGTGCCGTACGAAGCATGAACAAAGCACTTGCCGGCGAATACATCGATATTTTATAATTCACCTGCCACTTATAGCAGGAATCTTCTCCAGGAGATAGAATACATAAGAAAAAGGAATACATAGAAAAGCACCAGATACAAATACATTTCATCTGGAAGCTTTTTCTCTAAAAAGCTGTTTTATTTATTTTCCTTTTTCCATCTCTTATGAATGTCATTCAGATACTTTTTATTGTAACGCAGCCCATTGTACTGTGACATATACTCCCCTTTATATGCATTCATAACCTCTGCATCTTTTTTTATTGAATTTTGTAATAGTCACAGTCGATCATCTCCGGAACAATGGCAATATTATTGTAGCTTTTTCTCTATTACGTCTTCTGTTTCCAGCCCCTTCAACGTCTGTTGCAGTGATGACAAAATCTTCTGAATATACCACTGTTGTTTTTATCATAGGATTCATTTTCAATAAAACTGCCGCCAGTTCCTTCACTGAGCAGGAAGAACTGTTGCGGTCCACCAAATATGCCATTACCTCTTTTCGCCTTCGATCTGCTGAATGTGCCGGATTTTCCAGTTCTGTCATATACTTCAAAATTGCCAAAGCACTGAAATTTTCAGTCTTGGTTCATTTTCAGCCGGCAATGGATACGAAGATCTTCCGTCTTTTTCTGACTTTCCCGGCCGTCACCGGTTTTTTCAATATAACCGCTGGCATGTATTGCCATTGCGTCTTTTGTGTACTCATCCTATCCTGGTAACAAAGATAATATTAATGTCCGGAATAATTTCTTTAACTGTTTTGCCACATCGATGCTGCTCACACCACGCATACAGATATCTAAAATGCGATTTTACATCTCCCCTTTGCAAACCCAGTAATCTGACGGTTTGCTAAACGGGTAAATATTTGCTTCCGGGCATACCTCCCGGACAGCTTCTGCACGTCATCTCCAATGCCAGTGGTTCATCATCTGCTATTATAATGTTCATGATTGTCCCCTTTCGGTAAATTAATTCGTATTTTAGTTCCTTTTCCCTTCTCACTGTAAATATCTACAGTTCCATTGCACATCTTTTGAAACCGGATTCTTGTGTTACGAACTCCCTATGTGCTGTCTTCCATCACTTTTTGTTCTTCCATCTTTGATATATCAAACCCGACTCCGTCATCTATGACGCAAAGTTCAATCTGTTCTTCATTCTCTCTTGTCGTAATTCGAACAGTTCCCCATCTTCTTTCTGTCCAACTCCCCAGTTTATTGCATTCCTCAACAAAAGGCTGCACAGATAACATTGGTACTTTAAAATCAGTTTTCTGCAGATCATATTCTACATGCAGATCATCTCCAAATCGAAGCTGTTCCAAATATAAATATATTTTAACATATTTTAGTTCTTCTTCAAATGGAATTGATTCTTTTTGTCAATTGCGTTTATATGATTGCGCCAGTAATCCGCAAAATTGATGATCGCTTTCTTCGCTTCTTTTTTTTGGATCTTTTGCTGCAAAAGTCTGCGCCAGTGCTGTCAGCGAATTATATAGGAAATGTGGCTGAATCTGGGCAATCATCATTTGCATCTGATTCATGGACAATTCATGTTTCTGCTGTATCAGAATCTTTTCCTGTTCTACGATTCGATCATACTGTGCCATATGGACACTAATGCAAATATAGATCAGCGCCAGCGTTGTCGCCAGATTAAATGTGGTTGATTTCCAAAGCATTTGTGCCGGAATCGATGCAATCGGTATCAATCCATACATAAGAAGGCTTAACACATCATGTCTGACAAGTGCTTTCCTGTGTTTTAACAAAATCACAATGTTTCCACACATCACAATAATACAATAAAAACTGACACAGCCAATAAATCGAACCTTGTGTATAATTTCCCCTGTGTGTCCAGATAATAAAACTTCCCACTGATATCACTGGTGATCCATAATATGATTGCAATCACTGTTGACAGCATGACCAGATACACGTAAGTATTTCCAATCATCTCATGTTGATAGATTGTCTCTTTTACATAATAGGTATAGACCATACATTCCAGAAAGAGACAGGTAAATGTCAGATTCAACATAAATAGAAGCCACACTTCATTCTTTTTCCGAAATCCATACATATCCAGCTCAGTACATTGCCGTAAGTACGATCATGTGAATCACATGTCAGATGATCAGAATATAATCTAATGTATTCCTCTTTGCTTCCTTCTGATGTAACATGTTTGATTCCACGTTGCATTTTAATCTTTGCAATACATGCAAAACAGCAATACTAATGTAACTAATGCTGCGAAACTTTCCAAAGCGGTATTGGCAAAAGCTATTTCACCCGACATAAAAATTCCTCCATTTTTATTATCCGTATAATTATTATGTATCATTTTGACATTTTGTAAAAAGAAAAGGATCCTTCTTTCTCGAAGAACCCTTATATGCAATATCTATATAAAAAGAAGCTGGAAATCGGATTTGAACCGACGACCCCTTCATTACGAGTGAAGTGCTCTACCAACTGAGCTATTCTTAGCAAATGTTGTGATTGACGTACGACAACCACAACTACTATTATTATATCGAATCTTCTCAGATTTGCAAGAACTTTTTTAGTTTCTTGAAGCATTTTTTTACTTCTTGCTTCTTTATCAGTTCTCTTTTTCCCATCTGACGGTCAGATGCGGATATGCCATCTCAATTCATTCTCATCCAGTTTCAGTTTGATTTCTTCCAGAATCCTCCATCTTGCATTCCAGTAATCTTCATTCTTCACCCATGCACGGGCACCAATGACTACCGAACTTTCTGCAAGTTCATGGACAAATACCAGAATTTCTTCATTCTTGATGGTCGCATCGTCCTGTCTGATAATCTCCTCAATGACCGCCTTTGCTTTTCGCAAGTCCGCTTCATAAGCAATATCTACTTTCAGATCCAGCTTTCTCTCCGCCTTAGCTGTTGCATTCGTCAGACTGTTGTTGGTCAGCATTCCATTTGGAATCACAATCGTTTTATTATCAACGGTCGATAACTTTGTATAAAAAATCTGAATTTCCTTTACCGTCCCTTCGTTGTGGTTTGTATCCTCAATAATATAATCTCCCACTTCAAATGGTTTCAGAAGCAGAATCAATACCCGCCTGCAAAATTAGAAAGGCTTCCTGCAGAGCAAGACCGATTGCTACACCGCCAGAAGCAATAATTGTCGCCACTGAAGTTGTATCAACCCCTAATTTTGTCAAGAATCATAAAAAAAATCAACAGAAAATATAAAGAAAATTTCAAAACAGAGTCTACGAACTGCTCCACTTTTGTCTGCACTGACCTTGCCAGCGATTTTCTCACGATTTTCCGTATAAATTGGATCAGAACACGCCCGGATCATAAATACTGCAATTGCGATCAGCACTTTCACCCAACTGATCAGGTCTGAAAGATGATCCTGCAGATACTGGTGTTGCCTGATTCCCTCATTCACTGCATCCTGCGTTGCATCTGTCACCCTTTTGTCGCATCTGCCACCCCTAGACATCCCCTGAATCCACTTTCAAGGATGTTCCCTCGTTGTTGCTAATTTTAACAACATGCTATTCATATTATTGTCTCCTGCTTTACTTTCTAGTTTACATTTTCATATCCAGTCTCTATTTCCTTCAGGGCAAGAAATGCACTCAATGTTCCATGTTCATTTTCCTGTTGTTCTGTGTGAGAACAAATATCCGGGTTGTGTACATACATTGGTCACTGCAATATGCTCCGAAGAATTCCTGATTCTAAAAAAACAGACTCATTTGCCTTCCATAAATTCAACTGATATTTCCCATTTTTTCTGATAAAAATTTTTCAGGAGATTTTCGTCATAATTCTCACGGGAATTTTTAATAACATCTTCACTGACTTCATAACAATCCTGACAGATAGACGGTCCTACTGCCCTAAAATATCTGCTGGATCACAACCAAACTCTTCCTCCATTTTTTCCACAGTTACTTTTCCAATCTTTCCAAACTGTTCCTCCATCCAGAATGGCTCAGTCCAATGACCTTCTTCACCGGATCCACAAAATAAAGTGTAATAATCTGCATAAGAAGTTACAAGACAGATTCCAGGCACGTCCGTAATCATTCCTGTCTGTCCCAGGAAAGCGACTGTCCTCCCCTAGCGTACACGCGCTTTACATTCGTCGTATGTGTCTGCCGGTATAAGTAAAATCTGCCACTTCTACGCCGATTGCCCGCAATCAGTTCACGATTCTTTTTTCACCGCCTCCGGATCATCTCCTCTTGTCAGGCTGATGTTCATAGAACTGAAGCACCCGGTACTGACTCCACCCAGTCTGGTAGAAAATGTGGTTGACGATTCCTGTATTTTCCAAAAAGCGGATAGGACAGATACGGCACACCGCCACGCCGCTGCCTCTGCAAATTCGTGCTCATTATTCTTATATTTTAATCCAAGACTCATATATCTCCTAACTTCCATCTGTCCATACTCTTTGCCGCATTTACATATCTTCAAATTCAAAAGCTACATTAACTACATCAGTAAATGCATCTTTATATAGCGTGATTTCTTCCTGACCCTCAGCTCCGGCTATGGCAACCACGTCGAATCTGCATGGTACGTCATCGTTCTGCTTCATCAGAAAATGCATGGCACATTTTATGATAGTCTGTTGTTTACGGGCATCGACTGCCTCTGCCGGATAGCCGCTTTACACCCGTAGTTCTGTATTTCACTTCTACAAAGACAAGGTATTCTCCGTCTCTGCAATGATCGATCTCTCCCTCCCAGCCTGCAGCTGATTATATGTCACAATCTTGTATCCCAAGATTCAAGAGATAAGCACCTGCTTTCCTTTCTATAGCCGGTGCCTGTCCTGATTATTCTTCTTATACATAATTATGTATGAAAGATCTTCTGTGGATCGGTGTTTTGGTCCCAGTTCATTTAACTGCAATATGTGCTTTGTTCCATATCCTTTATTATTTGAAATCATACCCCGGCAGTAATTTTGTCATATTCCACCATCAGCCGGTCTCGTCACTTTTAATAATACTTTCGCTGCCGCGATAGAAATGCTTTTCGCGTCACCTTTGGATGATCGGCACCTGCAAAATGTCTACCTTTGGAATCGTCACGCATCATTTAACAAAATGTCCGACGCACTTTCAGATTATCAATTGCCACGCATACGCATTGGCTTCAAATATTAATTTCATCAATTCTCGCAGGACTTGCCATACCAATCCCCACGTTGCTTTACCGCGCGGTTCATGATCTCGTCATACAGCATTTCACGCTTTTTTTCGGACAGCTTTTTTGAATCATTCGGATACAGGATCATATCATCTTTGGGCAGAATCACAGCTCCTGCCACGACCGGACCTGCCAACGGTCCTCGTCCGACCTCATCAATCCCGCAAATGTACGGATAATCCTTGTATTCTTCTTCAAATATGCTCATTGCTTTTTTGTTCTTGCAATCTCTTTTTCCAGACGTTCCTGCTGTTTTTTCAGCTTTTTCTTCTTCCCGCTTATTCATGCCTGATCACTCCCCATCTTGTCAAATGGATAGATACGCACCCACGCTTTTTCCCATGATCGTATCTTTCTTCACTTCTCCCTACACTCCGGGTCACGGCTGTCCTGACTGTGATTCCGGTTATCACCAAGTACAAATATTCATCTTCTCCAGGGGTAATTTGGCTGCGATGCCGCCATCGGATCGTCCATCAGTTCATTTCCATAAATGTCTGATTCCAAGCGGCTGCCATTGATATAGACATAACCGTCTACTACCTGCCGTCTCTCCCGGCAGCCCGATAGCCGTTTTTATATAGTAAGTATTTTCCTCATACTGATGATGGAAATACAATAATATCAAAACGTTTCGGATTTTTTGGAACCGGTAAGACAGCTTGTCCACCAGAAGTTGATCTCCATCGCTTAGGGTCGTTCCATGGATGACCCGTTGACACTTGTTCTTTTGTCCCACATAAGTAGTGATGACATATGTTAAGACAAACAATGACTATAATATATAAAAAATCCAACTAATATCTCTCTTATAATTCCCGGCTCTCTCTCTCCTTCGTCTTCTTACATAGAAAGTAAGTTCCCCTTTCTGATTTCTATTTACCTTTACGCTTCTTCTGTCTGTGGATACTCAAGCGTAAGTCGTCCAAGCTTTCCTTCCCGGAAATCATCCATCAGCATGGCTGCCTTCTCCGTATCAGTTCATTTCCACGGACAAGGCAATGTCTGCTTTCGCATGGCCCAAGATTACATAAGGTCTTCAAAGCGCCTGTAATGGTATACTTAATTCTCCAGTACACCTGATACTTGTCGCTGAAACGGACGCTCTGTCGCCAGCTCTTCTGTCTGTAACACCTCATCCTTAATCGAACCGATCAGCGCAAAGTCGGAATCCTACTGTCTGATCTTCGAATTTTTGGCCAAAGAATTCCCGGTGTATCCAGAAGCTCTACCTGTTTGTTCAGGCGGATCCATTGTTTTCCTTTCGTTACACCTGGCATTACCGGTTTTTAGCACGCTTTTCCCGGCAAGTGAATTAATAAGGTAGACTTTCCCACATTCGAATTCCAACGACCATGGCACGAACCGGACGGTTCAGAATCACGCTTTCTGTCGCGCTCGATCTTCGCCTTACATGCCTCTGGATCACGCTTTTGTACGGATTTTTACTCCATGCCGCCTTTTCTTGAATTTACTTTCACAATATGGAATCCTTTTTCTTAAAATATTCGGTCCATGCCTCATTCCATCTTTCCTCTGCAGATCTGATTTATTCAAAATGATCAGTCGCTTTATTCTTACCAAGCTCATCAATATCCAGTTCCTGCTGGATAACGGAACCCTGGCATCTACAAGCTCAATGATCAAGTCAATCAATTTAATATTTTCCACCATCATACGCTTTGCTTTCGTCATATGCCCCGGGTACCACTGAAAAATGCATATTTCTCCTTTACAAAATCCAAAGTGTGTTTTTGGCGAGATGACAAACCAGGCTTTCCGTAAATGTAGCTGTATTTCACATTTCCCTACATTGGCATTACGGCTGTCTTCATTCTGCCTGTCGTCACCAAGAACAAAATATTCATCACTGCCTAATTTTATCTTTTTCATTTACAATGCCTACATCATCAATCTTGGAAGTCTCATAATCTTCTTTGTAGCTTTTCACCATTGATAGACTGAATTTTCGACAATCTCCATCAGCCTCCTGGAAGAGCAATGATCCGCTTAATATAATAATGGAATTTTCCCTTTGGTTTAAATATAATGACATCGCCACGCTCTGGCTTGCTTGCATTATACACAATCCGGTTGGCGAGCACAATATCCCCGTTTTCAAAGAACTGGCTTCATGGAATCTCCGACAACACCTCACACGCTGTCCGAAATACCATACACACAAATGCAACTCAGTATTGTCAATGCAATCTGAAAAATCCACTTTCCAATAACTGGGGATTAAAGACCAGTCTATGCTTCTTAACAGCTTTACAACTTTTTTTCTTTCTTTGTCGGCTGCTGTATTCTTTCTGCTGTCTTAAAAGTTTTTTCTCTTTAGCTTCCTGCTGTTTTCTGTGTTTTTGCCGTTCTTTTTCTGGCATTCTCTCTGCCCAAAATTACCCTTTATCGAACTTTTTTCATAGATTTATCCATATCAGAAAAAGGACAATTACATGTATGTAGTTGTCCTTACTTGTGTTCTTGTTTAATTATTTTACCAGTTTCCTTAACTTTAGCTTTTACCCCAACGGTCTCTAAGTAGAAGTTAAGTTTAGCTCTTTCATTTTTACCTTCTTACTACTTTCCAACCTTCTCTACGTTAGGTGAGTGAACTGCTGTCTTCAACACCGATCCTGTTAGATGTCTTTCTAACTGTAAATGTCTCTTTTGAACCGCCACCCTGTCTCTTAAGAACAGTTCCTTCAAAACCTGAATTTCGCGGTTTCCCTCTTTATTTTTTACCGTAAACCTTTACAGTATCTCCAACTCTGAATTCAGGAGCCTGGGCTTTTTTAACTGAGCTGTTTCAATATTCTTAATAATATCGTTCATCTGTGTGACCTCCTTGTTTAATTGACGTTCTTAATACATTTTTGTACCAGAGGACCATCTGTTTTCTTCACAACATGTTATATTTTATCACAATTTTCTTTATGTTGCAAGTTTTTAATTTTATTTTTTCATTTATTTTCCGGCAATCCATTCAATGTTTTTAATCTTTCCAGATTGTAAATTGACAGTTTTCTAAATTTACTGTCCTGTAGCTTCAAGCATAATTTCTTTCGCCGCCAGCTTCTGCCTTCTTGTCAGTTTGGCTTTTTCAATCAGATCCGGACGGTTCTTTGCTGTGTGGATCACAGACTGCTCTCTGCGCCATTTTTTTCTATATTCGCATGATGACCGGACAAAAGTATGGCTGGCACCTGCTTATCATGCCAGATCTCCGGTCTGGAATACTGTGGGTACTTCAAGAAGATTATCCTGAAAGCTCTCGAATTCTGCGGACACATCATTATGCAGAACCCCGGCACCAGTCTGAAATCGCATCGATCATAATCATAGCCGGAAGCTCTCCGCCAGTCAGGACATAATCCAATCGACATAGTCTGTGACAACTTCATTTAATACCCGTTCATCAATTCCTTCATAATGTCGCACAAAAATACCAGATCTTCTTTCCTGGGCAAATTCCTCTGCCATCGTCTGGTTAAATGTCTTTCCCTGTGGAGACAGATAAATCACACGCGGGCTTTTCCTGGTACCCGGATTGCTTAGCAAAGCTTTCGTTTCTATTTTCTTTTTCACAGCCTCATAGCACTGATACACTGGCTCTGCCTGCATCAGCATACCTGCGCCCCCACCCATAAGGATAATCATCTACGCTGTTGTGTTTGTTAAATGCATAGTCTCTGATATTTACCGCTTCTATATCCAAAAGTCCTTTATCCATGGCACGTCCGATAATACTTGTATTCAGACCGTCCATCACCATGTCCGGAAATAATGTCATAATATAAAACTGCATGATTACACTCCTTAAATCAGACCATTCATCAGATGAACAGTAATGATTTGTTTTCCATATCTACGTTCAGAACACATTCTTTAATTGCAGGCATAAGAACCTCTCCATGCTCCTTTGAATCAATCACATAGACATCATTCGCCCTGTTTCCATCCGTCACTCAGTGTTCCGAATTTCTGTTCCATCTTCTGTTATAACTTTCATGCCGATCATGTCTGCAACAAAATACTCATCTTCTTCCAGCGGCACAGCATTTTCTCTCGTCACGAGCAGCGGACAGCGTTTATAACGCTCAATATCATTAATATTGTCAAATTCTTTAAATTTTACAATAACGAACTGCTTAAAAACTTCACATGTTCCACTTCCAGATCCAGCTTTTCTTTTCCCGTATCCAGAATTACTTTTTCAGTTTCTTAAATCTTACCGGATCATCTGTGGTCGGAAAGACTTTCACTTCTCCGCTCACCCCGTGTGTGTGTGATGACACCTACCTGCAATAACTGTTCCATACATTCCTCCGCTTTTCGAATCAATTCGTATATATCTATATCTGGTAACGCCCGAAGAACTTTCACTGTTCTGGCGGACACATTTCTTTCTTCATAAAAGAGAGACAGGCCTGGTAAACCCGGTCTGTCCCTATATCCATCCTGATTAATCCAGAATATCTACAATCACTTTCTTTGTCTTCCTTCGCTGCCGCTGCTTTTACTACTGAACGGATAGTTTTGGCAATACGTCCCTGTTTTCCAATTACTTTCCCCATATCAGAATCTGCAACACGTACTTCCAGGATAGTTGTCTTCTTCTCCGTGCGTTCGTTTACCGTTACGCTTTCCGGATCATCGACAAGAGCTTTTGCAATGACTTCAACTAACTCTTTCATCTTTGTACCTCCAGGCACGAATTATCTATTTCTCAATTCCAGCTGCTTTAAAAAGATCTTTCCTACAACCTCTGTCGGCTGAGCTCCTGTATTTAACCATCTCTTAGCTGCTTCCTCATCTACAGAAATTCCGCTTGGCTCAAGGTTTGGATCGTATGTTCCGATCTCCTCGATGCACTTGCCATCTCTCGGGGATCTGGAATCTGCTACTACGATTCTATAAAAGGAGCTTTCTTCTGTCCCATTCTTTTTAATCTAATTTTAACTGCCATTGTTCTTTTCCTCCATAAATGAAAAATATTTATTTTTAATAGTTTTATTTATATAAAGTGCCTTGCACCATATACCATTTTTAGAAAGGCAACTTGAACTTTGCCTTTTTTGCCTGGTTTGCAAATGTCTTCATCATCTTCTTTGCTTCGTTGAACTGCTTGATCATACGGTTTACTTCACTGATGTCTACACCTGCTCCTTTTTTTACGGATTCTGTGCTTTCTTGATGGATTTAAAGATCCGGATCTCTTCTCTCAGCCGGTGTCATGGAATGGATCATAGCTTCCATACGTGCCATACCTTTTCTGCTTCATCCATCTGCTCATCGCCAAGACCTTTCATCTTGCCCATTCCCATACCGCCAAGTCCCGGCAACATGTTCATGATATTTTCCAAGTCCTCCAAGCTTCTTCTTCATCTGCTTGATGCTCTCAAGATAATCATCAAAATCAAACTGTTTTTTTTTTCATCTTCTTGGACATCTCTTTTGCTTTGTCCTCGTCAATGTCAAGTTCTGCCTCCGCCTTCTCGATCAGAGATAAGACATCGCCCATACCGAGAATACGCGATGCCATGCGATCCGGGTAAAACTGCTCCAGATCCGAAAGCTTCTCTCCCATACCGACATACAGAATCGGTTTTTCCGGTTACTGCCTTAACGGATAACGCAGCACCACACCTCTTGTGTCACCGTCCAGTTTGGTCACGATCACACCGTCTACACCAATCTTTTCGTCAAATTCTTTTGCCACATTGACTGCATCCTGTCCGGTCATAGCATCAATAACAAGAATTGTCTGATGTACAGTAACAGTATTCTTAATCTCTTCCAGCTCAGCCATCATATCTTCATCGATATGAAGACGTCCTGCTGTATCCAGGATCACCAGATTATTGCCATTCTTCTGGGCATGCTCAACCGCCTTTGCAATATTCGCCGGTTTATGGTTGTCACCCATGGTAAATACTTCCACACCCTGCTTTTCCCCGTTGATCTGTAACTGCTTAATTGCTGCAGGACGATAAACATCGCAGGCAACCAAAAGCGGTTTCTTGCCTTTTAACTTAAACTTTCCGGCAAGCTTTTGCTGCTGTGGTCGTCTTACCAGCACCCTGAAGACCTGCCATCATAATCACTGTAATGGCACTTCCCGGCTGAAAGCTTGATCTCGGTTGTCTCAGATCCCATCAGATTACAAAGTTCTTCATTTACAATCTTAATTACCATCTGACCCGGATTCAGACCATTCATAACATCCTGGCCGACCGCTCTTTCCTGAACAGTCTTAATAAAATCCTTTACAACCTTGAAGTTTACATCTGCCGCCAGAAGCGCACGCTTAATCTCCTTTAACGCTTCCCGCATCTGCTTCCGTAAGTCTTCCTTTACTTCTAAGATTCTTAAATACATTCTGCAGTTTTTTCTGTCAGACTGTCAAACGCCATACTATAACTCCTCTATGATTTCTCCGGACAAGATTCGAATTCCGCTTAAAATATCTTCCCTGCGTTCTTTCTCATACTCATCCAGCAATTCATCAATCTGTTTTACTTTATTCTTCACGGTCATGAACTTCTCAACAAGATGAAGCTTTTCTTCATATCCTGCCAGTGCCTGTTCACACCGCTTTACAATATCATGTACTCCCTGTCTGCTGATACCGGCATCCCTGGCAATCTCCCCAAAGGAGAGATCCTCTAATAGAAACTGTCCGTATATCTCTTTCTGATGATCTGTCAGTAATTCTCCATAGAAATCAAACAGAAGAGCCTGTTTTAGAATCTCATTCACATTTATCACCTGTGTTATCATACACGATACGCCTCATGGTGTCAAGTATTTTTCTTTACACTTATATTTTTATTGTATTTTCTCGCATACAATCCCTGTTCCTTCCTCTTTAGACTTCTAAAGTTTCAGAAAATCGCGGATATTCAACATTCCCCCACCCCTGTTCGCCTGCTCCGGGTAAATGTATGCACGTCTCCTGAGTCTTAATTTCACCTCTACATTGGTAATCCTCGGATATTTTTTCCATCAATAAAGCGACAGCACCGGACACGACCGGGGTCGCCATGGAACTTCCACTTTTTACCGTATACGCATCTTTCTTTCCGTGTATCTGACTGTTGCAGGAAATGATCTGGTATCCCGGTGCTATTACGTCCGGTTTCACTACACATTCTTTCGTAGGACCGGGATCTGAACAGCTCCCTTCTCTGCTTTTTCTGTTTTTACAGCACCGACCGTAATCACTTTACGACTATTTCCAGGAATTGCAATGGTTTCCTTCTCCTGGTCCGTTATTTCCAGACGACACCACAACAACCAGACCCAAGTCCCATAGATGTTCTACAGCTTCGATCAACATTTTTTTTTTCCTGGCTCCAGATTTTCCCCAGCTCCTGCTGACAAATTCACAATCTGTATCTTATATTTTCTGTGATTCATTTCCACCCACTTAAAGACCTGCAAGAATACTCGCTACATTTGCCTCCCTTTTTTGATCCAACACTTTTACAATAACAAAGCGACAAAGCGGAGCAATTCCGGACAGAATCCCACCGACATCTGTCCACTTCCACCTAAGATCCCTGCCACATGAGTTCCATGTCCATTATCATCATAACATTTTTTTTTCTATATATACAGTCCCGCCAGCCGACAACCCTGCTCTTAAAATCCGGATGCGGCGCAAGTCCGGTATCCAGAACCGCAACCGTCACCCCTTTTCCGGTAAGCTCCTGCTTTTTTATATCATCACACCAATAATGCACCATCTTTTTAACGATCCATAAATGTCTCTCCAAAATATTTCCTTTAAAAATAGAATATTCGACGAAATAGAAATTGATTTCTTCACGCATTTGTCGTATGATATTCTTTGCTAATTACTGGGGAGTAAATAGTGACACCATAAGGGAGGAAATTTATGGAATCCAAAAACTATTATGATATACTTGAAGTTTCCGTAAAGGCGTCCGCACAGGGAGATTACACTGGCTAAAAATAAACTGGCCAAGCGTTATCACCCGGACGTCAATATGAGGAACGGAATTGATACAACTGATAAGATGCAGGAAATTCTGGAGGCTTACCTTGTTCTTTCCGATCCGGTAAAGCGTGCCGAATATGACCGGGAAATATGGAAACCGTCCTTCGAAAATGCAGACATTTAATCTCTATGAAGAATCTGAAGAAGTTGAAGACCCAGATCATCCTACATTTGTAACTTACTGGAAAGCAGCCGGTGCCTTATATGATATCATCGAGCAAAGCAATGCCCTGTTTCATCAGAAAAACAACTCGACCGTGCTTGGCGAACTGGCTGTCAAGGCACTGCATCATATCATTCTTGCTGCGCGAAGCAAAAAATTCCGGAGCGCTACTGGTATCCGGATATTATGAACTGGCTTCTGTTCAAATGGTATCAGAACCGAATTATAATCTTGCATATCTTCTGAAGCTTTATGACGAGCATGAAAAGAATGATATGAACAAAATTGAAAAGTTAAACTGCAGAACCGAGCTTACCGCTATCAGCATTCTGTGAAGAAGTTATTGCGCTACTAAAGCCCCAAGCATTATTAAAATGTTATGTTATTACTCACAGTTTTCCTAGCAAAAAAGTCTAATGTAATGCGCAATATTAAAAGATATAATTTATTCACACATTTTCTCCGCAGACATAGGGATATAGTGTAAATATTCTTTATGCGGAGGAATTGACATGAGCGATTTAAGCGCAACAAACTGTGGCTGTGGATGCGATGACGGAAGAAGAGGAAATGGCTGCGGATGCGGTAATGATTGCGGATTTGCAAATAATAGCTGCCTGTGGATTATCTTATTGCTTATCTGCTGTGGCGGATGCGGCAATGGCTGCGGCGGATACGGCAATGACAGTTGCCTGTGGATTATCTTATTACTCATCTGCTGCGGTGGACTCGGCAATGGTTGTGGCGATGTGGCTGGTGGTGGATGCGCTGTGGCAACGACTGTTGCTAGTTCACATCTTGTAGTGTAGACTTTTTATAAAACAAAATGAGGGGAGATTCGGTTGAATCTCCTCGTTCTATTTTTTCTTCTTTCTCATATATAAATCCTGATTTCTTCATAAATTTCCGCAAAATCCACCTTACATTCTCCTCCAAATATTCCAACTGGAACCCCGTATCAAATCCATAGATTTTCAAAATCGGAATTTCTTCCTGCATTTTGTTCAAAATCGTAGACAATCACTTTTTTCTTTTCCGGATCAACAAGCCAGTATTCCCCGTACACCTGCATTGCCATCATAGATACTTCATTAATTTCAGGTAAGAGTCTTTCTTTCTTTGTACTTTCAGATAAAATTCTTTTTTCATCTTCGTTCTCCTTTCTTGACAAATGTAATATGTCCGAAAGAATTCAAGAATCCGGCGATGCCGTAAATGCATACTTCTACTGCGCACCTCTGCAAGTCTACACTCCGTTTCGGTCGGCGCAAAACCATTGTCCACCGGACAATGTGACACTAAAGCTGATGTTGCCTTTGCACCTGCTTCCATGCAGCGCTCCTTAGCTATCTACATAAAAATTTTCGGAACTGAAAGCTACGATGGAACATTTCTATGATTTCTAAATACAGACCATCCTGGTTCTGTCCTGGAGCAGTTAAAACCTGTTTAAGCCCGGAAGAACAGACACAGATGTCAAATGGAAGATCTCATGAATATGATGGAAATGATGCAGACTATGAATTCCTGATTCCGATGGGGGAAAAATGGTTTCTCCCCTATGGATTTTATGAAAGGAGTTTTTAACAATGAATGAATGGTTGAACCACCCGGCACTGAAAAATATGGATCCTGTGAAACTGAGCTGATAAAGCTTGCATGCGAAACAGACAGAGGGGAAAACGGAAAATCGCTCGCCCCTGGTCATGATGTCTCTTGATCAGCAGTGCCCATAAAAAGGGAATCACTTTTTTCTCCGGAGGAAATGTCCTTGTTCTGGAAACTAGAAAAGATGGAAAATCAAAGGAAGAGCAGCATTGATTGACCGCATGGTCCTGATGGTTTCCCGATAAAGTTAAGAGCTGGGAAATAATCCCAGCTCTCTCATTCCTTTATCATTCATGAATGCCTCGGTATTCTTGCTGGTGAGGTGCGTCATGCAATTGCATGACATACTTCTACTGCGCATCTCTGCAATCCTGCTGGAGGCTATATCAGCTGGGGAATTGACTCCCAGCTGATATAAAATTACAGTGATTTTCTAAGTTCTGCTGCTTTGCCTCTTCCCATTCTATGCTTCATCTTCATTGTAGGTTCAAGCCTTGGCACTGGAATCAACTGATGGTTGTTTTGATTCAGTGCTACCACTGTCAGATAAGTTAAGATTAATCAATGTTCTTGTGCCATCCATGGATTCTACATAGCTATCCACCTTAATGTCCATGTCCGTCCCACATAGTCAAGCTGGCCAATGATCACAACACTGTCACCTGGATAAGCTCCTTTAAAAAAAAAACTTAAATTATCCACACTTGCAGTCGTCACATTTTGTGTGGGTATGACGTTTTGCCGCCAGTGTACCACCTCATCAATCCACTGCATGAGCATACTGCCAAACAGACGTCCTGTTGCATTCAGATGGTTTGGTCTTACAATATGAACGGTCTCTACTTGGAACTGATACTTTTCTGCTTTCTACTTTCATATTAATATTCTCACTTCCTGTAAATACAGTCCCTTCGGATCACAAGGATTTCCAACTGTCTTTTCTCCGTTAAAATTGCCTCAATATCTTCTTTTCTTTCTGAAGTCCAAACCCAATATCCAGAAGTGTCTGATCATGTCTTGCCATGTTGTGCAAGTAGAAAATCGTCTGCCTGAATGAGGATCTGTATTTCCTCATTATCTCCATAAATGTCAATGTCGTAGACCTCACGTGTCGTGTTCCTGCTCTTCTTGCAGTAGAGAAATTACGGAAATCATGTTCTCCGATAAAAAAAGATAATCACTTTCATCATAAGTAGTAATCTTATCAATGATAGTACCGTTTGGAAGGATTTCCATAATACGGTTCGCAGTGGTCTGCACGATCTGGTGGTCTCTGGATGCAAAGAGCAGAACACCAGGGAACTTGATCAGACCATTGTTCAAAGCAGTAATGGATTCCATGTCTAAGTGGTTGGTCGGCTCATCTAAGATGAGGACATTAGAAGCCTCGATCATCATACGGGAGAGCAGTACACGAACTTTCTCACCACCGGAAAGCACACGCATTTTCTTGACTCCGTCATCTCCGGCAAATAACATTCTGCCTAAGAAACCGCGGACATAAGTGGCATCCTTGATCTCAGAGAACTGTGTCAGCCAGTCAACGATCGCTAAATCCGTATCAAAGATTTCTGTATTGTCTTTTTGGGAAATAAGACTGTGAAGTTGTTACACCCCATTTGTAGGTTCCCTCATCTGGTTCCATTTCTCCGGTTAAAATTTTAAAGAGAACCGTTTTGCAAATTCATTTCCACCGACAAAAGCGATCTTGTCATCGTGTCCGACGATAAAAGGAAATATTGTCTAATACTTTTCACCGTCAATCGTTTTGCTCAATCCTTCTACGGTAAGGACTTCGTTGCCGATCTCACGCTCCGGACGGAAATCAATATAAGGATATTTTTCTGCTCGAAGGCTTGATCTCATCCAACTGGATCTTTTCAAGCGCTTTCTTTCTGGAAGTTGCCTGTTTGGATTTAGAAGCATTCGCAGAGAAACGAGAGATAAATTCCTGCAGCTCTTTGATCTTTTCTTCTTTTTTTCTTGTTGGCTTCCTTCATTTGTTTTCATTAAAAGCTGGCTGGACTCATACCAGAAATCATAGTTACCTGCATAGAGCTGGATCTTTCCATAATCGATATCAGC
>VOFG01004981.1_pt1 | contig 42869 bp, 78 predicted proteins | sample 5384171 | NCBI WGS metagenome assembly VOFG01 (sample SAMN12384726, study PRJNA508395) | human gut metagenome | isolation source: healthy gut F | host: Homo sapiens
ATAAAGCAATGTGACGCTAATAAGTCCAAGTCCATAAGTACTCTGGATTTTTCTACTACCCCCATGTGATATATATTACCAAACTCTATCGGTCTTACTGGTACATTATTTTTCATAAACAACAAGAACGTCCAAATTCTGCCATTTCAATAACAGCGAGACCAGCAACAGACTTTTTAGGCAATCCATTACAAGTGGCAATTCGTTTCCACTCACAAGATTCGTCGGCGTTACTATTTGTTTTACTGTATCCTTCTTCAAAAGCTTGTATTTCTGCTCTAGGATGCACAAAATATAAAACATTTTTCCTCAATTTTTTGAATCTTTTCTTTTTGATTTAGCGACCATATATTAAAATGTGCACTTTCAACATCCGATTTTCTCCTGTCATTAATGCCTTATATACATTTCCCGCAAGCGCAGAAGTATGAATATCATTTGACATAAAATAGCTGCAAAATTCCCACATTCCAAAGGATTCACACATTTTAAAACGTTCTAACTGTGCTTTAGCTCTTTCAATTAAATTATTTACACCCGCATTTTCGAAGTTCAATGTAACCGTTTTTGAAGAACCAACCGTCTCTGTTTCTCCTTTTGACATTCCTTCTGTTGTACTTGAGCCTTCACTATCTGATATAGCTTTGGTAAAAGAATTTCCCGATGTATACGAGTCAAAAGATCCATTAGAATATCCACTATTTCCACCCCAACCGAAACTACTGCCGTCTCCCTGAAAAGCTTCCATTATAGCTGCTCCCGCTACTGGCGCTTGCATTTGTCCCCACTTGAATTCGATGAACTAACTGTGTATCTCAGTAATTAAATTTTGAATGTCATTCATACTTTTTGTTTCATAAACAATTCCTGGAAAATTTCCTTTTTAATGTAGACTCTAAAAATATCTCCTGCAATCGCGGGATTTTCAAGAACGAGTTCAATATAAAACTGGATTTTTCTCCATCACTATCTATGGCATTGCAATCGAACTTTCCATGCTATGAAGTGCTGAATAAACACTCATCAATTTATCTGTAAATTTTCCTCTGCATCAAAAACTAACTTGATATTTCGAACAGACGAAGTTTTGATATATCCATTCAGAACGATTCAGTGAAAATAATTGGCGCAGCAGAAAATACATCAAATATGCTCTGTTCAAATAAATATCTGCAACTTGAAAGCCTCTGGCTAATTGAAGTTCCGTAATTCTATTCTGTTCAGATTTTTATTCCATGCCTGTTCACTTTCTGAATATCTTGTAACTTGTCCCATTTCTTTCCCCCATAATATTTCTTGTTTCAAATTACAAACGTATATTTTATATACCAGATAAAATTCTGTCGTTTCTTTTAAAACAGGTATTATTTTCTGTTTTCTCTTACTATTATAAAATAATTTTAGCACTCTGTATTTATCAATGCAATATATACTTTTAGTTCAATTTTATAATTTTTTTACTATAAAAAGAAAAATCATTTACGTGCTATATACATACTGTATGTCTTAAAGTTTTATGATTTTCTTTCAAAAATAATACCATATATCATCTCTGCCCTCACATATGCTGCACAATCTGCACTTTTTTGTAATAATCAGCATTTTCTACATCTTTTCTCCATATTCTCTCCATTTTTTTGCACAAAAAAATACTACACCCTTTCCCTGTGCAGTATTTTTCCCCCTGTTCTATCCTATTCTGTTTCTACGCCCACCGCTTCATCCATTCCACATAGGCATCTTCCGTCTTTTTTCAGTAGCTTCTGCTGACATCCACCGTTTTCCATTTTCAGCAGCAATTTCTTTCTCGTGCATTCCTTCATAGGAAAAATTGACCAGAAAGCTGGTACTTGGCATCTTACAAAATCATCGCTCGCGATTCGCTCTTCGATTTCCGGGATTTTCTCGTCCACCGTATATTCTTTTTCCTTTGTAATCACATAGGTGACTCTCCGGTCCTGTTCAAAATACAGAATGTCATCCAGCTTCAGACTTGCTTTTACACCTCCGTGGCACTGGAGAGCAACTCTTCTGTTCTGTTTCCGCAGCTGTTCTATCGCCTTTCCAGCACACCCGACAGTTTTTCCTCGAATTTTTCTTTTACTATATAGTAGACATGGCGTGTCTCGTAAACTTCCATTGCATAGGACCAGTAATTGGTCAGGTAAACGACCTGACATTTTGGCCATTTCCGGTTGACTTCCATCGCCAGGTCAATTCCATTTTCATCCGACATTTCAATGTCCATAAACATGATATGCATGGGGGATGTTCTTCTGACAGCAGTTTCATTCTGAAAGGAATAAATTTTACGCTATTTGCCATCTGGTCTGTACAATGTTTCACAGTTTCTCTCGTTTTTCCCGCCAGTCCGGCGCGTCGCTCGCAAATTCCTATTCTTAAATCCATGTTCTTTTTTTCTCCAGTCATGCTCTGTCTGTTTCTCATGGTCAAACGGATATTCGCAGTCGCTAGCTACTTGCTCATTTCTCCCCAGTTTAAGATTCTTTTCGATCAGGATTTTTGCCAGATCCTGTTCTTTGATTTACTTTTCCAAGTCCGCGATCGGCTCATATCCCATTCCAGAATCTCACCCCTGTGATCTTCAATCACAAGCAAAGATTCCGAAGATTTTGCCGATTTTTTCTTCGTATCCAGATTTGATTTCCATGCGCACAAAACTGCATCTGTCATTCGATCTTTACAGTAAATCCCCTGCCGCACCTGATGACTGATCGCTTTGAGCTTGTCTGCATACTGTTTCAGCGTCTCCCCGGATATATCTCGGCAGTTCCGGCCATAATTTTTCCATCTGCTCCGAAATGGTCTGCTGATATTGTTCCATTTGGGAATCTGCTCTTGTCAGAATCTGGTAATGGTATTCTGCCATTTTGCTGTTCGGAAAGAAATTTATAATCCTTCATTACCCGATCGCTGACGGGCAACTGCACTGCTTAAAATGCTGAATACCATAATCAGAATAACCAGAATATCATCAGAAACATCACCTGTGTGTCCGTCAGTCCGTTCGGCACATAATATAGAACTGGACCAGAACCGGGATCAGTAAATCCCATGGTTTCTACCGGGCATTCAGGATATGAGCGGACGCCCTGACAAAGATCCACAATACAGATTGCCGGATAATGAATCATGGACGTTACGATATCCGGCCAGCATCGCGCCCAGCACAACCTTGGGAAGGCTGCCTTCAAAGGTGTAGTAAATGAGAACGGTGTTTGCTATCATGATGACAACCGAACAGACATCATCAGAATTCCCCCACCAGTTTTTCATCTCCATAGTATCCCCCGCAGAATGATGTCGCTGATGCCAATGAATACCCGCAAGATCATCAGAGGCTTTTATGCTGTTTTTTCCGCATAAACATGTCAAACAGGTGAATGCCAAGAAACGCCGGAACCAGATACAGCCAGCAATACAGGTCCGGACCAGTTCACTAAGGTTAGGATCTTTCATTCTTTTTCCCTCTTTTCTGTCGGATGTTCGATCGGAAAAACAATGGTCTGTTCAGGCTGTGTCTTTCTTTATCCCAGAAGGTTTTGCTGGTTCCGTGGTATTTTTCAACAATGGCACGAATGATTTTGGTTCCCACGCCGTGTTATGCTCCATCTGTTTTCCAGGTTGATAAGTTGAAAACCTCTTTGCTTGCAAGCGCATTTCTCAATTTCACCGTACAGGAATCGGAATCTTCTTCTATCCAAAAAAAGCTCTTTTCTTTCCTTTTCCGGAATTCTTCCGTTCGCTTCGATTGCATTATCCAATAAATTATGTAAAAAACCGATTCGTTCTACGGGCATCATCCATTCCATGCAGGTTTTCGATACCTGGATCTGAAAGGGAATCTCTTTTTCTATACAGACCTGTTTCTCCATCATCAGAAATGCATCTGTGATCTCATCGGCAGAAAGGTTCCTTTCTGAATTTTCCGGTATGTTTCTGTCAGCTGATCCGCATATTTTCGAAGCTCCCATCCGGATTTTCTGCTTTTCTATCAGATACTCAGCGTCTGCACATGGCTCAGAAGATCATGGCGAAATTTTCTCGTCACATCCATTCTCTGCCGGATCACTTCATAAATCTCCTGAAGGGAATCCATATAGCTTTCAGAACTTCTTTCTCCTGTTCCTTCTGCGCGATTTCTGAAATCAGATAGCCAAGTACGGCTGCCAGAAAAAATCCCAGCAAAACTCCCAGTGTTTCCCTCATTTGTCCGCCCTCATCTATTCCTTCTTCTTTGGTAAGAGAGTCCCACACCGCTCAAAATGGTTCACAGCATAAGGACTCTGATTTCGTCTTGTACTGACGGGATTTTATTCCCCGCAGATCCGCAGAATCGCCTCTGCAAAGATTACAACACACTGTTTCAGGCATTCGATTTCTACAAACTCATCTGCCCCGTGCATGCGATTGTCAACTTCAAGGTCTGCACAGCCGAAAGCAACACCGTTTTCAGGTGATGGACATACGTTCCGCCGCCGATTGCAAAGGCTTTTCCCGGTTTTGCCGGTGACGTCTGTATAGCATTGCAGCAGCGTCTGAACGAACGGGCTGTCTGCCGGAACGTGGTGTGGCGGGAACATGGCGCTGCCTTCCATGGAAAAGCCGCCTTTTTTCATATTCTGTTCGGCAGTATCATACAGGTTTTCTTTTGTCGCGCAGATCGGGGCGCGGCAGTCGTAAGGAACCGGTCAAGGTTTTGCCGTCGTAGTTCATGAGGTCGAGGCTTAAGGTGAGCTCGCCGGACTCTTCATCTGACATGGCGACACCGAGGCCTGCGCCTTTGCCGTCGCCGTGCGGGTAAACTTTTGCAAGGAAACTGATGTCGTTTTCAGTTCACTCTCTTCCATTCCAACGGATGCGAGAAGCTGCAGCAGTGCGGTCAGTGCGTTGTTACCCATTTCCGGGGTGGATGCGTGGGCGAAGGCACCGCAGGCGGTGATTTTACATTGCCGTTTTCGGTGTCTTCCAGAACGAAGGAAACGCCGGTCTTCTGCTCAGTCTCGTCAGCGCAGGTTTTCAGGTCTTCTTTTGCCATGCCGGCAAGCTCTGCATATGCTTTGCCTGGTACAACGTTCAGTTTGGTGCCGGCCTGTAAGGATACGGGGCGCACGCCTGTCGTTCCGGCATCGGATGTTTTTCGAAGTGGCCGCGCATGCCGCCTTTTTCAATGTTGATGACCGGGAATTCGGCATCCGGTGAGAAGGTGCATGGTGCTTCCACTTCTCTCTTTAATAATATTCGAGGTCAGAGCTTCCGCACTCCTCGTCGGAACCAGAGGACAAGACGGACGTTTTTCTTTAATGGGTAACCGAGTTCTTTGACAGCGCGCATTGCGTAGATAGCTGCGATCGCCGGTCCTTTGTCGTCTGCGGTTCCGCGGCCGAACATTTTTCCTTCTTTGATGAGCGGGGTGAATGGATCGGTCTCCTGCCAGCCTTCGCCTGCCGGTACGACATCGAGATGGGCGAGAATATCAAGGCCCTTTTTTCTTCCTGATTAAAGTCAGCTGCAATCGCGTAGTTGTCGTAGTTGGTTACGGCAAAGCCGTATTTTTCCAGAATTTCAATTCCCTGCGCCAGTGCTTCTGCCGCCGGTGCGCCGAATGGTTTGCCTGGCTCTGCCGCCTGTTTTCGCTTGGAATCCGGATCAGGCTTTTCAGATCCTCGATCATTTCGGATTCGTGGTTTTCAATATATGTTCTTAATTCTTCTTTCCGCATCGTAACTTCTCCTTTTCTCTTCTCTGGCACCGTCGCAGTGCCGTTCTTTTTTCTATCATAGCGCAAAAAGAGCAGAAAATCCACATTTTCTGCTCTTTTTCCAAATAATCATTTGTTTTTGTCCAAATTGACTGTAATTTCATAATAATCACACGGATGCGCCGTAAGCCCCGTCACGCCCCGCCGGATACCATCGACATTTTTGAGGTGTGATGCGAAGAAAAAACATGTGGTCATCCAGCAGCGTCTGCGTCATCTCGATGGCCAGTTCGGTTCGTTTTTCGGTATCAAACTCGCCGCTTAACTGCTGCTCCAGCATCTCGAGTGTCTCACTGTAATAACCGCCGCGGTTCTTGGAGGAATCCTGCAGGCAGTGCGTTGTAAAGAAATACTCGGGATCGCCCGTCGGTGCGCTGACAAATGCGCTGACATAAACATCCCAGTTTCCTTTTTCAGCAGTTCCAGATGATTTGCCGTGCACTGGATCTGTACTTCGATTCCGATTTTCTTCAGCGATGCCTGTGCACTCTCCGCGAGAAGCAGTTCAGTTCCTGGCGGCTCGGATACGTGAGCCAGCAGATGGTCGGCGTTTTCCGTCTTTTTCCACGTAGCCGTCGCCGTCCTCATCGGTCCAGCCTGCTTCAGCCAGCAGTTCTCTGGAATACTCAAGATCATAGGACTCCTCCTGCACTTTGCTGTCGCCGAATGCAAAGTAAAGAGGGGAACAGGCCTTCCGCCACGCTTCCGTTTCCTTCCATCAGCGTATTCACAAAGCCCTCCCGGTCGATCGCTCCGATGACTGCCTCGCGCACGCGGTCGTCCTACAGCACCTCGGATGATCCGTTGAACTGTCCGAAGAAGGTACGCGACGTATCCGCCGAAGAAATCGTGTATGGTTCATCGCGGAACAAGATCAGATTGGAATACGGCAGGCCGTACGCCGCATCGAGCTCGCCTGACTGTAACGCCATCGTCATCGTATCGCCGTCGCGGATCGTTTTTACTTCGATCCGGTCGAGCTTTGGCGTTCCGTTCCAGTAATTGTCATTTTTCACGAGCGTCAGTCCCTGATCCGTCTCCACCTGTACTGCGCGGTACGGGCCGGTTCCGGCGACATTGCCGTCATCCGTCACACCTGCCTGCATATCAATGATGCATCCATATGGGTCAGACAGATAATTCAGAAGCGCCGGGACAGGCTGTTCGGTGTGAATCGTTACGATCAGGCCGTCTGCCTTGATGCTCTCAATTTTCAGATCCCCGCGTGCACGGTCATGTACTGCGATCAGATCCTCGAGACATTCTTTGACCGCCTCTGCGTCGAGAGTGCGCCCACTCGTAAAGGAGATGCCTTCATGCAGTGTAATCCGCCATGTTGTATCGTCCACAATCTCATAGCTTTCTGCCAGCCATGGCTCGATCTCCATAGAATCGGAATAATGAAACAGCGTCTCACCGATCCCATAGCGGATACACGCCCAGCCGGAATAGCCGTTGTGCGGGTTGACATCGGACTCGTCGTTTTCGGCGTTGAATGTCGTGTCGCCGTATATGAAAACTTTTTCATCTGTACCATCTGCCGCTGTGCTCTGACAACCGGAAAACAGTACCACCGCCAGAATGCCGCACAAAACATATGCAATTTTTTTTCTTCTGCCGTTCTTTCTCTGCATTCTGTACTTCTCCTGTTTTCGCAAATGGCACCACCATTTCCGCTGTCTGATTTTCTGTTTCAATAGTTTCTCACAGACTATACTCCATCAACAGTTTCGTATATTCCTCTTTCGGGTACTCCAATACCTCCCGCGTCTCCCCCTGCTCCACGATTTTTCCCTGCCGCATGACAATCACACGGCTGCAGAGTTCCCGCACCAGCGCAAGGTCGTGGCCGATCCACAGCATCGCAAGTCCTTCTTCCCGCTGCAGTTTTTTCAGCAGTTGAACGATCTGCGCCTGTACCGCCGCATCGAGCGCACTCGTTGCCTCGTCGCAGATCAGAAGAGACGGCTGCACAGCAAAGAGCCCGCGCACTTGCGGCTCTCTGGCACTCTCCGCCGCTCGTCTCGCGGGGATAGCGCATCGCCGTTTCCGAACTAAGTTCCACTTTTTTCAGCAGCTCCGGCAGATGAAGACACGCCTCTTTCCGGCTCATTCCCTGATTCCGAAAAAGCTTCCAGAATCCCGGTTTCGAGCGTCTGCATTGGATCGAAGGAATCCTGCGGGGTCTGGAAGACCATCTGTATTTTCCGGTAAACTTCGCGCTGCCGCCTGCCTTTTCTTCCGAGGATTTCCTCGCCTTCCAACAGAACGCTGCCTGCATCCGCCTGGACAAATCCGGTGATCAGACGGGCCGTCGTGCTTTTCCGCATCCGCTCTCCCCGATCAGGCCAAGACATTCACCCGCATCCAGTGTGAAGCTGATGCCGTCCACGGCGGCAAATTCCGTTTCCGGCCGGTTCCAGCAAAGTTTTTTGCTTAAGTTGTTTACTTCCAGCATGTTATGATTATGCATCGTTCTTCCCTCTTCCCGGCACAGCCGCAAAGGAGATTTTTGTATATTCGTCCTTTGGGTGATCGAAAACCGTCCTTGTCTCCCCCTGCTCCACGATGTTTCCATCCTTCAAAACAGCAACCCTGTCTGCCATCTGCTCGAGAACCGCAAGATTGTGCGTCACCAGCACCATCCCCGTCTGCTCTTTCTGCTGCAACGCCTGAAGCTCCCGCAGCACCTGCGCCTGCGAAACCACATCGAGTGCACTCGTCGGCTCGTCCGCCAGAAGAAGCGACGGATGCAGCAGCATTGCGAGCGCAATCCCGACGCGCTGGTTCATGCCGCCGGAGAGCGACGATGGATAGCTGTTCCAGATCGTCTCGCCATCCGAAAGCCCCATATCCGCAAATCGCTGGAGCGTCATATCTTTGATTTCTCTGCGGCTTTTTCTGCCAGACATTCCCCAGAAATCGGGGTGATGAATCCGCAGCGTTTCTCATGGGCGCGCACGCTTTCACAGATCTGTGCTCCGATTTTCCGGGTCGGACAGAGTGATGCCCCTGTATTCTGGAAAATCATACCAATTTCTGAACCGCACAGACTCCGCAGCTTCTTTTCGGACATGTCCGTCAGCTCCTCCTCCGCGAAATGTGATCTGCCCGCCGGTGATGAAACCATTCTTTCCCATCAGCCGCAGGATCGCTCGCAGCAAAGGTACTTTTTCCACTGCCCGACTCCCCGGCGATGCCGACGGTTTCTCCTTTTTCGACGGAAAAACAGATGTTATTTAAAATTTGCTCCCCTCATAACAGACAGAAAGGCCGCTGATTTCCAGCAGTTTTTCGCTCATGTTTTTTGCTCCCTTTGTTTCCATTTTCGTTTGCCCCTTATCCCTGATCCACCGTTTTCCGTACCGCCTCACCAAGCAGATTGCAGACAAGAACGGTCAGAAAAATCGCCAGTCCCGGCGCCAGAATGACCCAGGGCGCGGTCTGCAGCATACTTCTTCCGTTGCTCATCATCGCTCCCCCACTCCGCCGACGGCGCCCCGCACCAAGGCCGAGGAAGGACAGACCCGCGATTTCCAGCATCATCGTTCCGATATCAAGCACCGCTGTGACAATCGTCTGCCCGCAAGATTCGGCAGAATATGGCGTCCGATCATCTTCCATGTTCCGTTTCCTGTAAGGCGCGCCGCCGCGATGAACGGCATGTGTTTCAATGCCAGCACACGGTTCCGCGCAAGCCGTGCATATTTCGGCCAGGAAACAAGGATCAGCGACACAACGGCTCCCGTCATGCCGCTCTGCAGAACGCCGGAAAATGCGATTGCAAATACCATACCCGGAAAGGCCAGAAAAATATCGGAGATCTGCATCAGAACCGTATCCGTTTTACCTTCCAGCCAGCCGCTGAAAATTCCGGCGAGTGTTCCGATCAGAGCGCTTGCCGCAACGACAAGAAGTGCTGAAAAAATGCTGACCCGCGCGCCGGAGAATCGCGAAAACAGATCTCTTCCATAGCGGTCCGTCCCCATCCAGTGCGCCGCGGACGGCGGAAGAAGAGACAGTTCCAGATTCTGCTCATACGGATCGTACGGTGCCAGATGGGCCGCACACGCGGCAAACAGCAGCAGCGCACCGGCGAGGATGCCATAAAAAGGATCTTTCTTTTCTGTTCTTTTTTCATCGCATTCCCTCCAGCTTCGCCCGCGGGTCCAGTGCACCCATCAGCAGATCAGCAATGAGATGCAGCAGCAGATAGATCGCCGCCATCCACACCAGATATGCCTGAATCACGGGAATATCGTGCATGGAAACGGCATCCACGGCCATTTTCCGACACCATTCCACATGAAAATCGTCTCAACGATGGCGGTTCCTCCAAGCAGCGAACCGGCAGATAAGAATAGCAGCGTGCCCATCCGAAGCAGCACGGATTTTAATACATTTCCAAACAGAATCCGGTTTCACTTAACCCACGTGCCCGTGCACCCGCCACGTACTCCTGCTCCAGCTCTGCAAGCACGGCAGAACGCACCTGACGGGTGTATTTTGCCGTCATCGAAACCGCAAGCGTCGCCGCCGGAAGCACACAGCTTTTCCATCCCTTTCCCATACTGAGAACCGGAAAAAGATTCCATTTCAGCGAAAAGAAAGACAAGAGAAGAAGTGCAGTGAAAAACCCCGGAAACGAATTACCTGCAAAAGCAGAACAGGCTGATACTGCGGTCCGCCCATGTATTCTGATATTTTGCACTTAAGATACCGAGCGGAAACGAAAGACAGACCGTCATGGCAAGCGCCAGCGCCGCAAGTGCAATCGTTGCGGGCAGTTTTTCGCAGAAGCTTACAAGCACCGGTTTGCCGGAAACGTACGACTCCCCGAAGTCACCGCGCGAGGGCGTTTTTCAGCCATTGCAGGTACTGGACAGCTTTCGGCTCATTCAGTCCCAGCTCCTCCCGCATCGCTTCTTTTTCCGCCTCCGACATCACGCCGCCGCTGCTGCTCTCTTTTAAATCCACCGCATCGACCGAGGAAAGTCCCGTCAGCAGAAAAGCGAGAATCGTCACGCCGAGGAATACCGGAATCAGGCGAAGCAGTCGTTTTAACAAATATTTTTTCACAAATACTCCTTTACTGCTTCACGGCACAAATCGAAAACATCGGTGCCGGGTTATAGAACTCGTCTTTTTCCAGATAAATGCGTTTTCAAAGGCTCGTATCATGCGGATTTCTCCCGCTGTGTTTTCGCACAGCACCGCCACATCGTACGCCGGCCGGTTTTTGCGGCTGATCGGGAGCTGTGATTTGATCCGTTCGCACTCTTCGAGCATCTCGTTTCCAACCTTGAAATGGGCATGCGCCTCCGGAAGTCCCCTTCGTATCGGCAACATCTTCTTTTCCGTAATTGGCATCGAAGTTCAGCAGCACACCGCCCGTTTTCAGCACACGCATCCACTCGCCGTAAGCATGCTCCGCATTCGGCAGCGTCCACGTCAGGTTTCGGGAAATGACAACATCGAACGTTTCATCCGCAAACATCGGATTTTCCGCGTCCATGACCTGGAAGCAGCAGTCGGCGTTCTCTTCTTCGGCAAGCTGGATTGCATTCTCAATCATCTCCGGTGTCAGGTCGATGCCGAAGACCTCGTGGGCCCTCTTTTGCCAGCAGGATCGAGAAAAATCCGGCTCCGCAGCCCACATCAAGGATCTTTAACCGTCTTCCCGCCGGGATCTGTTTTTCAATCTCTTTCATCCAGCGCTTCGCAATCGGGTTTGCAAGTTCGGAGCGTCTCTGCTCTAAAAAGCTCTCGCTCCGTTTCTCCCAGTAATGGACAATCTGCTCTTTGCGGTCGTCGTACTCCGGCTCGCGCACAATTCTTCCAAGCAACGACAGGGCCCCCTTCTGTTACCTGCAGACTGCCGTCTGGTACAGCACCACACCGGTGTACTCGGCACGGCACGTCTCACGGAGTTTTCCATTATAATCACGGATCGTTCGAGCAGTGCGCCCTCTGCAACCATATCGCCCGGTTTTGCCGCCGGATACCAGAGGCCGCTTCGGAAGCCGCCTGATAGCGGACATCCGTCACTTCCATCGGCACGTAGTTCCGCACATCGCGGCGGATCTGATACATCCCGAGACTGCTTAGGATATTGCGCACATCGCGCTTGTCGAATTGACTTCCTCGGATGTCCATGCGCCCATGCCGCCGCGCTCCAGGAGAATACTTGCAATTCCTCTGGATGCCGCGTAGTTGTACGCTCCGCCTGATGACACCATGGAACGCACCATGTACGGAACATCCACCTGCTCCGCCATTTTCCGCGAAGTCTCCATCACTTCCTGCGCCGCTTTTCCGGCGTAATAGACGTACGGCGTCAGATCCTCAAAATCGTCGCCGCTGTGGAGATCAATATAATAATCCACCTTCGGATAAACTTCTTTCGTAATGGCCCACGCCAGCCGCTCCATCTCGGTTCCGTTTGGATTGCCCGGAAATACACGGTTCAGGTTTTTGCCATCGGAAAGTCCGAGACTGCCCGCACGGTTTTCAAAAGCAGGACGGTTTAAGACCTTTAAAATCACGATCGTTCCAACCGTTTTTTCCGGCTGAAGCTCCGCTCCCAGTTCCCACACGCCTGAATGCCGACGTATTCACCGGAATGAACGCCGCCGGTGATCAGCATTGTTTTTCCCGGAAGTTTTCCACAGATAATCGTTCCCGGAAGCACGATATCCCCATTCGCAAAGGAGATATCCCCCTGATATTTTTCGCCGCGGCGGACGGTCACATCACCAAGCTGGAAGGACTGCTCTGCGCTTTTTCCGCGCGCACCAGAAACATCGGTGTCGATGCATAGTTCAGTCTCTCTTCCTCGCTCCAGACGCGCTTCCAGATTTCGGAATCGGTCTGATGGAACAGACGCCGAGGAATTGAGCACCTTCGTATCCCACGCCGGCCGTTCCATCGCAGAGAGCGGCACCTGGCGCGCAATGTTTTCCATGCGGTCAATGTCCGTGCACAGATAATGGTCGTCGAGCTGCTGCTCTTCCACTTTCTTCCGGTCTGCCTCGTACGCTTTTTTTTTCTCCTCGTCATAGAGATAACCGTACCAGTTCGCATCAAAATTGAGCAACACGCCGCCCGGTTTCAGGACACGCATCCATTCTTGGTATGCCTGCTCCGGCTTTTCCAGATTCCAGGTCAGATTTCTGGAAATGACAACATCAAAGGTCTCATCCGCAAACTCCAGATTCTGTGCATCCATCCGCTGCAGCGTCACGCGCTCCAGACCGTATTTCGTATATTTTCCCAGATTCTCTTTCGCCTTTTCCAGCATCTCCTCCGTAGTCAACAGCCGTCACCGTATAACCTGCCTCCGACAAAATCATCGGGAAGAATCCCGGGCCGGTTCCGATATCGAGAATCTTCATCTCTTCTTTCTTTTTCTCTGAAACTGCTCCCTCTAATACATGCAGCCACGCTTCTCTCTGGCTTCCCGCCAGTTCTTTTCATTGACCTCAGAATACCCCTCCGCACGGGTTCCCCAGTAGGAGGCAATTTCCTGTAATAATTCCTGTTCCATATCTTCCGCTTCTTTCTTCTTTTCTTAACTTTCCCGGCGCGGTCGTTCTCCAACCGCTCAAATATCCCTTTACTCTACCAAAAATCGGCCTTTTTCACAAGCCCCCACGGGGGATATTCTTAACGCCGGCGCAGGGTATTCAGGTGATCGGCGGCGCGGATCTGATTATCTGCGGACGTCAGACAACCGACGGCGATACCGCGCAGGTCGGCCCCTTTGATTGTGAAACATCTGACGATCCCGCATGCCGCCTGGGTCGCAGAGGTTACCGATGTCACGGATCATTCCATCACCGTCCGTCAGGATCTTGTGAGTGTTTCCCAGGTTTCCGAACTCCCTTATCCGTGCCTGATTACCATCGAGTTTCTCGAGCGCGAGCTGATCGACATTTTGTTTCCGGATATTTTTAAAGGAGAACCGTCATTCACTCGGTTCTCCTTTATATTGCCAGAATACCATCAGCTTTCTTGTCGCCGTATCCTCGCTGTATGTATATTTTACGGACCCGAGCCCGTAATAGCTGCAAAGATAGCCGGAAGCCTTATCGAGAAGCTCCGGTCGGGCTTCCATGACCTGTGCCATCAGATCATCGGTGGCAAATTTAAATTCGGAATACTCTTTTGTCTCTTCAATATCCGTCTCCATTTCCCACAGAATCTGCGTCGCATCAAATGTATCCATGTACCGGCCGATCTGGCGGTAATACTCGAGGTCATCTGCATTGCACGCCGGGAGCGGCAGATTCGCATCCGCCTGATGCGTGTCCGAAAATTCCGCATCGGAAACGCAGAGAAAATCGTAGTAGATCAGGTCGTCCGGCAGATTGTACTCGCCGCTCTCGCCCTCTGCGAATACCGGATCGCCCCAGGTTACATCGACGTTGTAATAATTGTCTCCGCACTTTACGATATTCCAGCCGTGCGCCTGCCGGTGTCTGTCGTTCCCGTCACATAAATGACCGGGATGTCCAGGCGGTTCATCAGATACTGGAACGTTCTGGCATAGCCTGCGCAGACCGTCTGTCCGTTCACAAGTCCGCTGTAGAGTGTCTGATTCTCCGGCGCATCTTTTCACATAATCAATCTGCCGGATACATTTTTCAAAGACAGCCTTGATCTTCCCATAGTCATCCATCGAACGGTCGATATCACTTAAGAAATCGTTTCCCGACCCTTTGATCTGGGTCTGGCGTCCTGTGATCTCCTCCGCAAAATCGTGTATTCCGGAACTACCTCGCAGTAGTTCTTTCGGCTCGCCGTATCCCGTGACATGTGATGCTCCGTTGATCCAGCAGTACCCGGGTAATCCATATAGACCCATCCGTAAACCTCCGCCGTCACATCGGGATCGCCGCCTTTTTGTGATGATGGTTTCCTGGTGTTCCGCGATTCCCTGCACCAGTTCGCGGTAAATCATCTGTCTGTTTTCATCGAGCTGGCTGTAATAATACCGCTTCGCCAGTTCTTCCTCAGCTGTATTTTCCGCCTGAAACTGTGTTGCGCCATTCTCTGACAGACCATTGTTTTCGTCTGCCGTCTGTGAAGCAGTGCTTGTCCGCTCCGCTTCCGTTCTGCGCGGGATCGCTCTCATCAAATTCTCGAATACCAGATAAGCCGCCAGCAGGACAAGCAAGCAGCGCTTGCGACAGGTCTCTTCCGTCTTCGTCTGTGTCTTCTCTTTTGCCATTCTTCTTTTCTCCCAGATACGTTAAAACGCCGTCACACAGTGCATCCGCCACCTTTTCTGGTACTCCTTTTGTGTTCAGGAGCGCTTCCTCCTCCGGATTTGAGAGGAATCCGCACTGCAGATCACCAAGCACTGCGTCTGTCTTCTTCAGCATGTAATACGTTTTTGTTTCCCTTGGCTTTTCCTGTGATTCGCCGGATCGAGCCCCGCGACCAGTGCAGCCTGCATGCAGAGCGCCAGTTTTTCGCCTTCTTTTGAATCCGTATAATAAAACACCTGCGCCCCTTTGACCGCCGCATCCGGGTAGCTGTTCTGGTGAATGCTGATCACACACAGTCGGCTTTTTTATGAATCAGCTGCACGCGCCCAGATCCTGCACTTTCATTCACGGCTCCCGGATCGGAGAGATCATCCTCCCCTTCCCGCGTCATCACCACAAGGATTCCCTGCTTTTCCAGCTTCTTTTTTCAGCAGACGGGCAATCGCAAAGGTTGATGTCCTTTTCTTTGACACCGTTTGCCCCGATTTTGCCGGATCGTCGCCGCCGTGGCCGCTGTCCAGCACCACTACTTTTGTGGCTGCCTTCTGTGCTGCCACCAGCCGTGCGCCCTCGCGGGACAGAACATACGCCGCCGAAAGCAGAATCACCGCCATCAGCCATTCAGTTTTTTCCCTTTTTCCAAATGAAAAGCCCCCTGCTGCAAAAATTTCCTTTCTTGGTCATTTTATGCAGCAGCAGGGCGGTTACAACTCTTATTGCTTCCGGTTACTCTTCCTCATCTTCTTCATCATGCGCGCGATTCGGGATTTCATCCTCTTCTTCGTCGTTGTCATCATCGAGATAATCCGGCTCATTTTCGAAATCGATGACTGCGGAATTTTCGACGATTTCGTCTTCTTGCTTCTTCTGCGGTATCTTCACTGCCTGGCTCTGCGGCTGTTTCTTTTTGCCTCTCTCCGGGAAAGATACTTTTTACCGGATCTTTCATGAAGGTTTCACTTCCGACGCAGAACGTTTCATCTCCTCACGCATTTTTCGATGCCGGCAAAAGTCTCCTCAAAAATTCTGCGGTTCTTCTCGAGTACACTTGTCTTGGTTTCCATCTCGGCGTAAATCTTCTGGTATCTGGTGTTGGCTTTTCTGCAGTTCCGCGTCCATATGGCTCTGGATTTCTTCTGCTTCGGCCTGCAGTTTTCTTCATAAACAGCAGCCAGTTCCTCGCCCTTCTGACGTGCGCTCTCTACCATGTATTCGCACTGTTTCCTTCGTCTCGCGGCGCTGCTTTGCACAGGATTCCTTTGTCTCTTCCTGCTGTTTTCCGGCAGGGACTCGTTTGTCTCCTCTCTCTTTTTGCAGCACGCCTCATCCGTTTCCTCCGTTTTCTCGCGGCAGGACTCGTCCGTTTCTTCGGTTTTCCGGCGGCAGGCTTCCTCGGTCTCTTCTTTTAGCTTTCTGCAGCTCTCCTCTGTTTCCTGTGTCAGTTTTTCGCTTTCACCTGTGCCTCAAACACAAGGCCGCTGATGCTGTCATAATTGTCGATATAGCTCTGGTATTTCTCATGAATGTTTTTTTCGAGCTCCTCGATTTTATCCTCACGCTCGGATCTTGCGGTTCAGCTTCTCGATTTCCTGCTCGTTTTCCTCGATCTTCGCTTCCAGTTTCTTCTGAGCGGCATACGCCTGATCTTTCAGGTTCTGCACTTTCGTCATGACATCGTCCTTATCGAAACCGCCCATCAGCGTTGTTTTAAATAATTCTTCGTGATTGTTTTCTGACATGTATACTCCTCCTTCGTGCCCGGGCTTTTATCATTCCCCCTTATCCTTCCCGGACTCCTCGTCAACTGTTTGTTTCAATATATTTTGAAATCAGACTCCAGATGTCTGCGCGCTCGAATCCGAGCTTCCACTCTGCCACCCGGCTAGATCAGCGCTTTGGATCACTTTCAGTTTTGCCTCCATGGACTGCTCATCCTCCATCCAGATCGTGTATCTGGCATCGGAAGTTTCTACCGTTGCCACATTCTGGCCAAGGGATGCATCCCAGGTTTCTGTCATCTGATTCTCTTTTGCATAGTTTTTGGCGCCATCCATGCCCAGCACCTCGCTGGTAATGGCGCTCTGTCCGAACTTTTCCGTCCAGACACGGGTATAAAACGGGATTCCGCAGATCACCTGATCGGCAGGCATCACCCGCGTCATCTCCTCCACGGCCTGCTGTACGAACGGGAGGGATGAAACAGAGCCTGCCTCCTCGCTTCCCGCGAAATGCTCGTCATAGGCCATGACAATCATATAGTCCACAAATCTTGCCTGCTCGCCGCGCTGATAATACATCGTGTAAGCCTGCGGTACCGGCGTATCGACCGACACCACAAGATTCTGTGCATGCGCCGCGCTCGTCAGTTCCCGCAGAAACTGCAGGTAATGCGGGATTCCGGCCTCTTTCAGATTCTCGAAATCCACGTTGATGCCGTCCATGCCGCACGATGCTGCCTCGGCGAGCAGCTGCTCAATGATTCTGCTGCGCACGGATGCGTAGGCAAGATCGGTTGTTTCGTCAAATGCTTCATTAAAGTTATCAATCAATCCCCAGACTTCCCGTCCCGCTTCATGCGCCAGTTTCACGTAATCGGCGCTCGCAAGGCTGGAAATCGTACCGGTTTCGTCTGTCACGGAAAACCAGGTCGGTGAAATCACGTTCACGCCGGTCATTTCTGCTGTCATCTCTGCCATCGCGTCGTTCGACTCGGTCGATGTGCTCTGATGCCAGACCAGATTGATTTTGTGATCCCGTGTAATTCTTTCATAGGAATCTTTCTTTGCCGTCCGCGCTTCGATGGCCTCCGGCTCGGAGATATCCTCTGTCTGGATGTATCCGGTATAGCCGTCCGCCGTCATGACTTTGCACCAGTTGTCCAGATTTTCCAGATACAGCAGGGTGTCACCCTTCTGTACATCCGCAAGAATCAGACTCTTGATGCCGCCTTTCTGGCGCACCTGCGCGGTGTCTGACTGTACCGTCGCCTGCTCCACGCCGTCCCATTCATTCCGGATTACAACACGATTGGGATCGCTGTAATATGCATAGTCGAGATCTGTGTATTCTTTTACGACATCCAGCGAAATGTAAACCGTTCCGTCGCTCTCCTGCTGTACGGCAGGCTGTCCGCCCGGTGTTTTGGCAATGGCCGCATCGCCCGGAAGCAGTGTCTGCACGCCGCCGCTCGTTGTAAGCAGGATTCCTTTTGTTTCTTCATCCCAGTAGAAGCAGCTGTTCAGCTGGGATTCTACATATGTGTACGCCGCATACGGCTCTCCTCCGATAAGGACGGCCTGCTCTTCCAGAAGTTCTCCGTTCTGGATCAGCGCAACGCTGTTTTCGTCTGTCAGGTTAAAATATTCGTTCCCGGCCATGTATTCGGTTCCGGGTTTATATCGGTTTATCAAAAATGAAACAACGCCTGCTGCACCGACTAGCACGATCAAAATCAGTACGACCAGTACCGGCGCTGCTTTTTTCTTCTGTTGCTCCTTCATGTGTTCTTTTCCCCTTTTCTTTCTCTCTGAAGATCTCCCCACTTGCGCCCATTATAACAAAAAAAAATACCCAATAGCAACCGTTATGCGCAAAGGGAACCGCATGCGAGTCAGAAAGTATCGTTACAGTTCACTGGTTCCCAGCGAACTGTAACATTCGCTTCCCTCATTTAAAGTTTTGCTTTGCAAAAGGAGGGCTGCTCACACCTGAATCATGTTCTTACGCAGCGAAACAGCAGGTGTTTCACTGCTGATTGAACAGTAACGAAAGTATCGTTGCTTTTTGCTATTGGGTATTTTTCAAAAAATCTGTTTAAAAAGTTTTGTCGATTGTTTGTTTCATGGCTTATTTGCAGTTGTGACGTACAAAAAAGAAAGCCCCCATAGATCCGTATGAAATACTTTTGTTTTTAGTTTCAATGATCATGTTTCACGGGGACGCCTTCTTATCCGATCCGTTTTTTTTTCTGTGCCTGCTTCTGGCCGGGTATGCACCCTCCGGGCAGAAGCAAAGGTTTCCCCAACTCCTATTATACTTCAAGCCGGGGAATTACAAATAAAGTTTGTCCCTTCATTTCTGAAAAATTATGCGAAATGTAAAAAATCTTAAGTTCTTTACTTCTTTCCGTGATGTGTTATACTATATTGTAAGCAGCCCCTATTTATATAAGTAAAGAGTAATTAAGGACGTGAGAGTTATGAAAATAGAAAAAATCAATGATAACAAGATCCGCTGCACACTGACCAGCGCCGATCTTGCCGAAAGAAATTTAAAGCTCAGCGAACTGGCTTACGGCACGGAAAAAAGGCCCGCAGCCTGTTTCAGGATATGATGCTTGAAGCCAACCAGCAGTTCGGCTTCAATGTGGATAATGCCCCGCTCATGGTCGAGGCCGTTCCGGTGGCTCCGGACAGCATTGTCCTCATTATCACCAGAGTCGAGGATCCACAGGAGCTCGACACCCGCTTCGCCAAATTTGCTCCATCCGGCGACGATACGGACGGACCGGAACCGGTACAGTATTCCGGCGCGGACGACATCATCGACCTGTTCCACAAGCTCTGCGATGTGAAGAACAAGGCACAGGAAATCGCAAAAGAAAGCGGCACAGAAGGAGAACGAAAAGAGCCTGCAGCATCCGAGGAAAAGAATGTGGATCTGGTACGCACCTTCCACTTCTCAACCCTCGACGATGTCATCAGCTCCCATAAAAAGCGCTGAACCAGTATTTTACCGGCAGCAATTCCCTCTATAAGAACAGGGCAGATGCCAACTATCAGCTCGTTCTGCACCAGTCCGGCTGCAAACCGGAGGAATTCAACAAGGTCTGCAACATTCTTTCCGAGTACGGCAGACAGGAATCCTTCTCCCTGGCCGCTGAAGCATTTCTGCTGGAACATGGAAATGCAATGGTAAAAGAGAATGCTCTGCAGGAGCTGGCTTCTCTGTAAGTTTTGAAACGTATGCATAAAAAAGGAAGTCTGTGAAAGGACTTCCTTTTTTGTACGTTCCGTACAAATTACTCTTCTGTGATAGCCTCGGTTGGACATACGCTTGCGCATGTTCCGCACTCAACGCATACATCCGGGTTGATTTCGTAATGGGAATCTCCCTCAGCGATAGCCTCTACTGGACATTCTCAGCGCAGGTTCCGCAGCTTACACATTCGTCTGTGATTACATATGCCATGATCTTATCCTCCTTGTAGATTTTTGGCCCTTTCGGTACTATCCCACATTGTAAACGATTGCCCCCTGAAATACAAGTACAAAATTATAAACATTCTATAATCTTATGAATTTGTCCTTCCATTCCCCCGGGGTACGCTATAATCAAAATAGCCGTCAAAATCGGAACGACGGGTATATACACATTTAAAGGAGGAACTTTAAGATGGCAAAGATCCTCGAAAGACATGACAATCGGCGAGTTAATCGCAATGGATACAAATATCATCGGAATCCTGATGGGAGCCGGCTGCACTGCATCGGCTGCCCTTCTGCACAGGGTGAGTCCCTGGAAGAAGCAGCTATGGTTCCACGGCCTGGACGCTCAGGTTCTGGAAGACCAGATCAACGATTATCTGGCTGCAAAAATAAGCCAGATTTCCGCTTAGTTCCAAAAGAACGCCTCTCGCAGGCGTTCTTTTTTTTTCTGTCCAATTTACCCTTTGGTTCGATGGCCCCGTTTTGCTTTCGTCCGTTTTCCTTTCTGCTCCAGCGTCGCCGCTGCTTCTCTCCGGCTCTGCTGGTGGCGGCGGATCGCCTCGTCCACACGGCGGCTCCCGCTCTTCCTGGCGCCGCTTCTGTATCATCTGATCGAGCAGACGGCCGAGCACGCGGTAAAACTCCGTCTGACGCTCCTCCTCTTCCTGCCGCATCACAGTGGTCCGCCAGCTGTTCTGCTTCCCGCTCGGGCAGAAGATCGACAACCACCTCCGGCACTTCGTCCGCTTTTCCCGGTATTGCCGGATCCGGCTTCTCCTTTGCCGTCTCTGCCGCTTCCGCCGGAAACGCTTTGATCTCCGCCGTTGCCTGCACCAGCTTCGGCATCAGCTCGCGGATCGCTTTCAGGTGAAGCCCCTTTTTCTTCAGTTCCCGGATTCCCAGAAAAATCTGAATGTCCTGCGCAGTATAGCAGCGGTGTCCCAGCGAATTGCGGTGGATTTCCATGCCGAGCTCTGTCCTCCCAGTACCGGAGCACATGCGCTTTCTCCCCGGTCAGCTTCTCCGCCTCCGTGACCAGATACGTTCTATTTTCCATACGGCAGCCACTCCCTTCTTCCCTTTATTATAGGATCTGTTATCCCCTGCCGCAAGAAAATCTCATCGTAATATTCCGACAAATTCATACAATTATACACAAAAAACGTGCCGCAGGACTATCCCACGACACGTTCTGACACCATATTCAAGAGCCCCCATCTATTCCGCTACGCTACATCGATGTGGCTTCGCCTGAAATTGAGGGAAAAGTGCTCATTCATGCAAGCATGAGTCGCACTTTTCCCCAATTTCGCATGGCTCTGAATAGTTACAAATATTTTCTTTTATCTCTCTGCATTCGCAAATTTCGTATAATCCGGCAGCCAGACCAGATTGACAGTTCCGATCGGGCCGTTTCGCTGTTTGGCGATGATAATTTCCGCGATTCCCTTATTCTCGGAATCCTTATTATAGTAATCATCTCGATAGATAAACATAACAACGTCGGCATCCTGCTCGATCGCTCCCGACTCACGCAGGTCGGAAAGCATCGGACGGTGGTCGGTACGCTGCTCAACAGCCCGGGAAAGCTGGGACAGTGCAACAACCGGCACATTCAGCTCTCTCGCGAGTGCTTTTAAGGAACGGCTGATATCCGAAATCTCCTGCTGACGCGATTCCGAGGAGCTCTTTCCGCTTCCCGACATCAGCTGCAGGTAGTCAATGATGATGATATCAAGACCGTGCTCCAGCTTGTATTTGCGGCATTTCGACCGCATCTCCGATCGAGATACCAGGTGTATCGTCGATCATCAGTCGGGATTCACCGATCATGCCGGCGCTCTCGATCAGCTTGCTCCATTCGTCGTCTTTCAGGTTTCCGGTTCTCAGATGCGGAATCTACTTTCGACTCCATCGAGAGCAGACGGTTCATCAGCTGCTCCCGCGACATCTCGAGACTGAAAATCGCAACGGCTTTGTCTTTCTTAAACGCCATATACTGCGCAATATTGAGGACAAACGCCGTTTTACCCATAACGGACGTGCCGCAATCAGGATAAAGTCAGAGTTCTGCAGACCCGATGTCTTGTAGTCCAGATCCGTGAATCCGGTCGGAATACCCGTGACACCCTTCGTCTTCGATGCACGCTCGATGTTCTCCAGCGTATTGATGACAACCTGGCGGATCGGCATGAAGTCTCCGGAATTCCGCTGGCCCAATAACTGGAACATCTTCTTTTCCGTCTCCTCCATGATGACTTCCACCGGCTCTTTGTTCAGATAGCAGTCATTCTCAATCTCTTCTGTCAGCTTAATGAGACGGCGCAGCACCGCTTTTTCTCGCTGACGATGTTCGCATAATGGCGCACATTCGCCGAAGTCGGCACCGCATTTAAAAAGATCGCGGACAAACTCCATCGAACTGATCTCCGGCGGAACATCCTTTTCACGCAGGCGGTTCTGCAGGGTGACCAGATCGACCGGTTTTCCCTCATTGAACAGCTCCCACCATGGCATCAAAAATGACGCCGTACTGGTGCTGGTAAAAATCGTCGCTCGTCAGGATTTCCGATGCCGCCATGATGGCTTCGCGCCCCATCAGCATGGAACCGATGACCGACTGCTCCGCCTCGATGCTGTGCGGAAGGATTCGTTTAATCAGTGCTTCTTCCATAGAATTATGCTTCTTTTACGATAACTTTCAGCTTTGCAGTTACTTTGGTATGCAGGCGGATCGGCACTTCTGTCGTTCCAAGAACCTTGATCGGGTTCGGAAGCTGCATTTTCTTTTGTCGATGTCGTATCCAAGCTGTTCTTTGGCTGCTTCTGCAATTTCTTTTGCCGATACACTTCCGAATACTTTTCCGCCTTCACCGACTTTGATGGCTACGGTAACCTGTTTTTCCTCGATCTCTTTTGCGAAAGCCTGTGCCTCGGCAAGCTGCTCTGCTGCCACTTTGTCCTCGTGTGCTTTCTGCAGTTTCAGTTCATTCAGGTTCTTTGCGGTTGCCTCGATGCCAAGTTTTTTCGGCAGAAGCATGTTTTCTTGCATATCCGTCACTTACGTTTACAGTCTCTCCTTTTTACCAAGTGCTTTTACGTCTTCCAGTAAGATAACTTTCATATCAGATTTCTCCTCCATCCTGCATTTCTGTTAAGGTTGATTTTAGGAGGCTGCGCCCCCTCCAGATCGACGGTCTCAAGCTGGCATCCTGCCATATTCAGATGACCGCCGCCGCCCATCCGCTCCATGATGATCTGTACATTGACCTCATCAATCGCGCGGGCGCTGATATAGATCACGCCTTTATACTCGGTCAGTACAAAGGACGCCTTTGACACCGACAATGTTCAGCAGCTCGTTCGCCGCCTGTGCTCCGACCACCGTCGGGCTGTCCACATAGTCGCTCGGGCATTCGGAAATCGCGAACTGGCCGCGGAACAGCTCCGCATTGCGGATCGTCTCTCCTCTTGCCTTGTAATCGTTCATATCCTCACGGAACAGACTTGCGCACACGCGTCACATCCGCACCGCAGCGGCGCAGGAAACGCTGCCGCCTCGGAACGTGCGGACACCTGTTTTCTGCATAAAGTTGTCGGTATCGATCATGATGCCGGCATAGATGCTATCCGCCTCCACGTTCCGGATGCGGATTCCTTCGGTAAAATACTGGAGAATCTCGGCAACCATCTCGCTCGCGGATGATGCATACGGCTCAATATAGGAAAGCACCGAGTTGCGGATCGTATCGCTTCCCTGCCGGTGATGATCCAGCACGACAATCATTTTCGCCATGTACAGCAGATCCTCACACTGTGTGATGCTCGGCTTGTTCGTATCGACCACAACGAGCAGCGTGTTGTCGTCCATGATCTCTTTCGCCTCATGATTATTGACAAACATGTCCGCCTCATAATCCTGGTTGTCGCGGAACGTATTCATCAGCGGAATAATCGAGCTGGTCGGGTTGTCGATGACGATGTACGCTTTTTTATTCAGCGTTTTCGCCGCACGGTAGATACCGATGGCCGCACCGAACGAATCGGCATCCGGCAGGCGGTGTCCCATGACAACGACCTTCTCTTTCGTGTTCATAAACTCTTTCAGCGCGTGCGCCTTGACGCGGGCTTTGACTCTCGTATTCTTTTCCACAGCCTGCGTTTTTCCGCCGAAATACTGAATCTTCGAACCGTCCTTTAAAACGACCTGATCGCCGCCCCGGCCAAGAGCCAGGTCGATCGCGATTTTCGCATACTCGGAGTTTTTCGCAAACGATCCAGCATCTGCTCCGATACCCATACTGATTGTGACCGCCATCTCGTTTCCGATGTTGATGGTCTTGACGTCCTCGAGGATATCGAACTTTTCTCTTTCAGTTCATTTAACGAACTCCGGCGCATGACCACGATGTATTTGTCGTTCTCATACCGCTTCACCAGTCCATCGAGATCGTTGAAATATTTGTTGATCTTTCGCTCGACCAGTGCGGTCAGAAGGGAACGGCGGACCTCCTCGACGCTCTCCAGCGCCTCGTCGTAGTTGTCCAGATACAGAAGACCGGTGACCATCGTTTCGTCCTCGAATTTCGCATATACTCGCGGAGCTCCGTCTCATCGAACAGACAGTGCCTGAATAAAATAGCCTTTGATATCTGTGTTGATCATCTCCGAATTCTGGATCAGCTCGTCGATGCAGACGCTTTTTTACATGGGCACGGAAATTCTTTCGCCGTAAGCCACGTTGATGTCGGTCTCCTCCTCATTTTTCGGCAGCCGCTCGACCGTCAGCTCCGGAAAAATGGTGGCGACCATTTATGATACTGTGTATCCTTCCCTGTGATTTTTGTAAACTCTTTGTTGACCCAGAGAAGTTTTTCCCCTGCGAATCCATAACGGCATAGGGCAGCGCCAGTTCCTGGATCAGATGCTTCTGAACCTGGCCGTATTCGGTCGCAAAGGTAATCAGCTCGTTGATCACCTGCGGACGCTGTCTGTAATAGAGAACTGCGGCTGCGATCACATAGACTGCAAAAACAGCGTGAACCACATTCCTGCCATCACATCCACAAAATACATGCCGATATTCATCACAAGCATCAGGATGGACAAAATCAGCGGCCATCGAAGATAGCTCCGCAATTGGCCGCTCAACTTCATTTTGCTTTTCATTTCTAACACCTTTCCAACGTTGCGTGTTGTATTTCGCTCCTGTCCTTCCGATTATACCACTTTGACCTGTACTTTGGCAACAAGATACTTCTGGATACAAAAAGGTACCCGCCCTTTTCGGGCAGATACCTCTATTTATTTACCGATTCAAAATGAACGTTCGGACAGTGCTTAGCGCAAGTCAGAATCAATCATCTACGTACGGCATAATAGCCATATGTCTTGCTCTCTTAACGGCTACTGTTACTGCTCTCTGATGTTTTGCGCAGGTTCCAGTTACGTCTCGGCAGGATTTTTTACCACGCTCGGATACATATTTTTCAGTTTAGCTGCATCCTTGTAGCTGATCTCTTCTCCACCAGAAAACACAAACTTTTCTTCTTCTGCGGGCCGGTCTTCTGGAAGCTGGTCTTTCACTATTATTATAAGCCATGATCAATCTCTCCTTTTCTATCAATTAAATGGCAATTCCTCGTCAATTCCATCCGGAATATTCATAAAACCATCGGCGCTGCCCAGGTCAGATGTATTCGCTGACGGAGCCGGATTGTTATGCTGCGGTGCGGGTATCCTCCGTTGTTTCCGCCTGCATTTTTGCTCTCTGCAAACTCCTGCTCTTCTACAACTACGTCTGTTGTGTAGACCTTCTGGCCTTCACGGTTGGTGTAGCTTCCGGTCTGAATGCGGCCGGTGATGGCGATCTTCGTTCCCTGACGCAGGTATTTCTCTCCAAATTCCGCCTGGCGGCCAAATGCTACACAACCGATGAAATCTGCTGTTGCATCGCCCGTCTCTGCGGAATCTGCGGTCAACAGCCAGTGTATAACGGGCTACCGCTGGAGTTCTCTCAGCAGAGTATCTGACGTCGGGATCTCGGTCAATCTTCCCATCAATATAACTTTATTCATTCGCTTACCTCTTAAGCTTCCTTTTTAACGACTAAGTATCTCAGTACGTTATCCATAATACGCATATGGCTCTCGATCTCTGCCGGAGCTGTTGCGTCTGCTTCAAAACTGAATAAAGTAGTAATATGCTTCACGCATATGCTGAATTTCGTATGCAAGGCGTTTTTTGCCCCACTCTTCTACTTCGCCAACTGTTCCGCCGTAACGGGTTACATAACCTTTGGCTTTCTCAACTACAGCTGCGCGTTCCTCTTCTTCAAGTTTTGCATTCAACAACCAGTGCTAATTCGTACTTGTTCATGCTTTACCTCCTTTTGGACTTTTGGCACCCCATTTTCATTATGGGGAGCAGGAATTATTTTTATACGTCACAATTTGTTATTTTAACATAAAAAAGGGCTTATAGCAAGCCCTTTTTCGCGTGTTTTTCTTGTTTTTCACGATATTACGCATCTTTTTTCGTAATCCGCGGGTGTTTTTCTCGACCAGCTTGCGTGCTACCATGATCTGGTGGCCGCAGCCGGTGCATTGAGACGGAAATCTGCGCCGACACGCAGGATTTCCCACTCGCTGCTGCCGCACGGATGCGGCTTTTTCAGTTTTACAATATCGCCTACTTCGTAATGTTCTGCCATGTTTCTTCCGCCTTATATTTTTCTAATTAAAATCTATCTTACTTTGATGCTGCCGAGCACCTGCCCGATCGGCTGCTGGATCAGAAGATCCGCGTTTTTTATCCATCGGCGTGGCGCCCTTGTTGATGAGAACCAGCGCATCGCCCTCAAAACACTGGAGAAGGCCTGCCGCCGGATAAACCGCAAGTGACGTTCCGCCGACAATCAGAAGATCTGCCGCCGCAATCGACGCGGATCGCTCCGTCGAGCACTTTCTCGTTCAGGCTCTCCTCGTAGAGAACGACATCCGGCTTGATCATGCCTCCGCATTTTTCACATCTTGGAACGCCGCTGCTCTTTCTCACCAGCTCTGTATCGCAGGCTGCCCCGCATTTCATGCAGTAATTGCGGTGTATGCTTCCGTGCAGTTCATACACTACTTTACTTCCCGCCGCCTGATGCAGTCCGTCAATGTTCTGCGTCACAACCGCTTTTAATTTTCCCGCCGCTTCCAGCTCTGCAAGTTTTTTGTGCGCCGCATTCGGTTTCTGCGCCGACCGGAAGCATTTTGTCGCGGTAAAAGCATAAAACTTTTCCGGGTACCGCAGGAAATAGCTGTGGCTTAAAATTGTCTCCGGCGGAACGTCATACTTCTGATGATAAAGGCCATCCACGCTCCGGAAATCCGGAATCCCGCTCTCCGTGGACACACCCGCGCCGCCGAAGAATACGATATTTTCATGCGTATCAATCAATCTCTGCAGTTCTTCGATTTTTCTTTCCTCTTCCATCTGTCATTCCTCCTTCTGACTAATCATTACCGGTTCCGCCTGCACGCCCAGACCGACGAACCGTCCAGTCGTATCGCTCGCCGCACAGGTGGACAGCACAATAATATGGCTGTTTTCATCCATCTCCGGCTGCTCCACCGGGATCTCTGACCGCGCCGCCATGGTATTCAGATACTGTACAAACGCTTCACCCCCCGCCGGAATACAGCGTGTAGACATCACTGTCTGCCTCCGTATAAAAGGCAGAAAAAATCTGGTACACATCGTTTGATTCCGGCGTCAGCATCAGAAATAGACGCTGTCCCTATATTTTTTCTGCTCCTTCATCTGTTTCAATTTTCCGAACATGGAGAGATTCTTCATATTATGACCGTAAACGATTGTGTTTCCATCACTGAAATCATCCTGATTCTGGTAATCGAGGAAAATGGAACCCGCAAAGTTTGTACGGCTCGTTCCCTCGTACGTCGTATGAAGATACGTATCGTTGTCCGGCCCCTGTACGACCGGGTAACTGATGTCGAGAGCTTCGATATAAAGCCATCCCTTCACATCCGGGTTAATCGCTTTTAAGGATTCAAAATCAACGGCAAGCGGCGGTTCTGTCGGATACGACAGTGGTTCCGGCTCCGGTTCGGAAGGCTCCGCCGGTTCGGATTCCGCCTGCGGCTCCTCTGTTTTCGTCGTTGCCGGTGTCTCCCGGTGTTTTTGTAATTTCCGTCGTATACTGCTGCAGATCCCGGTATTCATCCGTGCCGGTCTTGTAATCCAGGTAAATGCCGATCAGCTTGTACCCGGAAAAAGCAGAAAACAGCAAGTGCCGCTTAAAAATACCAGAGTCCAAAGCGGATTGCCGCGTTTTTTCTGTTTCTTTTTCTGTTTTTCCCATGCGTCTCCTTTATCACTTTTTACTGTCTGCGCTGTTTTCTGGAAGCGCTCTGAATTTGTCTCAATTATAAGCGTGCCCCTTTCTTTTGTCAACTTATGCCCCGGAAAAGGATTGCACCCGCCCCCATCTTATGATAGACTAAAAGTCGACTGACAAGTCACTTGTGAATACAGTAACACACCACATACATGAGGAGGAATTCCATATGCGAACAATCAAAAAAGTCGCCTCGCACATCTTCATTGATGGCTTCGGCGGCATGACGCAGGGTCTTTTTTGCAAACCCTGATTATCGGTACGATGATTCAGCAGATCGGTCTTCTGATCGGCGGTTCGACCGGAAATGTGATCTATCTGCTTGGAAAGCTGCCGCAGCCCTGACAAGTGCCGGTATCGGTGTCGGCGTGGCAGTGAAATATGGGAAAAGCCCGCTTGTCACGGTTTCTGCAGCCGTCGCCGCCATGGTCGGCGGTTATGCCGGCAAGATCACCGGCGGCACATTCTTTGAGGACGGAAATGCCGTTCTGGCAGGACCTGGCGAACCGCTCGGCGCTTTCATCGCAGCTTTCGCAGGCATCAACTGCGGCCATCTGGTTTCCGGCAAGACCAAGGTTGATATCATCGTGACACCGGTCATCACCATCGGAGCCGGTTCCGTTGTCGGACTTCTTGTCGGACCGCCGATCTCCCAGATGATGACAGGCCTTGGAAGCATCATCAACTGGGCAACGGAACAGCGGCCGTTCATCATGGGCATCGTTGTTTCGGTCGTCATGGGTATGGTTCTGACACTGCCGATCAGCTCCGCTGCACTCGGCATCATTCTGAATCTTTCCGGTCTTGCCGCCGGTGCCGCAACGATCGGCTGCTGCTGCAACATGGTCGGATTCGCGGTTGCAAGTTATCGGGAAAACAAATTCGGCGGCCTTGTCGCACAGGGTCTTGGAACCTCGATGCTCCAGGTGCCGAACATCATGCGTCATCCACTGATCTGGCTGCCCGTCATCTTCTCGAGTGCGATTTTGGGACCCCGTCTCCACAATCCTCGCCAATATGCAGAATAATGCAACGGGAAGCGGCATGGGTTCCGCAGGTCTTGTCGGACAGATCACAACGTATCAGACGATGATCGCTTACGATGATCCGAAGCTCGTCATCATCAAAATCATTCTGCTCCACTTCGTGCTTCCGGCTGTGATCACCTTGTTCTTCTCAGAGAGGTATTCCGCAAGGCAAACCTGATCAAATCCGGCGATATGGCTTTGAATCTGTAATCTGTATTTTAAAGGGAATGGAACTGCGCATCCGGCAGCTCCATTCCCTTTTTATCCACATTTCTCTTCTGACTTTTTCTGTTTTACACCGTTTCTTCTGCGTTTTCCGCATTTTCCACTGCCACGGCCGATTCAGCTTCCCGCTGCCGCTTCTTCTGTCTCCGTTTCTTCTCCCGGCCGCACACGGTGTGCCTCTACCATTGGCTCAATGGTCTGTGCCATCAGCAGATGGATCATGTCAAGGCTCCGCTCGCGGAACCGCGACGGCAGAAGCAGTGCGATCGCCACATCCGTCACGAGGGATTCAAGGCCCTCGATAATCAGATCCTGCCCGGCGTCTCATTCCACTCCAGTCTGATCCGCTCGAAATCACGCTGGAAAATGATTTTGACCTCCGTCTTGCGGCCTCTTCCAGAAATGCAAACTCAAGCTTCAGCACCAGTTCGCCGTCTTCATTCTCCGCAAACTGTCCCGTCGTTTCCGAGCAGATACGATTCCTCGTTTTCCACCCATTCTACAACTTTGGACCCCGTAAGACCGATCGCAATGCGCTGTGTTTTTCTCCCTCGGTCAGCTCGACAAAGAGACGGCCTTTTTCATAGAAGAAACCGATGCGGCGGATGCCGTCGGAAAAGTTGTTGTGGAAGACCTGCAGCGTCAGCGGAAACATGCCGACATGCGTGTCCTCCATTTTATATTCTTTTTCCGTGCAGAAGCTGCGCCATGTCGATCTGACGCGGTGTTCCGCTGTTCCGCGGCCCCGGTGTTCTCCGCTTCCAGCCGCCGCGCAGGATTCTTCCCGGTGTCTCTTTCGCGCCCTCCAGATCACGGCAGGTCTGCACCAGCTTCTGATATGCCATCGGGCTTTCCGCCTCGCCGGGTTTCAGCTCTGCACCAAATTCCGCGCCGAAATACTTCCGCACAATGTCGAGCATCTCACACGTCTGGAACAGCTCGTTGCTGCCCGCATTCGTCACAATCACCACGCCGGTATCCGGATAACCGAGCACGTTCTGCCCCAGCATGCCATTGAACGCAAAGCTGCCCGGCCGCTCCTCCATCCAGACCTGGTAACCATAGCCATATTTTTTCCCATCTTTTCCGGCGGTGTCGCATGAACGGAGGTGGACGCTGCGACCCATTCCGCCGGGACGATCTGTTTTCCTTCGAATTTTCCGCCGTTCACGTACATCACCCCGAGCTTGGCCGCGTCCTCGGGCACAGGAAGAGGCCCCAGCCGCCTTTCGTAATCCCTGCCGGGCAGCTCTCCCAGAAGACTTTCCGGATGCCGAGAGGCTCAAACAGACGCGGCCGCAGGTAATCTACCATTTTCATGCCGGTGCGCTCCTGTATGATTGCAGACAGCAGATACGTGTTCATACTGTTGTACTCAAACGCTTCGCCCGGTGTTCCCTTGACCGGCGCATTTAAGAAGCTGTCCACCCAGTCGTTGCCGGAAACAACGCCCATCTCGTTGAACTGTACGCCGCTCTTCATCGTCAGAAGATGCTTCACGGTCAGATTCGGGCGCAGGATCTTCTGCAGCAGACCGTTTCGTTTTTCAAAAAATATCATAGACGTTCTCGTCCAGGGAAAGTTTTCCCTTCACTGATCAGAAAACCAGCCGCCATGCCAGTGATGCTCTTACACATAGAATACGTCGCATGCCAGATGCCGCTGCGGTATGGGGCGAAATTGCATTCGCAGATGACATGTCCATTCCGCAGGACCAGCAGATGATGCATGTCCGTATGGCGCGCAGCGGCGAGCTCTACGAAGCATCTGCGTCAGCTTTTCCGATGAGATGCCTTCGCTCTCCGGCACCACGCGCGGAAAATACGTTTCCGGAGATGCAAAATCCTCCGAACGCTTCCTTCTGCGGCGCAAAGTCCGTCTTTCCCATATGTCCTGTCGTCCCACTCATAAATCCCCAGATCATTTCCATTGCGGTTAACTGTTCTTTCGCTGCCATGTACGATGCCTCCTGTCTCATGCGGTTGGATTTCCTGTTTTTCCAGTTTTCCTCATTATATCCAGATTCCTTGAAAATCGCAATGCTTCTTCTGATAAAAAGAACCGACATAGAAATCTGTATTTCATTTCTGCCGGTTCTTTTCCGTGTGTGATTTTTATTTTACTTTAGCTTACTCATTCCAGAGTTTCATACGCTCCTGATAATTCTGCGTGATAACTTTTTCTACATCTTCCAGTCCTGCGTCATTCATTTCGGAAATCATCTTGTCGTACTCTTCCATTGCCGCATCGTGGCTGTCTGCATTCACAATCTTCGGATATTCCTGATCGTAGATATCCTGGATTTTCTGCCATTTCAAGCCATCCGGAGTGCTTCCTGCCGGGGTAAGGCCTGCAAATTCTGCGGTATCCCATCTGTCGTTCTCACCAAAGTGATTCATAGCCACCTGCCGGGTCTCTTTTACTTTATACTGTGATACATCGTATGGAGTTCCGTCTGTACCATTTCCGTTCGTTACAAACCAGGTCCATTTGCGGACGCCGGTATCCAGTTTTGTTTTGTCAAAATCCGTCTGGAATCCTTCAATCAGATCATCGTTCGGAACGTGTTTTCCATCTTCCATATTCCAGTTGGTTCCCTCAATACCCCACATCAGAAGATACTGTCCTTCTTCGCTTGCAAGGTAGTTGATCATCTTCATGGCTGCTTCGGATTTTTACAATTCTTGGTGATCGCGATTGCATCCCAGCCAAGTGTACTTCTTCCGGAGTAAGTAGTTTCATCTGCACTGATTCCGTTTCCAAGGATTTTATAGGAATAGAATTTTTGCATCTTCTCCTACAGAAGAAGCAAGTGCTGTATTTGCTGCATCGGTATCCCAGTAGGAAGCAAAGGTACTGAATACGTTGCCTGCAGACAGTTTCTGCGTCCACTGATTTTTCTTGTTGACAACCCACTCTTTGTCCAGAAGGCCTTCGGTATACAGTTCATTGGCAAAGGACATCATCTCTTTGAAGTTTGGTGCTTTGGCAACATGTTCCAGATTGTCCCCATCCTGATAATATGTTTTCAGACCATACATTCCTTTTAATGTTCCATCGTAGTTTTTGGATTCTGCATCAAAGGTAATGGCAATACTCTCTTTTCCGTCAATGGTCGGATGAAGTTCTTTGAATTTCTTACAAATGTCAATATACTCTTCCTGTGTAAATGGCTCATCGCTGTCTGCGCGGTCTTTTCCAACGATTTCGCACAGATAATCATAGCGCATCAGAACACCGGCTACCGGATCCGGATCTTCTCCGTACCAGTTATTCAGATAGTAATTCTTTCCATCGGTATAACGACTCTTGTTTAAGGTTTCCCCGTACATCTCTTTTTACATCCGGGCCGTACTCATCGATCAGATCATTCAACGGAAGCAGTGCGCCTGCCTCAATGTAACGGTTTACAATATCATTTCCACGATCCATCAGGACGATATCCGGGTAATTCTGACCGGTCAGCATCAGGTTCAATTTTTCCAGCGGATCTCCGGTTGGATTTTCTACCTGAATTTTGACACCTGTTTTTCCTCAATTGCTTTTTGCAACTGGATCATCAAAGGTATTGCTTCCGGAGTTTTTTGTCAAAGATAGAAATCGTAACTCCGTCTGTTGTTACCTCGCCCGATGCAGATGATGCACTGCCGGATGCAGTACTTGATGATGTACTGCCATTTGATCCGCATCCTGCAAGCATTCCCGCTGCCATCAGGACACTCATCGCCATTGCGATACACAACGCCAAAGTAAGAAACATTTTCATATCCAACCGCCAGACTCACTTCCGTACTTTATTTTTCTTATTCTTTAACAGTTTCGCCGCCCTCTGCAGACGCATTTCCGTATTGTATTCCAAAATCGTTTTTCCTGTTGCCTCTCTTTAAACAGGCTCCTCAGATAATTCGGAGACAAACCGACCTCCGTAGCCAGCTTCTCGATATCTGCGCTTTCCGAGCAGTGCTCCTGAAGATATGTTTTTACCTGATAAACGGCATAGTAATTTGGATTTTGATTCTGTTCTTCAAAAATGCCAACATCCGTTCCAGATACTGCTTCATCTTTTCCCGCATCTGATAACTGTTGTTTACTTCAAAATTTCATTTTCTCTCAAAATTTTTTCTGCTTCCATCCAGTTTTCCAGCAGTTCATCGCTCAAAACAAGACGGTTCCATAAATACATATAGAGATTGTAAACTTCTCCCGCAAATGTTTTCGGCGCAAGCCCCTTTAGCTGTTGAAAATAATCTTTCATGGTCTGCAGCGTTTCCTGCTTTTTTCCCGTTGCTGACCAGACGACAGATTTCTTCTCTCCGCTCCTTCTGTTCCCGGAAATGATATGCTTTTTTCCTCTTCCGTTTCTTTTCATCTGCACAGAAAAGTTCCGGTGGATCCATATGAAATGCCAGAACACAACAGTTCCGAAGTTTTTCCGCCTTTTCGTACAGGCAGTCAGCTGTCCATGCTCCACTGCACCATCCAACGGCTCCGGTGCGCCTTCTTTCAAATCATTCCAGATCTGAAATGCCGTATCTTTCACCGACAGATACCCCGCCAGCAGCAGAATGCTGATCCGTTCCGTTTTGCTGATGTAACGGATGCCCTTGTATTTTTCCTGAATTTTGCTACAGATGTTTTCTTCCGTTTTTCCATAAACCGCTATGATTCCAAACCTGCACTCTTCCAGTTCTTCTCCAAATACACCACGGAAATTTTTCCGTAAAGCTCTGTTTCCTGTTTTTCCCGCAAAGCCATTTCCAGCAACTGCTTCGCCGCCGTTTTCCGCGACCAGTCTGCTATCTCACTTTTCTCCAGTTCACTTCTCACTTTTTTCAGACATGCTTCTACTTCTTCAATCGTAAATGGCTTTAAAAGGTAATCCACGGCATTCACCTGAAAAGCGGAATGGATATAGGAAAAATCATCATATCCTGTCAGAAAAAACAATTTTGCATGGATATCCCCGGCGTACGATCGTCTCTCTGCCAGTTCAATTCCACTCCTTCCTGGCATCTGAATATCCGTAATCACAATATCTGCCATATTTTTCTTCCAGGCACTCCAGTGCCCTTCTGCCATTGCGCGCGGTAAATACTCTGGAAATCCCGTTCTTTTTCCAGTCAATATAATCCCGCAATGTCTCCAGTTCAATTTCTTCATCTTCTACAAGAAGAACGCGATACATTTTCTCCCTCCTGTTTCCAGTTGCTCCTGCAGTTTTCTTCTCCTGCTGCTTTTCATTTCTGTCTTTTACTGCAGAAGTTCAATCATATACGCCTCATACGGCTGTAACTTCCACACTTCTTTTGTGAGACTTTCTGTATCATTATGAATCAGAACCGTTCCTTTTGTCAAATCATATCGGGCTTTCATCTCTGCCGCGGTATCCGGAAATTACAGAGCACAATCAGCTTTTTCTCTCCCAGATTTCTCTCATAAGCAAAAAATATCCGGATTTTCTTCCTCAATCAGACGGAAATCCCCATAAACAAGAGTGTCATTTTTCCTACGCAGCGCAATTGGTTTTTGATAGAAAAAAAAGGGAATCCGGATTTTTCTGCTGTTTTCCACATTGATCTCCTCGTAATTCTGATTTTCCGCCATCCACGGTGTTCCCGCTGTAAATCCGGCGTGTTTTTCCGCATTCCACTGCATTGGCGTCCGCGCATGGTCCCGGCTGTTCCGTGCAAGATAGGTACGAATTTTTTTCTTCCTCCCAGCCTTCTTTTTTACGGTCTTCGGCAAAATTTACAGACTCGATATCCTGATAGTCCTCGATCCGAAGCCCTGACACATTTGTCATACCGATTTCTTCCCCTGGTAAATATAAGGAGTTCCTTTCATCCCATGGAGAAGGACAGCCAACATTTTTGCTGATTTTTCCCGATACGGTTCCCTGTCATTTCCAAAGTGCGATACGACACGCGGAAAATCATGGTTTCCCCAGAACAGGCTGTTCCATCCTTTTTCTTCCAGTCCCGTCTGCCATTTTTCAAAGATCTGCTTCAGTTGCGGCAGCGTATACGGTTTCGGATCCCAGTTTCCACTTCGGATGCCGTCGATTCCCATCAGTTCAAACTGAAAAATCATACTGAGCTCCTGGCTTTCCGGATCAGAATACTGCTGTGCCATTTCTACCGTAGCACCTCCGGTTTCCCCACTGTCAGGATCTGTTCTGATTTTCCATACGTATTCTGATTCATTTCCATTAAGTATGTATGAATCTGCTCTGAATGAGTATCATTTCCTCCATGTCCATCTTTACAATATTGTCAATTGCATCCAGCCGGAAACCACGGATCCCTTTATCCATCCAGAACTGGATCATCCGGTACAGCTCTTTCCGAAGCGACGGATTTTTTCCAGTTCAGATCCGGCTGCATTACACTGAAACTGTGATAATAATATTCCTGAACCTCCGGCACCCATTCCCAGGTGCTTCCTCCAAAGAATGCTCCGCCGCCTTCTGGCGGCTGCTCTTCGTTCCTTCCTTCCAGATGTAAAAATCATGGTATTTACTGTTTCGATCCTTTCTGGCTTCCAGGAACCATGGGTGCAGATGGGAACTATGATTTAAAACAAGATCCATCATGACCACAATTTCCCGCTTTTCACAGGCTGCGATCAGTTCTTCCAGCTCTTCCATTGTGCCCGCTTCTTCCATTACTTTATAATAGTCACTGACATCATATCCATTGTCATAATTAGGAGAATCGTTAAAAGGCGAAAGCCAGATGGCTCCAACACCAAGCTCCTGCAGATAGTCCAGCTTCTGCAGAATCCCTCCAAAATCGCCGATGCCGTCTCCGTTGCTGTCACAGAAGCTTCTGGTGTAAATCTGATATACGGTTAAGCTATGCCACCCTCTCTTTTCATTTTCTGTCCTCTCTTTCTTTTTTTCCTATAAGAGCAGTATAATGATATTATCTTATATTTTCTAACCTGATTTTCGTATTTAATGAAAGGATTTTGACTTTTATGAAAAAAGAACGTTCAAAAGAGCTCTTTTCTCCTGAATCTTGTTCCCCTGTTCTTTCTGGCGGAATCCGGGATTTTACCGTGCATGGAACCGAACCTGTTCCGCTCCATATCTATCATCAGGATTATGCGCATGGCGGGCTCTCTGTTCCTTTTCACTGGCATAAAGAATTAGAATGGATCTGGGTTGAAAAAGGTACTCTCACTCTGACACTGAAAACTGAAACCCGGACAATTTCCGAAGGTACTTTTCTTTTCATCAACAGTCACGAACTGCATCAGCTCTGCAGCATTGGAACTACCCCTTCGGTTCACCATGCCCTTTGTATTTCTTCCAGAAATTCTCTCATGTGCCTATCTGGATTCCTGTGAAGCAGACTGATTCGTCCGCTGCTCTCTCATCAACTGCTTCTTCCGGCTTTTCCATTGAAGAGCTTTCTGCTGCTGAAGCCTCCTCTCAGACACAGAAAACATTTGTACTGACATTATCTGAGCTTTTCCAGGAAATCCTGTATGCATACGATACCAAACCCATCGGCTGGTTTCTTCTGATCAAAAGTGACATGTATCGGATTCTTGCACTTCTGGCGCAATACCAGCTTTTTCTTCATCCGGAACCCCTCTGCACTCGTAAAAAGAAAGATCTGATCAGTGTAAAAAACTCTTACGTTATATTCAGGATAACTATGATTCTAAAATCCGTCTTTCAGATCTTGCTGCTATACTCAATATGAATCCACAATATTTTTGTCGTTTCTTCAAAACGCACTTTCACACAACGCCTATTTCCTATATCAACCAGTACCGCGTAACCCAAGCCGCAGATCTTCTTACCGGCAGCTCGCTTTCTATCTTGAAATTGCTCTGCATACCGGATTTGAAAGCCCCAGCTATTTTGCCAGCATTTTCCGCCGGACTTTTGGTATGTCACCGGAAGAATATCGAAAAGCCATGCCCTGACCCGGCAAATTTTTTCCTTCTGAATGCACGGCAACACAAATCTCAAAATTTTGATTTTTTTAAAAAACACTTGCCAAACTCGTTTTCTTATGATAATATACTACTTGTCGCTGAGCAAAAATCACGGCAGACAAAACAAAAACTTCGGCTCCGTGGTCAAGCGGTTAAGACATCGCCCTTTCACGGCGGTAACACGGGTTCGATTCCCGTCGGAGTCATATGGCGTCGTAGCCAAGTGGTAAGGCAATGGTCTGCAACACCAGTATCCACCGGTTCAAATCCGGTCGACGCCTCTTCTTTCCCGGAAACAGATAGTTTCCGGGATTTTTCTTTTTTCAAAATTATTTCAAAAAGCTTCCGGTTCTGTTTGCTTCGGCAGCTTTTTTTGGAAAATATCATTTTTAATTTTCTTTTCTTTCACATAGTCTTCATACACATACGCCGTTTTTCCCTCATACGAAATCTTGTACCATCCGTTCTTTTTCCGAGCATTGCCACTTCTTCCCCTGTCGTCAGAGCTCCGATAACCCTGGCTTGTGCTGACGTTGGGTTCTGTACGTACATTGACCGGTGAGATACAGGTGACGGTTTTCTTACCCTTCTGCTTTTTCACGCCATCCGAATTATTTTCTACTTCCAGCGCTCTTTTTTCTGCTCCTTGCAGGCCGTCTGAAATGTTTCTGTCAGCAGCTCATTGTCCGGGAACTGCAGAGACTCCAGTATTTCCGGCACGATTTGCTGTGTATCGTTGCTGCCGCTTCCTTTTTTCCATATGATCTGATACCCTTCATTCTCCGTTTTCACCCCGCAGAAAAATGCAATCGGAATCTGCTGGGAATTTTTTACCTGGAAACGATAAAAGGAACTCTCGTTATCTTTTCCTTCGTTAGCTGTTTTCACCATAAAATCGCTGATGCTGTTTTCCCCTGTTATTTCATTCGGATAGAGCAAATTTTTCAGCGCTCTTCGTCCTCCGGAAAATCCATAAGTATCACTTTTGCCATTCCTTCCCGATACGATATCTCAAGACTTTCTCCATCTTCCGATATGAAACTGCATTGATTTTTTTTTCATCTCTCATTACATTCCAGCCTTCTGAAGTGTGTGATTATAATATTCTGGTATGTAGAAAGAAACTTTTTTTCACCATCTTCTGACTCATCCTGACACTGGATGCTCTTTCGGAGACAGCCGATGGATTCTCCTTTTTCCACCTGCTGGTTTCCACATCCCATTACCACAATAGTTGTCATCAAAAGAACAGCTAAACAGTTTTTTCTGTTTCTCATGTACAATTTCCTTTTCTTGACAGTTCCGTCTTTATTTTCTGTCAGAAAACTTCTTTTGCTTATTGTATCACAACTATTTTTGCACTGTAAAGAGTACATTCCTTCCCTCCTGCTTTGATTTTTTTATGCAAAAAAATCTCCAACCAGATTGAGGTTCCCTCCCTCTCAAATCCAGTTGAAGATTTTTCTTATCTTTTTATTTTACTTCTGTAAATTCGACCCGGATACTCTCATACTCTCCCAGCACCTGATGCAGGGTCAGCCCCGAACGGTTCCAGGTACGGCCCGAGCAGATTTCACCGTCCAGACTGCAGCGGTACAGCTTATCCTCTGCAAGGCCGCACACTTTCGTGTGAACCGGAAGCATATTTCCTTCTGCGTCAGTCTTTACGATCGTAAGCAGTGCGCGGCTCTGATCCTTTGCCACGAACTCCCATGCCATGAAATCCTGTTTTTCAGTCCGGTCAGACGGTAATACAGGCCTTCGTGTGTGAGCTCGTAATATTCATGCATCGCAGCAACCTGCTCTTTACCATCTCTTTTTCTTCCTCTGAAATCTTATTCAGATCCATCTCATATCCAAAGCTTCCTGCCAGCGCCACATCGCCTCTTGTCCGGAACGGTGTCACACGGCCGGTCTGATGGTTCGGGCATACAGAAACGTGGGAACCAACGGTACTGATCGGATAGAAGAACGAGCTTCCGTACTGGATAGACAGGCGGTTGATCGCATCGGTATTATCGCTGCACCAGATCTGCGGGGAATAATACATCATACCGGCATCATATCGTCCGCCTCCTCCGCTGCAGCCCTCGAGCAGCAGATTCGGGCATGCGGCAAGGAATCTTTCCATCAAATCGTAAACACCGAGCACATAGCGGTGATACAGCTCTCCGTTCCGGCTCTGTGCTGCCACATGGCTGTAAACATCGCAGACGCTGCGGTTCATATCCCATTTGACATAATCAATCTTTGCATCATGAACGATGGTTTGTCAGACGCTCCAGCAGATACTCACGCACATCCTCACGCGTCATATCAAGTACAAGCTGATTTCTGCTGTGGTTCGGCACACGGCCAGGAATTGCAAATGCCCAATCCGGATGTGCACGGTAAAGATCACTGTCTTCGAAATCATCTCCGGCTCAAACCAGAGCCCGAATTTCATGCCCATCTTGTGAATTTTTTTCTGCAAGCTGCGCCATGGAGCCGTTCATCTTTTTCTCGTTGACGAACCAGTCACCGAGACCACTGTTATCATCCTCTCGTTTTCCAAACCAGCCATCGTCAAGCACCAGCATCTCAATGCCAAGCTTTTGCGCCTGCTCTGCAATTTTCAGAATTTTTTCTTCGTTGAAATCAAAATAGGTTGCTTCCCAGTTGTTGATCAGAATCGGTCGTTTGGCATGCTTTGTATGCGCCGCGGCAGATATGCTCGCGGATGATCTCATGATACTGCTGTGACAGTTTGGTAAGACCGGTTCCGAATAGCTTAAGATTGCCTGCGGGGTATCGAACGCCTCTCCTTTTTCCAGATGGAAGCAGAAATTGGTCGGATGAATACCCATCTGAAAACGGGTCTGATTTTTCTGATCCTTCTGTGCTGCCGCAACAAAGTTTCCGCTGTAAACGAGGCATGCGCCGATGCAGGAACCGTGTGTGTCTCACCCGCACCCTCCTCGCAGAGGATCACAGCCGGATTGTAATGATGGCTCGATGTACCACGGGTGCTTCCGATCTCGACTTTTGCATGCTGCACCGGAATCCGCTCCGCCGTACGCTCCATCGCATGACGACCCGAGAAATAGATCATCTCATAATTTTCATACATCAGATCCATGCTGAATGACAGCATTTTTTTCCAGCTCAATCGTCGTTTCTCCGTGATTTTCGAGTCTTGCCGCTCTCGTAATTACATTTTCATTTTCAAATACACCGTAAAACAGTTTCAGAACAATATCGGAAGCCTTCTCCGTCATTGTAATAACAAGAGTCTCACCTTTTTCTTCCTCTGTATCGTACAGCGCCGGCATTCCGGGAATAGCATAGGAATGATCCAGAATTTCGTACGAATCGAAACGGAAATCTGCTGCAAAAGCTGCCGTCCGCGTGGCGGATCTCAATCATATCATCACGGAAATCACCGACACCACTTCCCGGAATTTCCTGCGGAAGTGTATCAAGAGAATATTTCGGTTAGGGGCCTGCTTCCTCCGGATTTCCTGCAAATCCCATATCCGTACAGAAAATCAGACCGGAAAGATTTTCCTCACCGATTTTTTCTCCATAGTAGAGATGCAGAAGCACATTTTTGTCATCTGCGAACATCTGGTAACTGCTGTCTTTTGTCTGGAGGGTAAATAACCGTCCATTTTCACTTACTTTGATTGCCATGATTTCCTCCTCCTGCGGCATCTTGCAGTATCCTGCAAAACACGATATAATTTTACTGATATTTCGGAATCTCATCCTTTGTGACATTCCAGCTTTTCTGATGATTCATTTTGTGAGGTATACTTATGGAAACTTCCTGGACACTTCCTGTCCCAAAGCATAAATTTTCGGATCTTTATCTCTGCTTTCTGCGGCTACGAAGCCTGCCAGCCGTTCCACAGCTACGGCCCGGCTGTCCGCCCCAATTACGTGATCCACTATATTATTTCCGGGAAAGGCACTTTTACCATCGGAAACCGCACTTACCGTTTAACCGCCGGACAGGGCTTTTTCCTGATGCCAAATGTCCGCACCTACTATGAAGCCGATGCGGATGATCCCTGGACCTATCTCTGGATCGGTTTTGACGGCGAAAAAAGCTGCCTCTTATGTACAGGAACTCGGTCTTTCCGAGGAACACCCTGTCTACCAGTGCAAGTTTTTCCGGTGAACTGCAGTCCCTCTTGTTTCAAAATGCAGAAGCACAATACCTATGACACCTCTGACCAGTATCTTCTGGAAGGCTGTCTGTACCAGTTTTTTCTCAATTCTTTCCGCGAAATCACGCTTGCCGATCCTTCTGCACGGGAGGCGGCAATCTTACGATGAAAAAAGCTGTTGAGTTTATCCGAAATAAATTATTCCAATGAAATTCTTGTCTCGGATATTGCCGATATGTATGCATCAACCGGAGTTACCTTTATACCCTGTTTCAGAAATATCTCCACCTCACCGCAGGACTATCTTTCTTCCTGCCGGATCACGCGTGCGCTCGAGCTTTATCGTATACGGATCTCTCCATCGAAACGGTCGCTTTTTCCTGTGGTTACCGGAATGCCAGAAGTTTTACCAAAGCCTTCCGCCAGAAGCAGGGCATGACGCCAAGTGCCTATCGGAAAAAGTTCCGCCTTGACACGACTCCTGACTCTGCACATGTTCCGTGATCTGTCTGATTTTATTATAACGAAATCTTTCTTCCATGAACAGGAAAGAAATGTTATGGAAAACCGTCAAAATGTTAGATGGCGTTTCTTAATGGCTACAGACAGCAAAAAAAGCGATACAGTCATGATTTTTCATTTCCGTATCGCTTCTTCATCTTAGCTCCCCGAGTTGGGCTCGAACCAACAACCCTTCGGTTAACAGCCGAATGCTCTACCATTGAGCTATCGAGGAATATCTCAGGAATCTTTTTCCTGACAATCGTTACTATAACACAATCTTTTTCGAAAACAAGTATTTTGCGGAAAATACTACAAAAAGCCACCGGATCTCTCCGATGGCCTT
>VOFG01003280.1_pt1 | contig 42846 bp, 73 predicted proteins | sample 5384171 | NCBI WGS metagenome assembly VOFG01 (sample SAMN12384726, study PRJNA508395) | human gut metagenome | isolation source: healthy gut F | host: Homo sapiens
TGATCCCATGGAGAAACGCGCCGGTTAGCGCCGTTCCAGGAATCCCGCTGAAGAGGGTAACGAACTGCCATCGGCGCCTGTTCCAGCACGCCGCTGAATCCCAATCCAATCCCCACCGCCAGCGAAGTCCCCACAATGACGGAATTGCGAAGGGTGAGCGGCTGGGTAAGGATGACTTCAACGCCTGCCATCAACATGAACCCAGTGAGGAAGAGGCACGCCCCTCCCAACACAGGCGCCGGCACTGTGGACAGCAACGCTGCAAACTTGGGAACCAACCCCGCAGCGGCGATCAGAAGGCCGCTGGTCACCATCACGGCTCGGCTGGCTACACGGGTGCTGCCGATGATCCCACGCCGTCGCTGTAGGAGATGTTCGGTGCGAAATTGAACACCCAGACAGCACGCTGGACAGGGCGTCGCAGAGCAGCCCGCCCCGCAGCTCCCGATGGTTGACAAACGGTCTGCACAAACCATGGCAGTGGCTGTCGTGTCTCCCACAAATTCCATCGCCGTAACGAGATAGATGACCACCATAATCAGAACGGGCTCCAGGTGGAAAGACACCCCCATAGACAAAATGGCCTGGGGAACGGAAAACCACGCTGGCTTCCATAACGCCACCAAACGCCACATCGCCCAGCAGGAGGGCCAGCACATAACCGCCGCCAGGCCCATAAAGAGGCCGATGGTCCGCCAAAAGCCCTTCCCAAACAGATGGGCAATGAGGCAGATTGCCATGGTCAAAATGGCCAGCAGCCAGTTTTGCCATGTGCTGTAGCCTCCCTACGGGTGCACTTCCTCCCGCCGCCATGTCCGCGCAGGAAGGCGCCAAGGTCAGTGCAATGGCCACTACCAAGGTACCAGAGACCGTACTGCTGAAGAACCGGCGAAGAAAAAGCGCGCCCCAAAGCAAGCCACCAGCACATAGACAATCCCTCCCGCAATCACGCCACCGAGGAAGGCATCATACCCATACTCTGTCGTGATCGCCACAAGGGGTGATGGTCACAAAGGTCGTCCCCAGCAGGATCGGCAGCCGAGCGCCCACAGGTCCGATCCCTTTCGCTTGCAAAAAGGTAGCAATTCCACCGGTAAAAATGGCACATTGCAGCAGAAAGGCAAACCTGCTCCTGGCTCCATCCCAGGGCTCTGCCACCAGCATGGGCACCAGCACTACGGAACCCATAAAATCACGACAAACTGCAGGCTGTAAAGCAAACGTTTCCCAATGGCTGGCGTATCCTCCAAACGATACAGCAACGGCCCACGCTGCCCAGACGCTAAGGACGCTCCTTTCCCCTGCGCATGCCTGGTCTGTTTCTGACGCATCGTTACGCCTCCATCGGCATTCTATTACCAGACGAAGTTGGCCTTGGCGATCTCTCCATTGTCGATCAGAATGTCCTGGGCCGTCATACTCTGGTTCACTACGGCAAGGAAATAGGTCCACTCTGCCATTTCTTCTACGGTGGCCCACTTGGCAGCAGCGTCTCTGCCATCACCTGATCCCAAAGCGCCGGATTCTCTAAGATATGTGCGTTTAATTCCGTAATCACCCCGCCAGCAGAAACGCTGTTGCAGGTAGCACCATATTTTGCCACGCGCAGTGCCACATTCTTTGTGTACGCCAAAACCCCACCTTTACTGGCGCAGTACTCTGGGGAACTCTGCCCCGTTGTGGGCATTCACCGAGGCTGTCATCACGATGCACTTGATGTTCGGTTGAATCCCGTATTTTTCCGTGCAGTAGATGGTACCCCGCAGGTTGACGTCAATGTCACGCCCACTGTCCTGCACGCCTGCATTGTTGATCAGGATTTCTACCCCATCCACCGCGGGGAGCTGCTCTGGGCAGGCCACATCTGCAATGTAATGCACATAGTTTTCGTGGGCAATGGTGCTTTTCCGCCACATCTAACCCAATCACCGTATGGCCTTCCGCCAAAATTTCTCCGCAATGCCGCGGCCAATGCCTGTACTGGTCCCTGTCACCAACACCTTCATCATCCGTCAACCTCCTTAAACAAAATATTACTCTTTTGACATGTTTTTCTTTGCTAACGATCTGAACCACTGTATCCTCCACAGAGAAGTCACAATGAAAAATGATATAGCTTGCCAGCATAATGTCAAGCATTACGTTAAATTCGTAGACGCCCAGGGCAAAACATCCGGATACATAAACTTTATTGACTGTATGAAAATCATTAAAAAATACCCTCCGTAAATACCCTTCATGCTCACGCCCCCTTCCCTCACCAAAGCAAAACCGCAACAAACCTTTTCCTCCTCTATGTGACAAGGTCCCTTGACCCGCTGGCCCAGCAATGTTACAGTGCAACCAAAGGTTTGTACACGCGACAGTTCTCCTACTCCACGGGAGATCCCTAACCGCTGTCTTACCATAGCCTGTCCTAGAAAGGAGGGAATGGGAACAATGCTTCTTCTGAATAAGACCTTGCTCCCACATGGCCAAGGGCCTTTGGGGATGGATTCTGTCTATCACTGCCGCCAAATTGGTGGTGCTGGTAGGCACGGCATGGTTTGCCCAAAGCATTGGCGGCTTTTTGGGCAGCCTATCCTCCCCCACCATGACGGGAGCCGATATGCGGGCCGCCATTGTCTCCGCCCTACTGGCTGCTCTCTTGATGTTGGCCGCCGAACTCCTGATTGGGGAACTGGAATACCGCTGTACTGCGCAGGCCCGTCTTTCCCTGCGCCGCCAGATTTTTGCCAAAGCTCTAGAGTTGGACGTAGGAAACATCGAAAAGGTCGGTCCGGTCTCTGCCATTACCGCCTCGGTGGACGGTGTGGAGTCCATGCAGGTGTACTACAGTAAATACCTGCCCGGTCTGCTCTACTGCCTGATCGCCCCCTTCTACCTTTTCTGGCAGATGCAGCGAGTACTCCTTGCCGGTCGCCATCTTCCTGTTCGTGGTCTCCTTGGTTCTGATGCCTCTCAACAACCTTTTCCGTAAACACATTGAGTCCCTAAAAAGGAGAGTATTGGGACAGTTTGGAAGATTTGACCGGTTACTACCTGGAAAGCGTCCAAGGGCTTACCACGCTGAAACTGTATAACCAAGACCAGCAACGTACCGAAGGGTTAAAACCAAGGCAGACAATTTCAACCGAAAGATCATGGATGTGATGAAGGTCAACTTCCGCTCCTTCCTCCTGTCTGACGGACTGATCTTTGGATCTGTGGCCGCTTCTGTGGTGCTCGTTGGCCATTCCCTGGCCCAGAGCTTGGTGTCTTTTCCTCGGCATTAACGGTTCTGTTGCTCTCCTTCGGGTTCTTCGCCTCGGTGCGTCAGTTGATGTCTGTGACGCACACAGCCCTGCTCAGTGTGGCTGCCGCAGACAAGGTATCCCGTCTGCTCAATATGGACACCACCAGGCCCTATGACCCCTCCATTCCACCGGAGGACAAGCCTTATCCCGGCATCCGGATCGAGGGGGTCTCTTTCTCCTATCCTGGTCGAGATGCCACCCTTCAGAACCTGAACTTAGAGATTCCTCGGGGCAAAACCACTGCCCTTGTGGGACTTTTCCGGCTGCGGCAAAAGCACCACAGCAGGATTGCTCATGCGCTTTTTTGACCCCTCTTCCGGGCGCATTCTCATGGAGGGGCAGGACCTTTCTCCTGACTCCCGATGAACTGCGCCGGAAAATCATCATGGTTCCCCAGACCGTCAGCCTTTTCAGCGGCACCCTTCGTGAAAATTTGTGCCTGGCCGCCCCGGAAGCCTCCGAACAGGCCCTCTGGGAAGCGCTGGACGACGTCTGGCTCAAGGATTGGGTGTTGGAACAACCCTTGGGGTTGGACACCGACGTGGGCGACGCAGGCCAAAAACTTTCTGGCGGCCAACGGCAAAAGATCGGGATCGCCAGGGCCCTGCTGTGCCAGGCGGAATATATCGTGTTTGACGAGGCCACCTCCAGCGTAGACCTGGAAAGCGAGCAGGAGATCTGGCGGTGCATCGACAGTTTGGCCCAGACCCGCACACTGATTATCATCTCTCACCGCTTGTCCACCATTCGAGGGGCCGATAACATCTATGTCTTGGATCGCGGGCAAGTGGCCCAGCAGGGCACCCATACCCAACTCATGGCGGAGCCCGGCCTCTACCGCCGTCTCGTCCAGGAACAAACGCTGCTGGAACAGCAGGGAGAGGAGGGCTGCACCATGGCTAAATCGTTTCACTATTCCCTGGGTACCATGACCCGGCGCCTCCTCAAGCTGGCCGCCCCGGTAAAAGGGCAGCTCGCCCTCTCCACCTTGGCCAGCGTAGTGGGAAACTTGGCGCAGATGGGGCTGATGGGGTTTGGTGCCCTTACCCTCCTGGCCTGCGCCGGCTGGTTGGCCTCCCCCACCCCGTGGGGGATTGCAACGGGGATCAGCGCCGCTCTGGTTGTGGTATGCCGGTATATAGAAGGCGTGGTGTCCCACGCGGGAGCCTACCATCTCCTGGCCCATCTGCGGGTTCGACTCTATGAAAAATTGCGTACCCTGGCCCCTGCCTGCCTGGTGGTACGGCAGAAGGGGGGGACATCTTGAACATCGCTGTTTCGGACATTGAGACCATCGAGTTCTTTTTCGCCCATACCATTGGTCCGATGTTCACCGTCATCCTTCTTCCCTGTACCACGCTGGTGTTGGCCCTCTGCTACCATCCGCTGTACGCAGCGGTGCTGCTCCCCATTTACCTGCTCATCAGCGTCGCCTTTCCCTGGCCGCTGTCAAACTAGGACGGCGCGTGGGAATGCGCTATCGCGAACGGTTGGGGCAAATGAAGGCCTTCGTCCTAGAGAGTATCTATGGTCTCAAAGACATCCAAATCTTCGGGGCTGGCAATCGTCGCATGGAACAGGTCACCCAGCGAGGCCAAGCCATCAATCGGGCTGCCCACGGACTGACCCTCCATCAGCAGGCGGTTTCCTCGGTGCCCACCTTCTTCGTCTATCTGGCTCGGATCTCCATTGTGGCTGTGGCCTCCTACCTGGCCCTGGGGCGGGGACGGGAGACCCTGTGGCTGCCATCCTACTCTCCTATGTGGCCACGGCCTCTTTCTCCTCCACCCAATCCTCACCACCGTGGTCTCCAGCTTACTGGAGACCTACGCCGCAGCAGAGCGCCTGTTTCTCCTGGAGGACACTCCTCCGGAAGTTCAGGAAGCAGACCACCCCGTACCGTGGGCCCCATCCGAGAAATCGTCTTTGACCATGTGACCTTCCAGTATTCTCCCGAGGGGAAAGCCATCCTGGACGACTTCCAACTGACGGTCCATTCTCAGGAAAAGCTGGGGATTGTGGGAGAGAGCGGCATGGGGAAGTCCACCATTCTCCGCCTCCTTCTCCGGTTTTGGAATCCCACCGGTGGGGAGATCCGCATCAATGGCATCCCCTTACAGCAGATCAGTTTGGCAGAACTGCGGCAGCGCATCGCCGTACTGGAGCAGGACACCTTTCTTTTCAACGGAACCATTGCCGAAAACATTGCCCTGGGAAAGCCCGACGCCTCTCGAGAGGAAATTGGCCGGGCAGCCCAGCGGCTGGGATCCATGACTTTATCCAGACCCTCCCTCTCGGCTATGAAACCCCTATGGGACAAATGAGCGCCCGCCTCTCCGGGGCGAGCGGCAGCGCATCGGCATTGCCCGCACCATGCTCGTGGACCCAGACGTCCTGGTGATGGACGAGCCCACCAGCAGCTTGGATATTCTCCATGAGAAAGCCCTCCTGAAAAACCCTGGCCGAGGCATACGGAGACAAAATTCTGATTCTGGTCTCCCACCGGTCCTCTACCCTGACCGGCTGCACCCGCGTCATTCGTTTGGAGCAGGGAAAAAGCAAACCTGTCACACCCGTTGCCCCATGATTTCCGTTCCTACTGCCGCAAACTCCCCAGATTCCACCAGATCATCTTGCAATTTTTGCAAAGATCGGATATAATACCTTAGTTCAATATTTCAGAATGTGAGTGATTGTATCAATGCTTCAGTTCGATGAATATAAAGTCAAATTCAATAATCTTCGTCCGCAATTGGATGAGCTGGAAAAAGCCCTTAACTTGGACAGCACCGCCCAGGAAGTGGACTTTTGGAAGCTGAGAGTGCTTCCGACGGCTTTTGGGACAACCCGGAAAAAGTCTCAGCGGGTGTTGCAAAAGCTCAAGCAGCTCAAAAGTAAGTTGGAGTCCCAGGCCAAGCGCCGTTCCTCTTGGGAGGACATGATGGTCCTGTGCGAAATGGGCAACGAGGAGGACGACGAGTCCCTCCTGCCCGAATTGGAAGAGGAGTACAACGCGCTGGTTCAGAGCATGGAATCCGCCCGGCTGCAGACGCTGCTGACCGGGGAATACGATGCCTCCAACGCCATTCTGGCCTTCCACGCTTGGCGCTGGCGGCACAGAGGCCCAGGATTGGGCCCAGATGCTCTACCGCATGTATACCCGGTGGGCCGAGCGCCACGGGTTCACCTACAAAGTCATGGACTATCAAGAGGGGGACGAGGCTTCGGCATCAAGTCCGCCACCATCATGATTGAAGGTGAGAATGCTTACGGCTTCCTCCACGGGGAGCACGGTGTCCATCGCCTGGTACGGGTGTCTCCCTTTGATGCCAATGCCCGGCGGCAGACCTCTTTCGCCTCCGTAGAAGTCATGCCCGACTTGCCGGATGATGTGGAAGTGGAAATCCGTCCGGAGGACATTGAGATGCAGGTTTACCGGGCCAGCGGTGCCGGTGGCCAGCACGTCAACAAGACCTCCTCTGCCGTCCGGCTGATCCATATCCCCACCGGCGTAGTGGTCTCCTGCCAGACAGAGCGCAGCCAGTTCCAAAACCGGGACAACTGTATGAAAATGCTCCGCGCCAAACTGGTGGAACTGCAGATGCAGGAAAAGGCAGAGAAAATCTCCGACCTGAAGGGAGTCCAGCTGAAGATCGAATGGGGCAGCCAGATCCGTTCCTATGTCTTCATGCCCTACACCCTGGTCAAGGACACCCGTACAGGTTACGAGACCAGCAACGTCAATGGCGTCATGGACGGCGATTTGGACGGGTTCATCAATGCCTATCTTACGGCGGTTGCCACGGGTAACTGGGCACGAAATAAGGGCCGTCCTTGCAGACACACCCCAATCCCTCTGCACCCTTTCCGGTGCAGAGGGATTTTTCGGGAATTTCCGCAAACTTCTTGACTTTTTAGCTTTTTGGTGTTAAAGTTTGAAAGCATTAAAGTTTGAGAGAATGGAGGGATTCCCTTGAAAATCCGCACTTTGGTGATTTACTTCGAGTCATGGTGGCCATCGGCATTTACTGCCGAAAGCAACCAGTGGTATCAACAATTTCGTATTAGGTGGCCGGTCTGTTGGGCCGTGGCTCACCGCCTTTGCCTATGGTACATCCTACTTCTCCGCCGTGGTGTTCATCGGCTACGCCGGACAGTTCGGCTGAAATACGGCATCGCCGCCACCTGGGTCTACATTGGCAACGCCATTTTGGGCTCCCCTACTGGTATGGGTGGTGTTGGGCCGCCGGACCCGCATCATGACCCAGCACTTTGACTCCACCACCATGCCCCAATTCTTTGGACAGCGCTTCCAGAGCCCGTCGCTGAAGATCGGCGCATCCATCATCATTTTCATCTTCCTGATCCCCACACCGCTTCCCTGTTCAACGGCTTGTCCCGCTTGTTTGGAATGGCCTTCAACATCGACTACACGGTGTGTATCATCCTTATGGGGTACTCACAGGGGATCTATGTCATCGCCGGGGCTACATGGCCACCGCCATCAACGACTTTGTCCAAGGCTGCATCATGCTGGTGGGCATTTGTGCTGTGGTCGGCGCCATCCTAAATACCCAGGGCGGGTTCAGCGAGGCCCTGCACAATCCCAGCCGCTGTCTCGGATTCCACCACCACCAACGGCGACGTTCCCGGTATCTACGCCTCCTTCTTCGGACCAGAACCCGTCAATTTGCTCGGCGTCGTATTGCTCACTAGCTTAGGGACCTGGGGCCTGCCTCAGATGGTGCAGAAGTTCTACGCCATCAAATCCGAGGATGCCATCCATAAGGGCACTGTCATCTCCACCATCTTTGCCCTGGTGGTGTCCGGCGGGTGCTACTTCATGGGCGGCTTTGGTAAACTTCTTCTCCGATCAAGTAGATGTGGCCACCGAGGGGTACGATGCCATCGTCCCCACCATGCTGTCCAACCTGCCGGAACTGCTCATTGCCATTGTGGTGATCTTGGTCCTCTCGGCCTCCATGTCTACCCTGTCTGCCTTGGTGATGACCTCTTCCTCTACCATCACTTTGGATCTGTTGAAGGGCAACATGGTGAAAAAAATGAACGACTTCCAGGCCGTGTTCATCATCCGGTGCTTCATTGTGGTGTTTATCATCATCTCCATGGTCATCGCCATTATCCAGTACAAGTACTCCATCAGTTTTATCGCACAGCTGATGGGCGTGTCCTGGGGTGCGCTGGCTCGGCGCTTTTCCTGGCCCCCTTCCTTTATACCCTCTACTGGAAAAAGGCCACCAAGGCCGCTTGCTGGGCCTCCTTCCTCTTTGGCGCCGGCGTAATGTCCCTGAACCTGCTCTCCAACGCCACAGGGCTCTTTGCCTTCCCTGCTCTGCTCCAGTCCTACATCAACTGCGGGGCTTTCGTGATGCTGGCCGGGTTGGTGATCGTACCGGTGGTCAGTCTCTTCACCCGCAAACCTGACGCCGCAATGGTGGACGAGGCCTTCGCCTGCTACGAAAAGAAAGCCCCCGTGGCCCAGAAAACCTCCCTCAGTGAGTGAACTTCCTACAGGCCCTACGACCCTTCCTCCCCGGGTTACTGCCCGGGGAGGAATTTTTTCAAAGAAATGGAAAGTTTCCTTGACATCCCGAAGAGAATATGATATTCTCAAGATGTAAAGCAAACTTTCCATCCGGCTCCCTGTACCTTCGGGGGGCAAATCCTTTCCCTGATACGGAAAGTTTGCTTTCCATTCCTAAGAAAGGAGGTTCCTTTTGAAGAATCGCCTGGAAGAACTGCGCAAGGCCCGGAACATCAGTCAGGAGGAGTTGGCCGCCGCATTGGAGGTTTCCCGGCAGACCATTGGTTCCCTGGAACGGGGGCGGTACAACCCTTCCATCCTATTGGCCTTCAAGATCGCCCGCTATTTTGACTTAACCATCGAGGATATTTTCATCTACGAGGAGGATGCACCATGAAACAACGCACCCGTGACATCATCAAAGTCTGCCTTGGCGTCCTGCTGGCTGCCGCCGGTTTTCTTCTGCTGCGGCGGCCTAGCGAAGCCCAAGGGATCCTGGCGGTTCTCCCCTTCGTCTGTATCGGCGTGGGCTGTGGCCTCTTTGGCCATGGTGCAGGAGATTTGCTCAGTCTGCGCGCCTTGAAAGGTGCCCCAGAAATCCAGAAGCAACTGGAAATTGAGCAGAATGACGAGCGCAACGTCACCCTTGGCCAACCTGGCCAAAGGGAAAGCCTTTGACATCATGCTCTACCTCAACGGGGGCGCTGATGGTCTCCTTTGTCCTTATGCAGGCAGAGACGGCGGTGATCCTGCTCTTTACAGCGGCCTACCTCTTTGTGCTGGGATGCTTCGTCTACTACCGGGTCAAATACGAAAGGGAGATGTGAGCCTGCCTTGCTTTGCGGCTTGACAGCGCCTCCCCTTCCGCCTATACTGACAGGGGAACCTTCCATTCTCTCCCGGAGGCACGCCCTATGAAAAGCATGATTTCACCTTTTTCTGGCCCTGTTTGGCATCTTTCTCCTCTTCGTGGGCTTTGTTCTACCCTTTTTTTAGGGGCAGCAGGAGGATCTGATACGCCATAGTATCCTTCGTCATCCTCTGCCTGGGCTGTACGCTGTTTGGGATCGGGATTGGAAAATGGATCAGTCACCGGCTGCACAGCGTCCTGAAGAGTCCAAATCCCTGAAAAAAGCACCACCCCCACTCCCTCCCCTCAGGACAACGCTTCCGAACATATAGACCCCTCATTACTGACAACAGGCGGCAGCGAGATTTCGCTGCCGCGCCTGTTTGTTCCTAAGAAACTCAGCCTTTCTGCCCCAACGCAAAGGCTTTCCGGTTAATGTCCAACGCCTTGGCAGGCACATTGGCCTCAGAGAGGCCTGCCAGGCCTCCGGGGCGATGTTGGGGAAATAATGGGAGAGACGGCCCATTAGAACCATATTCACTGCCTTGGAAGAGCCCGCCTCCTCCGCCAGAGAGAGGCAGTCCATGGCATCCACCTGGATGCCCCTTGGCCTGCATCTTCTCCACCAGGTTTTCCGGATAGGTGGCCAGGCCCGCAATGACCGGCATGGGTTCCATCTGCTGGGTGTTGGTCACCACCCGGCCGGTGGGCTTGAGGTACTCCAGCCAACGGGCCGCCTCCAGCAGTTCAAAGGAGACGATAAAATCCGCCTCTCCCCTGTCAATCACCGGGGAGTATACCTTATCGCCGAACCTGACATAGGTGACGACGCTGCCGCCCCGCTGGCTCATTCCATGGACCTCGGAGACCTTTACATCATAGCCTGCATTCACCAGCAAATGGCCCAGCATCTTAGAGGCCAGCAGGGAGCCCTGGCCGCCGACGCCTACAATCATAATGTTGACAGTTTCCACGTTCTCTTCCTCCTTATACGATCAAAGCGTCCCGGTGGCACATCTGCATGCACACCTGGCAGCCAATGCACTGGGTGTTGTCGATTTCCACGTGGTCCCCTCGGAGACTGAGGGCAGGGCAGCCGATCCGCATGCAGAGGCTGCATCCGTTGCACTTTTCCAGGTCTACCTTCAGAGGCGGAGCCTTGGGGACCTCCTTGAGCATCACGCAGGGGCTGCGGGTGATGATTACCGAAGGCTCCTCCGCGGCCAGCTCCTCCTTCAGCGCCTTGTCCATTTCCTTGAGGTTATTGGGATCCACCACCCGAACCCGGCGGAAGCCCACCGCACGGCACAGGGCCTCCAAATCCACCTTCCCGGCAGGCTCTCCCCGGAGGTTTTTCCCGGTGGTGGGGTTTTGCTGGTGGCCGGTCATGCCAGTGATGGAGTTGTCCAGGATGATGATGGTAGAGTTTGTCTGGTTATAGGCAATGTCGGTGATGCCCGTAATGCCGGAGTGCACAAAGGTGGAGTCCCCGATGACGGCCACGCTGTGCTTCTCCGTCTTCTCCCCCCGCCTACCAGGTTAAAGCCGTGGAGACCGGAGCAGGAGGCACCCATACAGACGTTCAGGTCCATGGCGTTCAGCGGCGGCATAACCCCAGGGTATAACAGCCGATGTCGCCATACACCATGCACTTGTTCTTTGAGAGGGTATAGAACACGCCACGGTGGGGACATCCAGCGCACATCACAGGGGACGGCCCGGGATCTCATCCTCCAGCGCCACAGCGGCCTTCTCCGGGTTTACCCAGGCAGCGAGAAATTCTTCCCTGGGTGAGCTCATCCACCATGGGAATGACTTCCTTCCCGGTGACGGCCACCCCAATCTGCTTAAGCAGTGGTTTTCAATGATGGGCTCCAGCTCCTCCACCACCAGAACCTTGTCCACCTGAGCAGCAAAGGTGCGAATCTTCTCCACAGGCATGGGCCAAGACAGGCCCAGCTTCAACACGCAGGCCTTGTCCCCAAACACTTCCCGGACGTACTGGTAGCTGGTGGAAGAGGTGATGATGCCGATGGAGTGTCCTCCCCATTTCCATCCGGTTCAGGGGTCGTCTCTGCAAACTGGGTCATCGCCTGGGTGCGCTCTTCCACCCGGTAGTGAGCTTTTAGGAGTTGGTGGTCATCATGACCCGCTGGGTGTCCTTCACGTATTCTTTCGCGGGGACTTCCTCCCGGTACCCACTTCCACAATGCTCTGGGAATGGGAAATCCGAGTACACATCCGCAGAAGGATGGGGGGTATGGTATTCCTCCGAGAGGCGGAAGGCCTCCTTCGTAAAGTCCAGCGCTCCGGGGAGTCAGAGGGCTCCAGCATGGGCACCTTGGCCGCAATGGCATAGTGCCGGGAGTCCTGTTCATTCTGGGAGGAGAACATCCCCGGGTCGTCGGCCACACAGATTACCAGCCCGGCCTCCACCCCTTGATAGGAGATGGTAAACAGGGGTCTGCAGCCACATTGAGGCCCACGTGCTTCATGCAGCAGGCAGCTCGCTTACCACCCACCGTGGTTCCATGGGCCACTTCCAGCGCCACCTTCTCGTTGGGGCCCTCACAGTAGATCTCCGGATACTTGGCCGCTTCCTCTGTGATCTCTGTACTGGGGGGTGCCAGGATAGCTGGAATCACACTGCACCCAACCTCATATAGTCCACGGGCAACGGCTTTTTGTTGCCCAACATCAGTTCCTTCATACATTCCTCCGTGTTGTTGCTTTTTAATTTCTTAGGATTTCTCTGGTAATGCAGCAAGCCTTACTGGCTTCCACAGATCCATCACTTCTTGGGGCGCCCGTGCCGTAGTTTAGGCACGGTTCACCCACGACTGACGGTAGCAGAACTGGCGCCTGTCTCCTGCAGGATGGCCGTGTACACCTTCCCTGCGTGGAGCATTTTGGCCCACATCAAAGCGCTGCTCCATGGCACGCAATTCCGTAATGGCACACAGGTCATCGAAGAAACGGCAGCACTCCTCCACCGTATTCAGCGAGGCAATGTGTTCGTACAGATCCATGCTGCGCTCTTTTTCTTTGCTCTTGGCATGCTGCCACCCTCCTTTGCGATGCAAACCGTGCTTGGATGTTAGCTTCTATTCTGTTGGGCCACCAGATGTTCCGCACCGTACCGCTTGCGCAGGGCGGGTTTTTCAATCTTACCGGTAGCATTACGGGGAATCTCTGCAAAGATAATCTTTCTCGGCCGTTTGTAACGGGGCAGGTCCATACAGAAATCCTGGATCTCTTCCTCTGTACAGGTCATTCCCGGCTCTGAGCTCAATGACAGCGCCGCAAATCTCACCCAGACGCTTGTCGGGCAAGCCGATGACAGCCACATCTTTGATCTTGTCGTTGGTGCGGAGGAAGTCCTCAATCTGGACGGGATAAATATTCTCGCCACCGCTGACCACCACGTCTTTCTTCCGGTCCACCAGGAAGTAGAATCCGTCTTTATCCTGCATGGCCATGTCACCGGTGTAGAGCCACCCATCCTTCAGGACTTCCGCCGTCGCCTCGGGGTTGTTGTAGTAACAGGTCATAAGGCCAGGGCCTTTGACGCAGAGCTCCCCCACTTCCCCTTGGGGGTACAGCGTTGCCGTTTTCGTCCACAATCTTGACCTCCCAGCGATAGCCGGGGACGCCGATGGCGCCCACTTTGTGAATGTTCTCCATGCCCAAGTGGACGCAGCCCGGACCGGTGGACTCGGACAAACCATAGTTCGTGTCGTACTGGTGGTGGGGGAAGTATTCCTTCCACCGCCGGATCAAAGACGGGGCACCGGCTGGGCGCCGATGTGCATCAGCCGCCACTGGTCCAGCTTATAGTCGGAGAGCTTCACATCCCCGCGGTCCAGGGCATCCAAAATATCCTGGGCCCAGGGCACCAACAGCCACACCACAGTGCACTGCTCGTCGGAGACCGCCTTCAAGATAATCTCTGGAGAGGTTCCCTTCAGCAGCACCGCCTTGCTCCCGGCAAAGAGGCTGCCCATCCAGTGGAACTTAGCGCCGGTGTGATACAGGGGGGATGCACAGGAAGGTGTCCTCGTGGGTGATCTGGTGGTGCTTCTGCTCCATCTCCGCCGCCTGGGTCAGGCTGCGGTGTTTATGGGAGGATGGCCTTGGGGAAACCCGTGGTACCGGAGGAAAAAGTAGATCGCCCCATCGTCATCGTCGGTGATGAGGACCTGAGGCGGGGCAGAGGAGCAGTCCGCCGCGAGCTCCCGATAGCTTTCCGCGAAGGTGGGGCAGTTGTCCCCTACGTAAATCAGCAGGCGGCCCTTGCTGAGCTTTTCCGCCACGCTTTCAATGCGCCCGATGAACTCCGGGCCAAACACCAGGACTTGGACCTCTGCCAAGTCTGCGCAGTACTGGATCTCCTCGGCGGAATAGCGGAAGTTAAAGGGCACTGCCAAAGCCCCTGCTTTGAGGATGCCAAAGTAGATAGGCAGCCACTCCAGGCAGTTATACATGAGAATGGCCACCTTATCGCCCTTTTTCACCCCCGAGAGAGGAGCATGTTGGCAAACCGGTTGGCCTTTTCGTTAAAGACATTCCAAGTGATTTCCCGGCGGTAGGGCTCGTCGGTGGTGGGCTGGATGAGGTCATACTCTTTCCAGGTGATGCGGCGGGTCTCCTTCATCTCCGGGTTGAGCTCCACCAGGGCAGTTTCATTCCCGTAGAGCTTAACATTGCGTTCCAAAAATCAGTTACAGGCATAGTGGGACGGTCCTTTTTTTTTTTGTTGGGACAAAAAGGCCGCTGGGTTCGTTGAACCTTTACAGCTTTAAACCCTTAGTGCGTCAGCGGGTGCCGCGGGTCGATATACGGGCGGTATTTCGCCTCCAGCTCCAGCCAGACGGCGTTGCGCTCGGCCGGGGTAAGGTCGGGCTCGGCGTAGACGCGGTGCTGGAATTCGTCCACCATCGTGCCGTAGGGCAGGAAGCTGAGCGCATCGAGCGCGTGCTGGAAGCGGTAGCGCTCCGCGTCGCCCGCCTTCGGGAAGAAAGCGTCGAGATACGGCCAGGCGAAAAACTCCATGCTCATCGAGTGCGTTTCGGCGGTCTCCATGCCGCCGCAGCCGAGCTCCAGCGCGAAGCGGTTGTCCGCGATCAGGTAGGCGTTGAGCGCGTGGCCGGCCTCGTGCGTCACGACGTCTACATCACCGGACGTGCCGTTGAAGTTTGCGAGGATGAACGGCTGCCGGAACTTCGGAAACTCCGTGCAGTAGCCGCCGCCCCACTTGTTCGGGCGGGACTCGACGTCAAAGGCCTCGTTTTCGCACATCATGCGGAAAAATGCGCCCGGCACGTCGCCCATGGCGTCGTACATCTTCTGCGCCGCCGCAAAGAGTTCGTCCTTGCCGCAGGGCGTCGGGTCGCCGCCGGGGGTGAAAAATTCGTTGTCGTAGAGCCGGAATGTGTCGAAGCCGAGCCGCTTCGCGTTTTCCAGCCGCAGCCGGGACACGACCGGCACGATGTCGCGCACGATGTTCTCGCGGAAGGTCTGAACGGCCTGCACGTCGTAGCACATCCGCTCCATGCGGCAGTAGCCGAGCTCGATGAAGTTTTCATAGCCCATCTTTTTGGCCATCCGGTCGCGCACGTGCACGAGCCGGTCAAAAATGTCGTCCAGCTGCGCGCTGTGCGCTTCCAGCGTCGTGCCAAGGGCCTCGTAGCATTCCCTGCGCGTGGCGCCAATTCCCGGCGGAACGGGGTCGCCAGCATGGCCTTGGTGTACTCCAAAAGGTAGTTCTGTGCCTGGGGACCCACCTCATCATAGTAGTCCTTCTCCGCCAGGTAAAAGGGATCGGCCGTGTTGATGCTGTAGCGCATATAGGACAGGGCTTCGGCAGTCTGCCAACGGACCACCAGTTGGTTGCACTGGTCCCGGGCTGCCATAACCGCTTGGGCAGAGGATGCTTCCTTTACCTGGGTGATAATCCCCTGGATCTCCTGGGCGAACGCCTCCATGGAGACACGCTGGTAGGGCAATTGAGATACTTTCTGCATAACTTCTCCTTTCCTAGGTTCAGGTAGATTGGGATACAAAGGGCAGGTCCGCCAGGCGGGGCGGCCGTGGAGGTTTCTGCCGCGCGGATTCCCCCGGCGGATGGCCTCCTCCACAGCGCGGGCGGCCAGAATCCCCACGGCATCAGGGTCTGCCGGAACCGTGCCATGGCACATGGCGAACAGGCTGTCGCCGTCAAAGGTCGCGTTGGCCGGACGAACCGCCCGGGCAATGCCGTTTTGCGCCACCGCTGCCAATTTGGCGGCCTGGGCCTTGTTCAGGGCGGCATTGGTCACCACAGCCGATGACGGTGTTCTCCCCCACTAACTTGCCGCTGAAAATGTCCCGCTGACGCTGGCCGTGCTGGATGAGCCACTCCTCTGTACCGGCAAAGCCGGTGTTGTCATCGTTGCGGGCCCCGGCCAGGATGGTTCCATCCTCCACCACGTCCCCCATGGCGTTGCAGGCCATCACCGCCCCTACCATCAGGTCACCCTGACGGTAGGCGCAGGTGCCTAGCCCGCCCTTCATGGCATACTGCGGGCCTCTGATCTTGCCGATGGTGCAGCCCCGTGCTTCGGCCCCAACGTTTCCCTCTTGGATTGGGTTGCCTTGGAGGGCCGCCTCACAGGCAGCATACCCCATGGCCACATCCGGCCGGGCCGCCATGGACCCAAACTTCAGATCAAAAGGACCGCATCGCACACATTGGGCACCACCGTGACCATCACATCCCCGGCCAATGCCCTCTTCCTCCAGTTTTTTCATGACGCCACCGGCAGCATCCAGCCCGAAGGCACTGCCCCGGTGAGCACCACCCCGTGGACCACTTCCCGGTTACACACCGGGTTCAGTGCATCCGTGTCCCGGGTGCCGGGGAGCCTCCCCGGACATCCACCCCGGTCACCGCCCCGTCCGGGCAGAGGATCACGGTGCAGCCCGTGCCGCCTTCCAGATCCTCCACCTGACCGAACCGAAAGCCGGGGATCTCATGTATCTTCATTGTCTCCATATGGTATCCTCTCTAAACCGTCCTCCACAAAAAGGGAGAAAAAAAATCAGCACAGCGGAGGGAGCATCCCTCCGCCGCGCACAACGCATCAGGTGGCGGATTCCTGGCCTCGGCGGACCAGGGCTTCCCCACAGTATAAATATCCCCAGCCCCTACGGTGAGGATCAAGTCCCCCGGCTGGGCCAAGTCGTAGAGCCAGTTGGTGAGTTCCTCAAAGTCTTTGGCCACCTTGGCCCCAGGGACCGCATCGGCCAAATCCTGGGAGGTGATGCCCACTTCGTTCTTCTCCCGGGCGGCAAAATCTCTGCCAAGAACGTGATGTCCGGCTGCTGGAGCACCTGGACAAACTCCGGGAAGAGGGCCTTGGTGCGAGTATAGGTATGGGGCTGGAAGGCGCAGATCACCCGGTCATACCCCCAACGTGGCAGCCGTGTCCAGAAGGGCCTTCAGTTCCCCGGGGTGGTGGGCATAGTCATCATAGACGGCAGCCCCCTTTACCTTACCCTTAAACTCAAACCGGCGGCTCGGCGCCCGGAAATCCTTCAGCCCCTGGGCAATGGCATTGCCGGGAATCCCCAGGATCAAGGACGCAGCAGCGGCGGCGATGGCGTCCTTCACGTTGTGCTCTCCAGGCACCTGGAGGGTGATGTGGGCCATCGGTTTTTCATCCCACACCAGGTCGAAGGTAGGGAACCCATGATCCCAGGTGAGATTTTTTGCATGGAAGTTGCCGGTCTCCAGGCCGAAGGTGAGCACGCCCTCCTTCCCCTCCAGGGCCTTCATGGTATTCTATTCCCTCCATTGGCCAGGACGGTACCCCCCTGGGGGCACCAGGTCAGCAAACGCCCGGAAGGAATGCTCCACATCCTCCAGGTCCTTGAAAAAAGTCCAGGTGGTCCGCTTCAATGTTCAGGATCACCGCTACGGTAGGATAAAAGGACAGGAAGGAGTTGCAGTACTCGCAGGACTCCAAGATAATGGTTTTGCCCTTCCCCACCCGGTGGCCGGTGCCCAGGATCGGGAGGGTACCGCCAATCATCACTGTAGGGTCAATCCGGGCCGACATGGCAATATGGGTACACATCGAGGTTGTGGATGTTTTGCCGTGGGTGCCGGAGATGCACAGGGCATTCTCATACCGCCGCATAATGGATCCCCAGGCCTGGGCCCGCTCGAACACCGGAATGCCCAGGGCATGGGCCGCGGCGATCTCCGGGTTATCATCGTGGACAGCGGCGGTGCGGATCACCAGGTCCTTGCCCTCCACACTCTCCCCGGTGGCCGATGACCACGGGGATGCCCAGGGAACGGAGATGGTCTACCGCCGGGCTCTCTTTCATATCAGAGCCGGTGATGATCAGGCCTTCTCCGTGGAGCACTTCTGCCAAGGGGACATGGACACTCCGCCAATCCCCACCAAATGCGCCCGTTTCCCGGGTACAATGTAATCATGGATTCGATCGTTTGCCATTGTGGTTTACACACCTTTTCCCTTCCGCTATAATATAGACCAAGCGCGGCAAAACCTGCGCTTCTCTGCAAAATTTCTGGATCAGTTCGTTATTATAATCCAATCCCCCGGAGATTGGCAAAGCCTTTCCGCCCGCTTTTCCCCGGTTCTTTGGAAATGCACCCGAAGGGAGGCGGCTTTCTTTGATTGCACTTTACGGTTCTCGGGATGGCAATCCCCAAAAACTCCTTCTGTGGGCCCCTGCAGCAAACCCATGGGTTTGCTGCCTCCCCCCGCTGGCCCGCACCCCGTTGGGCAAACCCTATTTCCCCAATACCCCGGTCTGCACTTCAACCTCAGCCACAGCGGGCCGCTGACGGTATGCGCCTCTCCACCCTCCCTGTGGGGTGGACATTGAGCAGATCCGCCCCCTGAGGCGCCTCCCTGCCCCGGTATGCCCTGACGGAGAGGGAATATACCGTCTTCCAAAGGATGGGCGGCGATTGGCCCGCCTTTTATGCCCTATGGACCCGGCGGGAGGCCTGGTGCAAAATACACCGGCCAAGGCCTCAAACCCCAGTGGAAGCAAGACATCCCTGCCACAGGCCTTTCGTTCGGAGCCTATTGCGGCGAAGGCTGGCAGGCTTCCGTGTGCGGGTTGGAACCACCGCCGGAAGCGATCCTGTGGAAGGAGGGCGGTGCCCTATGAAATGCAACCGTTCCTTTTTACAACCGAGACACCTGCCAGGTGGCCCAGGACCTCTTGGGGCGCTATCTGATACGGATGCAGGATGGAAGGCCTCTGGTCATAAGAATCACCGAGACCGAAGCCTACATCGGTCGGATCGACAAGGCCTGCCACGCCTACAACTACCGCCGAACTGCCCGGACAGAAACCCTCTTCGCCCCGCCAGGGACGGCATATATCTACCTCATCTATGGTATGTACCACTGCCTGAACTTTGTGACCGAACCCGAAGAGGAACCCTGCGCCGTGCTGATCCGCGGCGGCCAGGCCCTGGGAAACCAGGAACAGCTGGCCTGGAACCGGTATGGGAAGGGCATGGACCAGCTCTCCCCCCTACCAGCGGAAGCACTTTCTGGACGGGCCGGGAAAACTGTGCCAGGCCCTGGCCCTCACCCGGCAGAGAACGGATGTTCCCTGCTGGGGGGACACCCTTTTCGTCTGCGACCGGTTGGAGGACGTTGGCCTGGCAACCCCGCCGGAAGACCTTCTCCCCTTTTCCATCACCGCCGCCCCCGGGTGGGGATCGACTATGCCGAGGAGGCTGTGGACTTTCCTTGGCGCTATCAAATCGCCCCTTAAACCCACTTCATACAGGATACAGGAAACATTGCCCCCTGGCAAACCATGTGTTTGCCAGGGGCTGTTCTCTGTTGTCTTAGAGTTTACTCATAAACTGCGATGCCGCTTTGAGCATCATGCGCTTGGTGCCCACATTGTCAAAAGCCACTTCGATGAGCGCGTCCCTCCCATAGGCTGAATGGTGAGGACCATCCCTGTCCCAAAGGCGGAATGGCGAACCATGTCCCCCTTTCGCAGGGAAAGCATCGGCTGACTGGGCTTGGGTGCTTACGGCTTCCGATAGGTGCTGGAAAGGGACCCGTGTCCCAGAGGACGGGATTGGGTCGGGGAGAAGCCGCAGGCCGAACCTGGGAGATCCCTCCTCACTGGACCAGCCGCTGTCCTGGAAGGCATCCCGCTGGGGCCGGCGGACCCGGCCGTTCCGGCGTCCACCCGGTCGGCGGGGATTTCCTGGACGAAGCGGGAGGGCAGGTTGGCCGCCGTGCGGCCAAAGAGCATCCGCTGGGCAGCACAGGTCAGGCACAAACGTTCCTTGGCCCGGGTGAGGGCCACGTAGCACAGGCGGCGCTCCTCCTCCAGTTCCTCTTCTTCTCCGATGGCACGGTAGCCGGGGAAGACCCCCTCCTCCATGCCGATGACAAAGACCACGGGAAACTCCAATCCCTTGGCCGCGTGCATGGTCATAAGGGTGACGCAGTTGTCCGCGTCTTCTACCCCGTCCAGGTCGGTGTACAGAGCCACCTCGTCCAGGAAGCCGCCCAGGGAGGGCTCCTCCGCATTTTCCAGGTAGCCGCTGATGGAGGAGGTGAGCTCGTGGACGTTTTCCAGGCGGGTTTTGCTCTCGTTGTCCTTTTTCTCCGAAAGCATCCCGGCATAGCCGCTCTCCTCCTGTACCAGGGTCTCGTAGAACTCCGGCAGGTCGGTCTCCTCTGCCAGGCGCTGCATAGCGCGGATCAGGTCCACAAACTTTTTGGAACTTGGGGCTGCCTTCTGCAGCTCCGGAATCTCCCCGGCGTGGGAAATGACATCCCAAAGGCTCCGCCCCATTTGGGCGGCGATGCCCCGGGCAGTCTCCATGGTCTTGGCGCCAATGCCACGGGGGATTGTTCACCACCCGGAGCAGGCGCAGGTCATCATCGGGGTTGTGGATGACGCAGAGATAGGACAGCATGTCCTTGATCTCCGCCCGCTCGAAGAAGCGGAAGCCCCCACCACCCGGTAGGGGATGCTGTTGCTCTTCAGTGCCATCTCAATCTGGTTGGATAGGGCGTTCATCCGGTAGAGGACGGCGCAGTCCTGCCACTGTTTCCCTCGCCATAGGCTTTCAGCAGTTGGGAGGCCACATACATCCCCTCCTCCCGCTCGTTGCTTCATGGTATAGAAGTGAACTTTCTCCCCCCTCCCCATGCTCGGTCCAGAGGTTTTGCCCTTCCGGCCCCGGTTGTTGCGGATCACCGCATTGGCCGCCTCCAGGATGTTTCCGGTGGAGCGGTAGTTCTGCTCCAGCCGGATCACCAGGCATTCTTATACTCACTTTCGAAGGAGAGGATATTCTCGATGTTGGCTCCCCGGAAGCGGTAGATGGACTGGTCATCGTCCCCACCACGCAGATGTTTTTCCGCCCCCGCCAGCAGCGCCGCCAGGAGGTACTGGAGGTGGTTGGTGTCTTGGTACTCGTCGATGAGGACGTAGCGGAACTTCCGCTGGTAATACTCCCGCACCTCCGGGAACTGCTGCAGCAGACGGACGGTGTGGAGGATGATGTCGTCAAAATCTAAGGCCCCGGCAGCCCAGAGTTTCTTCTGGTAGGCCAGATAGACGTTGGCGATTTTTGCAGGCGAAAATCCCCCTTGGCCCGGCACTGGTCCATGAATTCCGGGGCCAGGAGCATCTCGTCCTTTGCCCGGGAAATGTATCCCAGCACCGTGCGGGGCGGGAAGGACTTGTCATCCATATTCAGTTCCTTCAAACTCTCCTTGATGACCCGGAGGAATCGTCGGTATCATAAATGGTAAAGGAGGAGGGGAAGCCCAGCTTCTCAATGTCCCGCCGCAGGATGCGGACGCAGGCGGAGTGGAAGGTGGAGGCCCAGATGTCCAGGGCCTGGGGACCGATCTTCTGTTCCAAGCGCTCTTTGAGCTCTCCCGCGGCTTTGTTGGTAAAGGTAATGGCAATCACCTGCCAGGGGGCAGCAGGCTCTACGGCGCAGAGGAGGTTGGCCCGGCTGGTCTCCCTGCTCCGTGGGGTTCTGGGTTTGGGCATACCCCTCCAGGAAAGCCAAATCCTCCTGGGTGACGTAGTCCGGCACTTCTTGACTGTCCGACCCTTCCCGTAGCGCAGGAGGTTGGCAATGCGGTGGATAAGCACTGTAGTTTTTTGCTGCCTGCCCCTGCCAAAAGGAGGAGCGGCCCTTCCGTGGCCAGCACCCTTCCAGCTGCCGGGGGTTCATATGGGAAAACTCCCGGGCGATGAGCTGGCGGCGCAAGGCAGCAAAGCGTGTCTGTTGTTCTTCCGAAAGCATGTTGATTCACCGTGTCTTTCTATGGTCTGTCTTCAATGGGCTCCATTGTACCCCCAAACGGCGACCTTTGACAACCAGAAATCCCCCAGTCCTCCCTTCTTCCCCAAAATTTCGTTGCTATCGCAACGCATTTTTGCATTTCCCATGCTATACTAAAACAATTGTAGAATTCCGGGAAAGGAGCCGCGTATGGGCAGAGCAAAAGAATGGGTGGTTCAGCAGAAAATCTTGTTACAACGCATCGGTGCCGTGGCCTTGGCCCTGGCCCTGTGGCAGCTGTTGGCTATGGCCGTGGGGCAGCAGCTGCTGGTGCCTACCCCCTCTCTCTGTAGTCCAGCGGCTGGGAACCATCTGGCAAGAGGGATGGGTTTTGGTCCACCATTTGGTTCACCTTTCGGAAGATTGTCGCCGGGTTCTTGCTGGGCCTGGGGTTCGGCCTGGGGTTTGGCGCCCTGGCGGGGCGGTTTCCCCTGTTTGAGATTCTGTTCCGCCCTTGCAGGCGGTGATGATCAAGTCCATCCCTGTGGCCTCCTTTATCATCATCTGCCTGATCTGGATGTCCTCGGCCCGGCTGTCCATCTTCATCTCCTTCCTGATGGTGCTCCCCATCATCTACAGCAATGTGCTCCAAAGCATCCACAGCGTGGATAGGCAGATGTTGGAGGCAGTGAAGGTGTTTCGCCTGTCCTGGCCCAAACGGGTGCTCTACCTGTGGCTGCCCCAGCTCAAGCCCTATCTTCTCTCCGCCTGCGGGGTAAGTTTAGGGATCTCCTGAAGGCAGGGATCGCCGCAGAGATCATCAGGATTCCCTCCGGGTCCATTGGTCGGATGTTCTACGATGCCAAGGTCTACTTCAACACCGTGGACCTGTTTGCCTGGACGGTGATTGTAGTGGTGATCAGCGTCCTGTTTGAAAAAAGGCTTCCTGGCCCTGCTGCGGGCGGGCTTTCGAAAGGTGGAGACACTGTGAATGATTTAATCTTGGAACAAGTGACCAAGGGGTTTGGGGATCATGTGGTCCTGCAAGAATTCTCTGCCCGGTTTCCAGGGGGCAGTGTACCTGCATCATGGGTCCCTCTGGCTGCAGGAAAACCACCCTGCTTCGTCTCATCCTGGGATTGGAGCAGCCAGACAGCGGACGTATTCTGGGGCGGACCTTCCCTATGGCGGCGGTGTTCCAGGAAAACCGCCTGTTTGAGGACTTCTCGGCCCTGTCCAACGTCACCGCTGTCTGCCCCAGGGAACGGCGTTCTGAGGCTGCGCAGCATCTGATCGCCCTCGGCCTTGGGAGAGCCTTCACGCCCCGTCCGCACCTAAGCGGTGGCATGAAGCGCCGGGTGGCGGTGGCCCGGGCCGTGCTGGCACCGGGAGAGATCCTGGTTCTCGACGAGCCCTTCACCGGCCTGGACCAGGACACCAAAGCTGCTGTACTGGAGTACCTCAAGGCCCACACCAAGGGCCGCACCCTTCTTTGGTCACCCATGACCCAGCAGAACGGGATGCCTTGGCACAGCACGTGCTGAACATGGCGCCAGCGGTCTGAGGGAAGATCGTCCCCGTTTGCATAGAGTGAATACGGCTTGTATCCCGCGGGAAATAAATACACGCTATTCCATTCCCCTGTATTCTGTCTCAGTTTGACTGTGTTCTACCAAAAGCCCGCGCCCTTACGGTTCCCGGTGAAACCGTAAGGGCGCGGGCTTTTCCTGATGGCTCCAAACGGATCATGTTTGGAGGTTCAAAACGGGGATGGCGGCGTTTTCTGCCTCCAGAAAGTAGGTCTGGTGGCCATCGGTGACCAGGGGTATTTCCCGAAACCCGGATCAATCCCCGCTGCGCAGGGCCAGTGCCCGGGCTGTTTCGGGAAGGGTGTCACCCTCTTCGCCTGCCTTCTCCACTGCTTCGGGGGACAGTCTTTCCTGAGGACCCTCCAGGGACAGACCGCTGCGAGAAAACACGACCTCCTCCGGATGGGCCAGGAAATCATCCTCCCGAATCAGGCGGATGCCAATGTCCGCCACAGCAAGCTGATCCATTTTCTGCACGGCATCCCCCAAGAGCATGCCAACCTTTAAAAAACCGATGGTCACCGTCAGGTTGGATTGCACCACCAGTGCCCCCTTTTCCGGTGTCCCCGTTCATGCCACTGTTGATGTCCACGCTGACCACATAGGCCTTGGCCTGGTTCATGGCCTGAATGGCATGCCGGTACAGCCCGCGGACTTCTCCGGAAAAGCCCGTTCCCAGCAGGCAATCCACCAGGGTGTGACAGGCGGAGAGGTCGGTTTCCTCTGTGTAAGGCACACTGGGCACCCCTTTCTCCACTGCCTGGGTGTGGTAATATCCCCCGTCCTCAGAGAAGGTTTCCGACACCCGATAGATGGTGCAGGGAATGCCGTGGTCGGCCAGGATCCCCTGCCAAGGCATAGCCATCCCCACCGTTGTTCCCCCCACCGGTGAGAATGCCCACTGGCCCTTCCACTGGGCCGCTTGGTACACCCCCCATGGCAGCCCGGTACATCAGGGTCTTGCTGGGAACAAAGTTCGCAATGGTGTAAGCATCACTTTCTCGCATGGTGGCGACCGTAATAACCGCTTGCATGGTGGTTCCTCCTATCCGTTTCTCACTTTCGCGTTGAGGTTGCTTGACTGGTTCCAGTATACTCCACCAGCGTCCCTGCAACAAGGAAAAGTTCTCTCTTCTCGCTGTTTTCCCCATCGTTCATACCATCGAAACCAAATCAAAACCAAGGTGTGGTATGCTTCCTGGGAGGTGGTTGTATGAAACAACGGATCTTAGTGGTAGAAGACGAAACCGCCATTGCGTCTGTTCTGGACGCTTTGCTCACGGAAGCAGGGTACGAGGTCACACTGGCAACCGATGGCGTCCAAGGGCTGCAGGCGTTCCACCGGCAGTCCTTTTCCTGATCCTGCTGGACCTGATGATGCCCCAGGTGGATGGCTATACCGTCTGCCGCCAAATCCGCCAGGAATCCCAGGTCCCCATCGTCGTGCTCACCGCTTTGGACGGAGAGGACGCCCAGGTCAAGGCCTTCCAACTGAAAGCCGATGATTACATTACCAAGCCCTTCTCTCTCCAGGTGGTCCTGCTGCGGGTGGAAGCTGTCCTGCGCCGCGCCGGGAACCCGACGGCATCCTCCCAGCGGAAGCAATACACCTGGCGCGCTCTCTGCCTGGACCCGGAAGCCCGCAGCGTAACCCTCCACGGCCAAAGGGCAGCGCTGACCCAGCTGGAGTTTGATCTGCTGGCCCTGCTGTTGGCCCATCCCCGCCAGGTGTTCACCCGGGCCCACCTGCTGCAAAGCGTATGGGGCTACGACTTTCTAGGGGAGGAAAAGGCTGTGAACATTCACATCATGAATCTGCGGCGAAAACTGGGCCGTGAGATCATTGAAACTGTACGAGGGGTGGGGTACCGACTTGGGGACGAAACTTAACCGCAGCCTCAGCGCCAAAGTCTTTTTGGGGGTGGGGGCTGCTGATTCTATGCTGCCTGTTGATCTATGGGAGCATCCTGCTTTTCCCTACCGAAAAGCTACACGGTGGTGGCCAGTCAGCGGGTCACAGAGGGGATTCAACAGCTCACAGATACCCCTCTCAGACCACCTATGGAGAAATTGGAACGGTGATCGAGACCTTTTGCCAGGAATTCCAGGCAACCGTCACCGTGGGCAACGGGACAGACAGCCAGTCCTACGGCCAAGCGGCATCCAACGCAGAGAAGGAAGCCATGAGCACCGTGACAGAAATCTCCTTTGCCGACCAGACGGGGCCATTCCTGCTCACCGTCACAGCACCGTCTCCCCTGGCGGGGAGCTTACGGCAGCATTCGGGGATCTGCTGCCCTTTCTGCTGCTGCTGATCCTCCTCATTGCCGGGTGGGGCGCACTGCTGTGCAGCCGAGTGCTGGTCCGGCCCATTCAGGACCTCAGCCAGGCCGCCCGGCGGCTGGCCGACCTGGACATGACCTGGAGCTGCCCCTTGGCCGCACCGACGAGTTGGGGGATCTGGCGCGCAGTCTCCACCATGTCCCGGCGGCTCTCCGCCGCTATGACTTCCCTGGAGGAAGCCAATCAAGTCCTACAGGAGGATATGGCCAGGCTCACCCTGCTTTCCCAACAGCGACGAGACTTTTTCGCCGCCGCCTCCCACGAATTGAAGCCCCCCTCACCATTCTCAAAAGGGCAGGTGGAGCATGGTCTGGGGCATCGGCCAGTACAAGAATCCGCAGGCCATCCTCCCGAAACCCTACGGGAGGTGGAGCATATGGAAAAACTGGTGAAGGAAATCCTGGACATCTCCAAACTGGAGATGGAGGATATCCTGACACCATGGAGTCCCTCTCCTCCCCGCCTTGGTCTCTCGTGTCGGCGAGGACCTGCTGCCCTTGCCAAGGCCAAAGACATGACCCTTCATTGGAACCTGGCCGAACCAGTCACTGTCACCGGCAACGCCTCTCTGCTGGAAAAAGCGGTGCACAACCTTTTCAGCAACGCCATCCGGCACGCTCCTCCGGCGCATCGGTTTGGGTCACCCCTCTCCCCAGTTCCTCCGCGTGGAAAACAGCGGGGTGCGCATCCCCGAAGAGGACCTGCCATTTCTGTTCACCCCTTCTACCGGGTGGAAAAGTCCCGGAACAAGGCCACCGGCGGCAGCGGCTTGGGCCTTTATCTGGTACACGCCATTGCCACCATGCATGGGTTTTCCTGCCAAATCCAAAACACGGACCGTGGGGTCGCGGCCACCTCCGCTTCTCCCCGCAGCCCGACAGGGCATCGTGCCCCGCAAACCAAAAATAAATCTACGCCATATGAAATCAAAACCGTCCTCTGTTAGGATGTTCCCATTCTCAGGAAAGGACGGTTTTGTCTATGTCTTTTTTCACCGTGCACTGCTGTATGTGGTGCGAAAACGAGTGCGTTCCCTCCTGCTCCTCCTGATCTGTTTGGGGGTGGGTACCCTGGCCCTGTCTGGCTCTGCCATACGGGAGGCCACGCAGACCGCTCAGCTCAACGTCCGCCAGGCTTTGGGCGGGGTGTTCACCCTACAGCAAAACACCAGTGACCCAGACCAGTGGGTGACCAACGATGTCGAATCCTTCGGTTCTACCGCCTACTATGGCGGCACTCCACTGACCGAGGAAATGGCTGCGCGTATACAGGAACAGGTCCCCGGCATCAAAGGGTACAACGACACCTATACCAACTATACGGTGCCCGTCGATGCCAGCGGAGAAACCCTCACTTTGCTGGACACCGAGAGCAGTGAAAGCGGGGTTGGACAGCCTGTTGGCAGGATACGGCGATTCTCCTCCTCGGTGGCCACCTACGCCAGCGCACCGACACCCGTTTTGACAGTTATTTCGCCGGAGGATACCTGGAGCTGGTTAAGCACCTCACCGAAGCAGACACCAACGGCGCTCTCCTCAGCCAAGACCTGGCCCAGGCCAATGGTCTTACTTTGGGAGACACCATCACCCTACGCATGTCCAACCACAAGGCCTCCATGCTGGGATATGATCCCGATGACACCTGTGTGGAGGTAGAAATTGTCGGCCTGTTCCAGTCCACTTCCAAAAGTACCGCTGCCTTCTCCAACTGGTCTATGGACAATTCCATCTTCACCACGTTAGAGGTGGTAAAGACTGCCCGGCCAGATATGGGCACGGAAAGCTACGAAAAATCACCTTCTATGTGGAGGATCCCGGCCAACTGGAGTCCATCACCGCCCAGGTGGAAGCCCTTCCGGAACTGTCGGATGGAGATTTTCTCGTCACGACAGACAACAGCAGCGTGGAAGCCGTCACGGCACCTTTGCAGAATATGAACCGGCTGGTCTCCCTTCTCATCCTTCTGGCTGTGGTGGTAGGGGGCATTGTGCTCTATCTGGTCCTGGCCAGTCGGGTGCAGGGAGCGAATGGGAGAGAGCGGAATTCTCCTCTCCTGGGTTTCTCCAAAGGAAACATTTTGGCGCAGCACCTAACCGAAGCGCTGCTCCTGGCCGTCCTTGCCTTTTCCTTTGTCGGTCCCTGTCAGTGGCTTGGTCGCTGAGGCGGCAGGCAATCAGTTGCTGGACAGCACCCTTGCAACCCCAGTGTTTCCCAGGCCCCCACTGCCTCTGGGGACGGCGTGTCTTTGGCCCAATCGGACCAGTATACCCCCAATTTGAAACCCAGACCGGCTTGACGGAGATTGTGGTCACCGTCTCCCCTGCTGCCATCGCCTGCCTATTCGGGGTGGGGGCTGCCATCCTCTGCGTAGCCGTCTCGCTGGCTGCTTTGCCTATCCTCCACCGAAAACCCTGAGAAATCGCCGCCGCACTGTGTTGAGAAAGGAGGCTTGTATGCCGATATTAGAAGCCTGTGATGTCCATTACGCCTACGAAACCCACCGCGTGCTGCGGGGCGTCTCCCCGCTCTGGAGCGGGGCAAACTCTACGCCATTCTAGGACCCTCTGGATGTGGAAAGACCACCTTGCTCTCTCTGCTGGGCGGCTTGGACAGCCCCACCCAGGGGCAAATCCTGTTCGACGGGGAGGACATTGCCCAACACGGCCTGGCCCGGCACCGGCGAGACCATGTGTCCTTCGTGTTCCAAGCCTATAATCTCATCGACTACCTCACCCCGGCAGAAAACGTGGCCCTGTCTGGAACCCCCCCCCCCCCCCCCTCTTAGAACAACTGGGGCTGACGCCAGAGGAGGCCCGGCGGCGGATCGCCACCCTTTCCGGGGGCAGCAGCAGCGGGTGGCCATCGCCCGGGCTTTGGTCTCCCAGGCGCCGGTCATCCTCGCGGATGAGCCCACCGGCAACTTGGACGCAGACACCGCCCGGGAGATCGCCGGGATTCTCCAGGACAGCGCTCATGGGGAAAAACCGATGCGTGGTGGTGGTCACCCACGACCATGCTCTCGCCAAGAGAGCAGACGTCATACTGCGGTTGAAACGTGGTGTCGTATCCCTGTGAGCCACGCCGATACGACAGCGCCGCGCCCTGTTTGCCCGCACGATACCAGGAGAAAGGCAGGAGATCTCGTCTTTTCCTTGCAAACCTTCCCGATTTTTAGTATAATTCATGTTTGTAAACTTTCCTGATCCGCAAACGATAAAGGAGGATGTACAGACATCATGAATCAGTCCCGTTCACAGAAAGAGCCAATGAGCCGGAAGGCCAAGCTCTATTGGGCCATTGGCATTGTGATTGTCATTCTAGTGGCCGCACTCCTGATCTGGCACAATTTCTTCTATGGCAATAAGAACGCCGTTGCTGCCACCGTGGGTGACCATGAGTATACCACCACCGAGGTGGCCTACTACTATAACCCGTTGCCAACAACTACATTTCCCAGGCACAGAAGTACTCCCAGCTCGGCATGGACATGGGGTATGACACCTCTCTCTCCCCTTCGGAGCAGACCTATAATGAAGAGGACGGCACCACCTACGCCGACTACTTCCTGCAGCAGGCCCTGGATCAGCTGCAGCGCGTCACCATCCTGTGCGATGCCGCAGAGCAAGAGGGGTACACCCTGTCTGAGGAAGGAAAACAGTCGGTGGAGGACAACATGGACGCCCTGTACACCTACAGTGTGCAGAGCGGTGCCGGTTCTGAGGAATCCTATCTCCGGATGATCTACGGCCGGAACATGACCAAGTCCTCTTCGAGGAAATGCTGACCAATGCCATCCTGGCTGACGAATACGCTCAGTCAAAGAGCGACTCCTTCACCTACTCCGACGAGGACCTGGAGACCTACTATGAGGAGAATGCCGCCTCTCTGGACTCCTACGAATACCGGTATTGTTACATCTATGCTGACATCCCTGAGTCCACCACGGACGAAGACGGCAACACCGTAGAGCCCACCGAGGAGGAGACCCAGGCCGCCATGGATGCCGCCTCTGCTGAAGCCGATGCCATGGTGGCAGAGGTGCAGAGCGGCACCGACTTTAACACGGCTGCCCAGAACCACGTCGACGAGGACACCGCCGAGTCCTACACGGATCCGGAGTATAACCATCAGACCGACACCTTGGGCAGCGCCCCCTCCTCCACCTACCAGGAGTGGCTGACCGATGACAGCCGCCAGGCCGGGGACGTGACCTCCATTGAGATGGAAGGCAGCGGCTACTGCGTGGTCCAGTTCCTGGGGCGGGAGCGGGACGACAGCAGCTACCAGACCCTGACCTATCGGAATATTGAAGTGGTGGCCGAAACCACTCACAACGATGAGGATGACACCGACCTGCCCACCGAGGAGCAGCGCGCCGCCGCGGAGAGCGAGGCCCAGTCCCTGCTGGAGCAGTGGCAGTCCGGCGATGCCACCGCAGAGTCCTTCGGCACCCTGGCCCAGGAAAACAGCGACGACGAAAGCACCCGGGACAACGGCGGCCTCAACGAGAATGCCAACCGGGACAACCTGTCCTCCACCCTCACCGACTGGCTCTTTGCCAATGACCGCCAGGCTGGAGACACCACCATCGTGGAAGTCACCGACAGCTCCGGCAACGTGACCGGTTACCAGATCCTCTATCTGGAGAGCTTTGGTGAGATTCGTTGGAAGTACCAGGCCACCAATTCCCTGCGGACCGATGATTACAACGCATGGTACGAGGACCTGCAGGCCTCCTACCCCGCAGAACTCACGGAAGAGGGACAGAACATTCCCAACCAGCAGTAATTGAGTAATGACCCAATCCCCCCGCGGGCATCGTTCTCGCGGGGGGATGTTTTTGGAGGAATCTGGAGATGAACAAGGAACAATTTCTGCGCACAGAAATGCTGCTGGGTGCTGCCGCGATGGAGCGGCTCGCCCAGGCGCATGTGGCAGTCTTTGGTCTAGGGGTGGGGAGCTGGTGCGCCGAAGCGTTGGCCCGGGCCGGGTGGGGGCCCTCACCCTGGTGGACCATGACCAGGTGGGGCTGACCAACTTAAACCGCCAGGCAGAAGCCACCCACACTACCTTGGGATGGGAAAAACAGAAGCCATGGCCGCGCGCCTGCGGGACATCCACCCCAGTGCGTACTGCACCTGATTCCGGAAAAGTACGAACCTGCGCACCGGGAGCGGTTTTTTACGGTCTCCTATGATTACATCGTAGACGCCATTGATCTGGTCTCCTGTAAGCTGGATCTGATCGAGACCGCCCTGGCCCGGGGTATTCCCATTCTCTCCGCCATGGGAACCGGGAATAAACTGGACCCCTCTCAGTTCCGGGTCGCTGACATCTCCAAAACGGAAGGCTGTCCCCTGGCCCGGGTCATCCGAAAGGAGCTGAAGAAACGGGGGGATTCTCCACCATAAGGTGGTTTTTTCCCCAGAACTTCCCGCTGAGGCTGAGCAGAGAGAGCCCCCCTCCCGGCCGGCTGTTCCGTCCCCGCCAGTGCGCCTTAGGGTGCCGCCGGTGGCGGGATTCCTCCTGGCGGGCACTGTGATCCGAGACTTGACCCAGGTATAAACCACGCCCTCCCCTGGCAAACTATGCCGGAGGAGGGCGATTGCTTTGAAACACTGGAAACCTTGGATGCCCGCTGCCATGGCTGGGGCGCAGCGGGCATCGTCAACGGCTTTTTCGGCGGGGGCGGCGGAATGGTGCTGGTCCCCCTGCTCATGTCCCGGTGCGGGCTGGACCGTCGGAGGGCCTTTGCCAACCCGTGGCCATTATCTTTCCCCTGTGCGCCCTGTCTGCCGTCATCTACTACGTACGGGGCCATTTGGACGTACTTCAGGCCCTTCCCTATCTGATCGGCGGGTTGATAGGCGGCCTCATCGGCGGGAAAGTTTTTCAGAAAGTCCCGGTGGTCTGGCTCAAACGGGCTTTTGCCCTGCTGATCCTTTACGGGGCCTGGAGGGCTTTGGTGGGATGATGGCTTGGCTGCTCCCCTGCTCGCCGGGGTCACGGGGGTCCTCTCTGCGTTTGGGATTGGCGGCGGCTCCCTGCTGCTGATCTACCTGACCTTCGCCGCCCTGACCAGCACCAGGCCCAGGGGATCAATCTGCTCTATTTCCTGTTAGGCTGCCGCCGCTGCCCTGCCTTCTCACGCGAAGAATGGACTATTGGAGCAAAGGATCATTCTCCCGGCTGTGGTGACGGGCTTAGCAGCTGCTGGGCTCACGGCTTGGTTGTCCAACGCCTTGGATACCAGTGTGTTACGAAAGCTGTTCGGCCTATTTCTGCTGTATATTGGCCTGACAGAACTCTTTCGGAAGGATAAACCCACCCAGGATACGAAGGATTCGCCCCCAGCCCCAAACGGAAAGCGGACTGGCACATAAAAGCCAGTCCGCTTTTTTCAGCGCATACGTTTTACACTCCGCAGGTTACCCTGTTACGGTTCTGCGTATTTGTTTCATCCTGATAGCCAGCAAAGTCAGGAACATCAACACGAAGGCGATGGGCAAGGCGATGAACGCATTGGGGATGAACCCGGCGATAACGTAACTGACAAAGCTCACCGCTGCCACCGTAATGGCGTAGGGAAGCTGGGTCGACACGTGCTGCACATGGTCACACTGTGCCCCTGCCGAGGCCATGATGGTGGTATCGGAAATGGGGAACAGTGGTCCCCTGCAGACCGCACCGGCCATGCAGGCAGAAATACAGACCACAGACAGGGGATTGTCCATGGGAAGACGCTCTGGACAATGGGAATCAGCATACCAAAGGTGCCCCAGCTGGTCCCTGTGGCGAAGGCCAGGAAGCAGCCAATGAGAAAACGATGGCTTCGGCAGGAACATCTGGACCTGAGAGGCATTGTTGTACACAAAGTCACGGACGAAAGAGGTCACGCCCAGGGAGTCGGTCATGGCCTTCAAGCTCCAGGCAAAGGTCAGGATGAGGATGGCAGGAACCATGGCCTTGAACCCTTCCGGGATACAGGACATCATGGTACCAAAGGTCATGGACCGACGGATGGCATAGTAGACGAGGGTGAACACCAGGGCAAAGGCAGAGCCAAACAGCAACCCCACCGATGCATCCGAATTGAGAAGGCCGTAATGAAGTCCACCCCATCAAAGAACCCACCGGAATAGATCATGCCAATGATACAGCAGACAATGAGGACCAGAATGGGCAGCACCAGGTCCAGCACCCGCCCGTGGCTCTCGTCGTTTTCCTCCTCCAAATTGGCGTAGGGATTCTCTCCTGAGAAGAGATCGCCTTTTTCCACAGCATTACGCTCGCATCGCGCCATGGGGCCATAGTCGACCTTCATAATGGCAATAAACACCAACATAAAAATGGTGAGCAATGCGTAGAAGTTAAAGGGGATGGCCTGAATGAACAGGTTCAGCCCCTGCCCATCTGCGGCAAAGGCAGCCACGGCCGCCGCCCAGGAAGAGATGGGGCGATGATGCAGACAGGAGCCGCCGTAGCATCGATGATATAGGACAACTTTGCCCGGGAAATTTTGTGTTTGTCCGTCACCGGGCGCATCACGCTGCCGACGGTCAAGCAGTTGAAGTAGTCATCAATGAAGATCAGGCATCCCAGCACCACTGAGGTCAGCTGGGCCCCTACCCGGGACTTGATGTGGGTCTGGGCCCACCGGCCAAAGGCGGCAGAGCCGCTTGGCCCGGTTCATCAGGCATACCATGGCCCCCAGAATCACAAGGAATATAAGGATACCCACATTGTAACTGTCCGACAGGGAGGCCACGATCCTGTCCAAAAAAGACATGGCGGACCGTTCCTCAAAGCTAAAGTTGGAATAGAGCAAACCGCCCACCAAAATCCTGATGAACAGGGAGGAGTACACCTCCTTGGTGATCAGGGCCAAGGCAATGGCAATCACCGGGGGAGCAGGCCCCACACCGTATTATAGAAATGGCTGGGGACTCCACATACCCGGTTCCCCCGCAGGCAGAACAGAGAAAGGTGCCCCCGCAATCGGAACACGCAGGGTCCTGGCCATAGCAGGTCATGCACAGGCCTGTCCGTTGCAGTCTGCACAGACGATCATTTTGCTGCCGGGTTCCTCTGTGGGGTTCCCCCGCTGCGGATACTGTGGTACCCAGAGCAGCTACCAACACCACCAAGACAGCCAGCAGCGTCAGCCATCGTGGAAAACGTTTTCGCATATGGTTCTCTCCTTACTCTCTTTTTGTTCCCTTATCGTAGCACCTTTAAAAAAATGTCAACAAAATTCTCGGTTTTTCTCGAAACAGATGAGCGCCCTTCTGCCTCTCCCCAGGCAAAACTCTAGGCATAAAACAGACCACTCCAACGATTGGAGTGGTCTGTTTTTTGCACGATTTATGAAGCGGGGCAACGATCCCAGTTTACTCTCCGCTGCCCAAACTGGTGCGCTCACAACTGGTGATGACACCATGCTCCAGCTCAAAGAGATCTGTTTTTACAATGTGGGATTTGCCCACCCGGATTTCCTGGCTGCCCAATTCACTGGACACGGTATTTTGAATGGTGCCCTCAATGGTAAAGACCAGGTCATAGGTACCAGAACTGACCCGTTGCAGCTCCTGGCTGCCAGTATTGGAATTCCAAACCATTTGATAGGTGTCGTTTTCTACCGGCGTCCCCTACTGCGGTGACGTAGGCATCCAGCATTTCATTGGAGGACATAAGCTGGCTGGGCAGGCTTTCCTGGATAAACTCGTAGACCTCCGGCTCGACCCCTTCTACTTTTACGGTGTAGACGATCTTTTGCCCTCCCCGGACATGGCTCCGTTGGGAAAACACCAGCTTATACCCAACCAACGCCAGTACGACGATAATGAGCAGAATGACAATCAGGTCAATCACATTCAGTTTTCCAAAAATTTTTCCTTTTTGATCGATTGCACGCATAGAGAACCTCCGTCGCTTGACCATTCTTTTAAACCTCTGTATAATAACATAGAATTTTCCATTCCACAAGACCTTTTGGAGGATCCCATGAAAGTACTCCATTTGATCAGCGGCGGTGACACTGGCGGCGCCAAGACCCACGTCCACTCCCTCCTGGCCGGGCTGACCCCCGAATGCCCGTGAAAATGGTCTGTTTCACAGAAGGACCGTTCGCCCAAGAGGCGCGGGCCCTGGGGATTGATACCCAAGTGCTCCCCTGGCCGGAACTTTTTCCGCAACTTAAACACATTGACTCACATGGTACAGGCGGAGGGTTTTGACATCATCCACAGCCACGGCGCCCGAGGCAATATGATGGCTGCCTTTCTGGCCAAGCGAACCGGGCTGCCCACGGTGTCCACCGTCCACAGTGACTACAAGTTGGACTACATGGGCCGCCCCTTCGCCCGGCTCACCTATGGCCATCAACACCATTGCGCCCGGCGAAAACTGGACTACCGCATCGGTGTGTCCGACGCCATGGTGGACCTGCTCATCGACCGGAGGTTTGATCCTGAGCAAATTTTCGCCATTTACAACGGGCTGGATTTCACCCCCGCACGCCCTCCATGGACCGGGCCACCTTCTTCCGCTCGGTGGGGTTGGACGCCGATGACACTTGCGTTGTCGCCGGCATTGCCGCCCGGTTAAACCCTGTCAAGGACATCGCCACCTTGATCCGAGGTTTTGCCCGAGCCCATGCAGAATACCCCCTCTGCGGCTTCTCATCGCGGGGGACGGGGAGGAGATGGAGAGCCTCAAAAAGCTGGCTGCCGATTTGGGGTTGCCAAAGAAGTCTGCTTCGCCGGGTGGGTCTCCGACACGGATTCCTTCTACCATGCATTGGACATCAACACGCTGACCTCTATCTCAGAAACCTTCCCCTACGTTCTCACGGAGGGGGCGCGGGCCAGGCTGCCCACCATCAGCAGCAAGGTCGGCGGCGTCTCCCTACCTCATCGACCACGGGGCCAATGGTTTCCTGTTCCCCCGGGGATGACAGTGCGCTGGCCAACCATCTGCTCACCCTGGCGGGACCCTGCCCTTCGGAAGGCACTGGGCCATAAGCTCTATGAAAGGCCAAACGAGAGTTCTCCATCGAAGCCACCATTCAGCGGCAGATGGAGATCTATGAAAGATCATCCTCCGCTACGAGAAAAACGGACGGGATCAAGTGGTCATCTGCGGCGCCTATGGCCGGGGCAACGCCGGGGACGATGCCATCCTGCTGGCCATCCTTCGGGAACTGCGTTCCATCAACCCGGATCTCTCCTGCCAAGTGTTTTCCCGCAACCCCATTGACACCCGCCGGACCTATCGGGTGAACGCCTTCTACACCTTCAACTTTTGGAAGGCCGTTCACTGCTTCAAGCAGGCCAAATTTTTTCATCAACGGAGGCGGCTCCTTGATGCAGGATGTGACGTCCTACCGCTCTCTTTGGTTCTATCTCTGGACCCTGGCGGCCGCCAAACGTCACGGCTGCCCGGTGATCATGTATGGCTGCGGCATCGGCCCCATCTACAGCAAGCGCAACCGCGCGCGGACGACAAAAGTCATGAACCGCTACGTGGATGCCATCACCCTGCGGGATCCCGACTCCATGAAGGAGCTGGAGGTTCTGGGGTCACCAAGCCAAAAATTGCCCTCTCCGCAGACACCACCGTCAGCCTGCCCCCTGCCCCTGAGGATGTGGTGGACGGCATTCTGGACAGCGTGGGCATTCCGGTCCATGGCAACTACATTGGTTTTGTCCTCCGCCCCTGGCCCAGCTTTGAGGAGAAGGCCAAGGTCATTGCCGCAGCCGCCGATTATGCCTATGAGACCTATGGCTATACCCCCGTCTTCTTCCCCATCGAACCTCGTTTGGATGTGTCCGCTGCCCAGCGGGTCATTCAGCGGATGCACGCCCCCACTATCTCTTTACCGAGGCCTACACCGCAGCCCAGACCATTGGAATTCTCTCGCGTATGAAGGTGGTGGTCTCGATGCGTCTGCACGGGCTGATCTTTCTTAAGCAGCCAGGGGTGCCTCTGGTGGGCATCGTCTACGACCAAAAGGTGAGCTCGTTCCTCTCCCTACATTGGACAAGATCTGTACGAAGATCTCAACAAACTCTCGGAGGAAAAACTAAAGGTCCTCATCGACGGTGCCATCTCCCGCGGCAAGAATCCCCCGACTCCTTTCAGAGAGCGTGGAAAAGCTGCGCCGGATGGACCAGATCAACCGAGAACTTCTGGAACAATACGCCGCGCCGCAGGCGTAATCCCTCCACGAGAAACGCCCTTCCTAAGAACTAGGAAGGGCGTCCTTATTTTGTCTTCTCTGCCTCATAGCTCCCGCCGGTTTTGCCGTCGGCAAGCCCAGAAAAGCAGAACCACGCTCAGCAGAATCAGGCTCCCCAAGAGGATTGCCTCGCCACCTGGGGGCACTGGTAACGCCTGGTCCCCCAAATATATCGTCCGGAAATAGTAGGGCCGGTTAAGCAGAAAGCCTCCCGCCAACACCCCAACCACCAAGAACAGTGGAATGGCCTTGAGGAGCATGGCCACATACTGCCCGCTGTACTGGGAGAGGAACATCGTCATTCCTCCGGCTGCCACCCCCAACAGGAGAACCATCCCCACCAGCACCAGCAGATACTGGCCATAGGTGCCGTCAAACCAGGTATAATCGTCACGGCACCAGTGGAACAGAGGGCAATCCCAAAACCGGAGCGGCCCCTTCCTTATAAAGGGGATGGCATACAGAACTACATTGCACAACGTCAGCACCACCGCCCCGCAGAGGTAGGCGGCCCACTGAATCTTCCAAACCCGCCGCCCGGTGCGAGAGGACCACTGAACCGCTCGGGTGTGATAGAGGCGGTCCCGCACGAAGGTCGGTGAGAGGAGAAGCACAACACTGAGCACAGACCAGATGGCCAAATGCTTGGCATAGTTGATGGTGGAAAACTGCACCGCATCCGGCAAAAAGCCCCGGCTGCCGTCCTCCAACCGTTGGATTTGGGCCTGTTCCTCCCCAGTATAGGAGAGGAATCCCCTCCTGCTGGGGCCAAGGTGTGTCCGCTTTCCCGTCATAGGCGGACAGATAATTTTCCAGCTCCGTGATCCGGTAGTAGTTCGTGTTGTCCATCATCTTATGGAGAAACTGCTCGGTTTCCATATCCGCCTCCCCGTCTTGCTCTTGCACGGCAGTGTAATAGGCCTGCTGGTAGGATGCAAAGGCATCGTAAGTGGTGATCCCCAGCGCAGCCGCTGGGCCATAGTCCGCAATCTCCTGGGCAAAGGTGGCCTTCTCCTCCTCCAGCTGCTGGTCCAGGGCCTGCCGTTCCTCCGGCTCCATGGTGGGGCCGTATGACTCCACCCACTCTGAGGCCAGGTCAAACTCTGCCTGGGCCGTGGGGCCATTGCAGAAGTACTCTATGTAAAAATTAGAAAACAGATAAAAAATACGCCAAGCCCAACACCAGTAGGGCCACCAGAATGCCAGGCCGCCAGATCTTTTTTCCACTCTTGAAGAAACACGCGCATTACACCAGATCCTTTCTACAGAAACCGGCGGCAGGCCGCCCAAAGTGCCACGCCTGCCAACAGGAACATCACCCCACACTGACACACTCCTGCCAGGGCAGGATGGCATTCATCCCCATCTCGGTAAACCAGGCCCCGCTGTTCAGCCACAGCCCCACCGGCAGAAAGCCAACCAAGTAGAAGGCCACCCAAAGCCCCCTTGGGCCAAAAGCGCTTGGAGCGCCAGGGCGCCCAAACAGCCCAACAGGAGGACCAGCGCCGCCCCATAGACACTGCGCACCAGGGTACCGCATAGGGCCGCCAGCAAGGTCATCCCCACCACGAGGCCGCCCCCAGGGCCAGGCAGGCCACGAGATATTGGGCCACGGTAAAGTCCGCCCAGGTGAAAAGGGACGGCGCACCATCACATCTGTCAGGAAATTAAACTGGCTGGATACGCTGGCCGACCACAGGCCGCTGTAATCCCATTGGGCGAAATAGATTCCCAAAGTAAGCCCTGTCAGGAGGAGGTACAGGGCCACACCAGCCGTCACCGCCGCCACGATTTTCCCCGGACCATATTCCGTCCGGTGCAGGTGGTATAGACCATCCCCTCGGTTCGGTGGACCTTCTCATACCCCCCAGAAAAAAAGGTAGGAACTGGTGGGCCGTGGGCCAGTCCATCCCAGAACCGCCCCTCCCCTCCAACCATGGGAGAAGCCGACAGCAGCTGCTGGTCGGGTCAAAGGCCGGACAGGTCATAGTCGGCATAGATATTGGTCATCTCCCGTGACTTGGGGCCTCCTGCACAGAGGTGGCAGGGCGCTGGGCCAAGGCCCTCCTAAAGTCCACCCGCTGCCCCAGAGCCCGGGCGGTGGCGCTGATCTCAAAGGTTTGGCGGTCCCCCGGTGCGTTGGCCATCAGCAGCCCGTTGAACGCCAAGCACAGGGCCAGAAAGCCCCACAGGGCTGGCAGGGCAAGGAGTTTCCGCCATTCCCAGCCCACCAATTTCATGGCTGCCCCTCCCCATAAATGGCCAGGAAGGCATCCTCCAAGGTGGGTTGTGCTGGCACGCCACCTTCCGGCGGCCGGTCACAAAGTACCCGCAAGAAGGTCCCCTCGGTCCCCTGCCCTTCGCTGAGGAGGGTCTGTCCGTGCGCCAGGGGCGTCCCCGCCGGCAAAAAGAAACACCTTCCCTTGGTAAGGCGCGCAGATCTCAGCAGGGCTGGGCGCAGCAGTAGAGGCGATGGTCCCGAAGGAGGATGATCTGTCCGCGATGGTCTCCCATCGGAGACGATGTGGGTGGAAGGATGACGATCCGGTCCGCCGCCAGGGCGTGGATGAGGTTGCGAAAGCGCACCCGCTCCCGGGGATCTAAGCCAGCGGTGGGCTCGTCCAGGATGAGGAGTTTGGGGTCCCCAGAATGGCCAGGGCAATGCCGGTTCGCTGAAGCATTCCCCGGAAAACTTCCGCATCTTTTGATCGGCCACTTCCTCTAAGCCCACCTGTTTCAGGCGGTCCGCAATGCGCCCTTCCACTTCCGCCAGAGGAATCCGCTGGAGGGCGGCTGCGTAGCGGAGAAACTGCCGGGGGTGTAGCTGGGGGTAGTAGCCAAAGGTCTGGGGCAGGTAGCCCAGCTGGGCCCGGTAGGTCTCTCCCAGGGCCTGAATGTCCTCCCCCATCCCAGAGGATTTGCCCTGGGTGGGAAAGAGCAAGGTGGTGAGCATTTTGATCAGGGTGGTTTTCCCCCGCCCCGTTGGGGGCCAGCAAACCATACACCCCGGGGGTAAAGGTGAGGAGAGGTCCTCCAAGGCGGTAAACTTCCCATAACGTTTGGACACGTTCAACCGACAGCATAATCACTGCCTCCTTCCATATGGATTCCGTCGGGGCCAGGCAGAGTATGGGTATTTGCCAGAGAAATCCCCCAGTCCAGCGGCAGCCAGCAGGAGAAACACCGCCGCAGGCACCAAACTCAACTCAGTCCTCTGCTTACGCGCAGCCATCCCCAAAGGAAGAGGCCAACGGCCACAGACTCAGCGGCGGCAGGCACGCCCGTTTCCCTCCCGCCCCTGGCAAAACAGCGAGAGGGCCGCATGGGGAACAGGCTGGAAAAGGACAGCCATCATCAGGGGAGGAGTCCTGCCCCCCTCGCAGCTGCCAGAAGGGAGCAGGTTACACCTGGTACACAGAACCACCGCCACTCCGCCAAACACCAGCATCCGCCAGGCAGTGAGCGTAAGGGAGATCCTGCAGACCTGCTTCCATTCCAGCATATGGGCTCATCTCCTCCTTCCACTGGAGTCAGCCCTTGCAGCAGCGCATAGAGGGCCGGGAGGACAGCAGGGAGGGCAGCGCCTGCCAGCTGTGCCACCACTCTGCAGGGTCAGGCACACCAACGCCAAAAGCACTGCCAGGAACAGGCGGTCCCCACAAAAAGAGTACCGACGGCGGCAGGGGTTCGGGCGGTCCGCAGGATTTTCCCAGGGTTCCCGGGGCAGTCCTGGGCTAGAATGGCAGCCACGGCCCGGTCCCGCTGGGCCGGGGTGGGCGTAAGGAATGGGCTCTCGGTCAATCATGGGGATCAAACTCCTTTGCCAGCCGCCCCATCAGGCGGTAGTACTTGGCTTTGACCGCAGACTCTGGGTACCCTCAGGGCCGCGGCAATCTCGAAATACTCTCCCCGTAGAGGCTACATGAGCGGAGATAGCCTGGGCCTCTGGGCATCAGAGCCGAGACGTAGGCCTCGATCTGATCCAGGAGAAGACGGTCAGCCATGCGCGCAAAATCCTCTCCAAGGGAACCTCCTGGTCCTCCAAGGCCTGGGTGGGGGGCGAGCCGGCGGCGGGCGTAAATGACCTTGTTGGCGGCGATCCAGAAACAGCCAGGTACGGAAGGCAAGCCTTCCCTCGTCGCCAAATTGGCATGGCCCGGAGCACCGCCAGGAAGATGTCCTGAGTCAGGTCCATGGCATCCTCCATGTGGCCGGTCTGGCGGTAAACGAACCGGTAAATCTCGTCGTAGTGGGCGGATCAATGGTCCGGGCCGCCGTTTTGGGACCGGTGCCTCTGCCTCGATCCATTTCCTCTCCTGATCCATCCGTTCACCGCCTTTCTATTGGTATATTCGAAGGGGCCCCCGCCATCGTTGCACCCCCATTTTCGCAAAGCATGCAAAAAAAATGCCGGGGCGGAAAGTTCCGTCCCGGTGGTATTCTATCCCCTTATGGTTTTTTTCTGTCTCCTCCGTACCGGAGACCAAATGGGAGAGGGCATCCTGCACCCCTTCCATGTGTGCCTGGGTTCGGTGGAACGCCGTGCGCACCTCGTCCAGCTCCGTCTCCGCAGAGACGATGGCGTCGTGGAGATCTCGCTGCAATTGTTGGCAGCGGGACTGGATGTCCCATACCCAGCGGGTCCCCTCCGCCCGGATCTCCGCCGCCTGGGCCCGGGCTGTCTGTGGGTGACCTGGGCCCGCTCGTGGGCGGCCACCTCAATGCCGCCGGCCGTGTCCTTGATTCGCTGCCAGGAAGCCGCCTCTGGTTCGATATCCTGGAGTTTTTCTTCCAGGATGCTGCGGTTGCCTTCGCCTGGGTCAGGGCAGTGGTGGTCTTCTCCAGTTCTGCCTGGGTGGCAGCCAGCGTGTTTTCCAGACCTGCCTGGGCCTTTTTCCGCTTCTGCCGCCTGGGCCTCTGCCTGGCGTGCAGCGCTCCTCCTGCCTGCTGTCGGGCTGTGCACGCTCCTCGGTCAGCTCCCCGTTCCAACCGCTCGCAGTTGGCCTGGTGTTCCCAGGTGAGCTGCTCAATATAGTGCAGCGCAGCGTGTTAAAAACCCAAAAAGCGCTGCAGAAACTGGCCTGCCTTCTCCTGCATGGCGGCCACCCTCCTTGGGGGGCTGCCCCAGGGAGGGGGCCCCCACCTGATGTCGCTTTGTCAAATCTAAAAAATTTTTTACTCACTTTGGGTCACATCTTACCATATTCTGTCTTTCAATACCAGTAATTTTTTCCCGGAATCTCCCGGGAACTGACATTCATTGACGGAACGGGTTTCAAATGCTATAATTTTTATCGATTCAACGCTGTGGAACCTTCCCGCAGCAGGGCTGGGGCCCAGTGCCCCCAATACGAAAAGGCCCATCAGGGTAAGCACAAAGGAGAATATGGATATATGGGCCTCAACCGCTTGGAAAAATATACTCTGCTGGACTGCGGCCGCGGAAAAGTTGGACAATGGGGCCGTATACCCTGGTTCGTCCGGACCCCAGGCCATCTGGGACACTCCTCGCCGCCACCCCCGGTTGGAAAACCTACCACGCCCGCTATGCGGTCCAACACTGGCGGGGGGCGGTGGGTGAAGAAAGACCTGCCAACGGTGGCAGGTGCACTACCGGAACCTTACCTTTAATATTGCCGATGAACTTCAAGCACACGGGCCTCTTCCAGAGCAGG
>VOFG01003696.1_pt1 | contig 42845 bp, 52 predicted proteins | sample 5384171 | NCBI WGS metagenome assembly VOFG01 (sample SAMN12384726, study PRJNA508395) | human gut metagenome | isolation source: healthy gut F | host: Homo sapiens
TGCAGCTGCGGTCAACCGTGCGCGAGCTGCGGACAGGTACGATGCCAAAAAGGCGCACAGTGGCTTTTGCGGGCCACTGTGCGGCCTTGTTCAGCAATGGATGTTCAATTAGACGCTCTTGGTGGTGCGCTTGTACACGCGGTTCAGAGCGCAGGGGTGATGCTCCACACCCTTGACGGCGGAGGAGATCATCTCAGCGTTGCACTGGCCGTACAGCGGGAAGATGACGACCTGATCCAGCACGATGGCTTCCGCGTCATACATGGCTTCCCAGCGACCCTCGGGATCGGTGCACAGATCGCCGGTGGTGCACTCTGCGATGACGGCATCGGAGTCAGCGTCGCTCCACAGACCGTAGTTGTTGAGTTGCCGGTGACCCACATGCCCAGATAGGTCATCGGGTCAGCGTAGTCGGGGCCCCAGCGGGTCAGGCCCAGCTGGAAGTTGCCGTCCTGCAGATCCTGCACACGCTGCCTTGGGCTCCACGGTCAGGTTGACGGTCAGGCCCTCCAGCGTGGTCTCCAGCTGCTCCTTGACCATATCAACGAAGGTGAACGAATCCTTGCCCAGCTCGGCCTTGGCAGCCTCATAGAACTCCTTGGCCTTGTCCGGATCGTATGCGCAGAACTCTGCAAACTTGGTCTGGTCGGCGCTGAAATCGCTGCCATCCGGGCCGGTGGCGAACTGTGCGGGCACTGCGGTGTAAGCAGGGGTGGAACCATCTTTCAGCACGTCGCCGGTAATGGCGTCGCGGTCCAGTGCAAAGGTCATGGCACGGCGCAGGTTCAGGTTTGCCAGCTCCGGCACAGCGTCCATGTTGGGGCTGATGTACCACAGGTAGCCGGCGCCCACGCTGGTGAACTCGGGGTCGTCCTTGACCTGCTCGACCTGTTCGCCGTTCAGCAGGGTCATGTCCAGAGCACCGGTCTGGTAGCTCATCAGGGCCTGCTGGCTGTCCTTGATGACCTGATAAGCCAGACCATCCAGAGAAATGGAGTCAGCGTCGTAGTAATCGGGGTTCTTGGCCAGCTCAAATGCGGTAGCAGCGGGCTGGTAATCGGTCAGGATGAACGCGCCGTTGGACAGCACGGTGTCGGGGCTGGTGCCAAAGGTGTCGGCGCAGGTGTTATAGAATGCCTCGTTGACGGGGTAGAACGTGGGGAAGTACATCAGGCTCAGGAAGTAGCTGACAGGAACATTCAGCTGAACCTCCAGGGTCTTGTCGTCCACAGCGGTCACGCCCAGGTCGGTAACGGGCTTCTCGCCGGCAATGATCTCAGCGGCGTTGACCACCTGACCAATGTCGGACAGCATGTAAGAATACTCGGAAGCGGTGGCGGGATCGACGGCGCGCTGCCAGCCAAACACGAAGTCTGCTGCGGTAACGGCCTCACCGTTGGACCACTTTGCATCGCGCAGGTGGAAGGTGTAGGTCTTGCCGTCCTCGCTGATGTCATAAGTCTCCGCCATGGCGGGAACTGCTGCACCGTCAGCATCCATCTGCATCAGGCCATCGGTGTAATCCGCGATGACCTCAAAGGAGGTGCCGTCGGTGGCCAGCTGGGGGTCCAGAGACTGGACTTCGGTCTCCAGCATGACGTTCAGGGTGCCGCCGGCAGCCGTGCCAGCAGCTGCGGAACTTGCACCGGAAGCTGCGGTAGAAGCAGCAGCCGTGGAGCTGGAAGAACCGCCGCAGGCCGTCAGGGCCAGAGCAGCAGCGGAGACACCTGCAGCAGCCAGGAAGCTGCGGCGCGAAATACGACGATCGAATCTCATAATATCTTTTCCCCTCTCTTCACCGCTTTAAAGCTATAAAGCGATATCTTCTAAAAAATGCACAGGGCGGTCTGCTCCCCCTCTGGAGCTTCACACACCTTTGTGCTATGGCTGCATTATACTCCCCGTTGCACAAAAAAGAAAAGTGCTTTTTCGCTGTTTTGACGGGAAAGTGGGTGATTTCTGTGAAATGCCCAATGATGCAAAAAATCTACTTGCTAATTTTTGTATAGTTTTGCTCTTGCACTGTATCTGATACAAGGACAACTTACATGAAATGAGTAATACTTGTATTTCGTACAAGGACGAATCCTGCGGGCTGCTTTGTTTTTGAAAGAAAACAGCTCATTTTTATTTCGCACAACTTGAACAATCGTCATCTGTTTTTACACCGGAAACAAAAGAGCCGCTGCAAACGCAGCGGCTCTGAAACGATGAGATTTTACTTTGCGTATTCGACGGCACGGCTCTCGCGGATGACGTTGACCTTGATCTGGCCGGGGTAATCCAGCGTGTCCTCGATCTTCTTGGCAATGGAGCGGGCCAGCAGGATGACCTGATCGTCGCTGATGACGTCGGGCTTGACCATGATGCGGACCTCACGGCCTGCCTGCACGGCAAAGGCCTGCTCAACGCCCTCAAAGCTGGAAGAGATCTCTTCCAGATTCTCCAGGCGCTTGACATAGCTCTCCACGTTCTCACGGCGGGCACCCGGGCGGGCAGCGCTGATGGCGTCGCAGGCCTGGATGATGAATGCCAGCGGGGTCTTGGGCTCCACGTCGCCGTGGTGGGCCTCAATGGCGTGGATGATCTGGGTGTTCTCGTTATACTTGCGGCAGATGTCCACACCGATCTGGACATGGCTGCCCTCAATCTCGTGGTCCAGTGCCTTGCCGATGTCATGCAGCAGGCCGGCGCGGCGTGCCAGTGTGACATTGACGCCCATCTCGCCTGCCAGCAGGCCGGCCAGCCAGGCCACTTCCATGCTGTGGGTCAGAGCGTTCTGGCCAAAGCTGGTGCGGTACTTCAGGCGGCCGATGAGCTTGATGAGGTCGGGGTGCAGGCCATGGATGCCAAGCTCCATCACGGCTTTCTCGCCCTCCCGCTTCATCTGCAGCTCCAGGTCGTGGCGGCACTTCTCCACCGTCTCCTCAATGCGGGCGGGGTGGATGCGGCCGTCACCGATCAGGCGCTCCAGCGTCATGCGGGCCACTTCGCGGCGGGTCTGGTCAAAGGAGGACAGGGTGATGGCCTCCGGGGTATCGTCAATGATGAGGTCCACGCCCGTGGCGGTTTCCAGCGCGCGGATGTTGCGGCCCTCGCGACCGATGATGCGGCCTTTCATTTCATCGCTGGGCAGCGGGACAACGCTGACCGTGGTCTCACTGCAGTGGTCGGCAGCGCAGCGACTGATGGCCTGGCCCACCAGATTGCGGGCGATGTTCTCGCAGTTCTCTTTCAGGTCGGTCTCATAGGCGGCCACACGGACAGCCTTTTCGTGGGTGAGCTCCTCATCCACCTTGTGCAGCAGCACCTCGCGGGCGTCTTCCTGGCTCAGGCCGGCCAGCGTTTCCAGCCGCTCCATCTCCTTGGCGCGCAGGGCGTCTACCTCGGCCAGATGGGCGTCGGCTTCCTCGTGCTTCTTTTTCAGTTCCTCTTCCTTGCGCTCCAGCGCTTCGGTCTTGCGGTCGAGGGCGGTCTCTTTCTGGTCCACGCGGTTTTCCTGGCGGCTGATCTCGGCGCGGCGCTGCTTGATCTCCTTGTCGGCTTCGGCTTTCTGGGCGTCCACTTCGGCTTTCAGCTTGAATGCCTCGTCTTTTGCTTCCAGGATGGCTTCTTTTCGTTTCTGGTCTGCGGTCTTGATCGCTTCGTTCACCAGGCGGGTAGCCTCGGCCTCGGCACTGCCGATCTGAGCCTCAGCGGTTTTTTTACGGTTGTTATAACCAATAAAATAACCCGCGGCACCTGCCACAACGGCGATCACGACTACGACCACAATCACTGCGATTGTGGGCATCGTGTTCACTCTCCTCAAAAATCAAATTTAATGAGACGCTGCGAAACAGGGCGTGGGTTTTTGAAAAAATCCAGCTTTCAACGGAAAAGTGACAACAAAACGATACGCAGAGGAGAAAACTCCCCCTGCGGGCGGAATGATGCAGCTTTTTGATTTACAAGTTTATCTTATAAAAACGGGCAGATGAAGCCCCATTGAAATATTGGTTGCGGAATGCCCCGGCACGCAGCGTCAAGGATTCCATACTACTATCTATATTACGAGAGATTCCGGACATTGTCAAGGGAGAAGCTTGTTTGAAGCGCGAATTATTTTGAAAAATTTTACTCCAGATACATCCGGCGCAGCCGCATGAGGCGGGCGGGGGTCAGGCCGTACTCGGCTTCCAGGTAGGCGTCGGTGGTGCCGTACTGCTCCCGGATGGTCTGTAAGACGAAGCGGCCCGTCGTCCGGGTGGACGCCCGAGATGCCCAGGTAGAAGTATTTCTGCTCCGGCCGGGCGGCGATCTCCTCGGCGTGCTCGGCCCACAGGGCCTCGATCTCTTCCTTGCGGCAGGTGTTGGACTGGACGAAATCGGCGCAGATGGTCTCATCGGAAGCGCCGAGGGCCAGCAGGATGCGCATGGCGGCCACGCCCGTGCGGTCCTTGCCGCCGGAGCAGTGGAACAGCACGGGCGTCTCGCCCGCTTCCAGCGCCCGGAACAGCTCTTTATAGGCCTTGTTGCCGTGCAGCATCCGTTCGTACATGGCCCGGGCCATACGGTTGCCCTCGTCGGGCATCCCTTTCAGCAGGGTGAAGCGGTCTTCCGGGGAGAAATCCACTTCTTTGCCGTCTTCGAGGCAGAGGCCGCAGATCTGCACCAGCCGGGCACCGTCCGGCACATAGTCCGGGGCCGCGGCGGCTTCGGTGCCGCTGCGCAGGTCAAGGATGAGGCGGAGGCCCAGGCTGTCCAGCAGCTTGCGGTCCGCCGCGCTGGTCAGGCAGGCCGTGGTGATGCCGCGGTAGATCTGCCCCCATTTGACGTGCTTGCCCTCGTCGGCCTCATAGCCGCCCAGCTCCCGGAAGTTGTGTCCGCCCGCAAAGGCAGGGGGTGCCGGGTGCCGGGTGCACGGGTGCGGCAGCGGCCGGGGCGGTGCTGGAAAGCACCGGGAAGTTGTAGAACGGCTTGGCCGGGCGTCCGCGGCGGGGGGCAGGCTGGCGGCCCCGCCCAGCACCTCCATCAGATAGCTGCGGAGCAGGTCGATGTAGGCGGAACTGTGGTCCCGGCGCTGCACCAGCGAGACACAGAGTGGGGGCAGGTCTTCCAGCAGGACGTCCCGCACCCGGTCTAGCTCCCGCCGGGCCCCCGGCTCGTACCGGGTCAAACAGGTGCAAAGCTGCTCCTGTACTAAATAGTAGGCCTGATAGAAACTGGGGCCCACCTCCGCGTCCGGCGCAAAGCCTGCCCGGGCGCAGCTGTCCCACAGGGGGCAAACAGATCCTGCCGCAGGCTGGGCAGCAGAACGCGCTGGCCCCGCAGCTCGGCGAGAGGAACGCTCTCTTTCTCCCAGAACGGGTGCCCCGGGGCACCAGCAGGCAGGCGGGGTCGGCCCGGAGGGTGGTGCGGGCCAGCACCTTGGCGGCGCAGCCCAGGTCCATCACGAGGCCGGCGTCCAGCTCTCCCTGCTCCACGCCATCGGCCACGGTATCGTTGGCCAAAAGGCGGAACCGCATTGCAATGTGGGGGGGTACTGCTGGCGGAATTTGTCCAGCTGCGTTTCCAGCCCGGGCAGGTAGTCCGGTACGAGGGACACGCTGATGCCGATGCGGACGGGCTGGGCAGACTGGATCTCCGCATGGAGGGCGGCCTGCATCTGCTGGAACTGCTCCACCACCGGCGCGGCATGGCGCTGCAGGCTCACGCCCCGGTCGGTGAGGGAGAGCTTGTGGTGGGCGCTGACGAACAGCGGGCCGCACAGCTCGGCTTCCAGCGCGGTGATGCACTGCCGCAGTGCCTGGCGCGACAAAAACAGCCGCTGGGCGGCGCGGGTATAATTCATCTCTTCGCACAGGACCAGAAAATAGTGCAGCTGGCGGATATCCATGGGCCCCTCCTGAAAGCAGTGCTGCGGATGCACTGTAATATATTAAAGAATAACGCGGTTTCCGTGAATTGTAAAGAAGATGGGAATAAAAAACATGAAAAATACGCAACCAGACCGCATTTTGGTTGACAGGGTATTCACAAGGTGATATCATTAAAATCGCCTGAATCTAAAAGTATAATAACATACAAGCTTGATAGGTTTTGTGGCAAAACAGCCCGGCACCCTTTCAACCGGGCGGATGATAAAAGGAGATTTCATCATGGCATCTAATCGTTCCATCAGCCGCCGCAGCTTTCTGAAGGCCGTCGGCGCAAGCTCTGCCGCTGTGGCGGCAGCCGGTGTCCTGACCGCCTGTGGCGGTTCCTCCAGCAGCACCGCGTCCTCTGCAGCGTCCACTGCCGCTCCTGCTACCACCGAGCTGGCCGCGGAGCAGGTGCTGAACCTGATCTACACCGACCTGTCCCTCATTGATGTCAACGATGTCCGCAACTCCAACGAGTTTGAAGTGCTGACCGCTGTGCAGGAGGGCCTGTTCCGCACCTTTACCGATGAGAACGGTGTGGATGTGGTCGAGAACGCGGGCTGCGAGAGCTATGATGTCTCCGACGACGGCCTGACCTATACGTTCCACCTGCGTGAGGGCATGGTCTGGAGCGATGACCAGCCCGTGACCGCCCAGAACTATGTGGACAGCTGGCTGCGTCTGGTCAACCCCGACCTGGCTTTCAGCTACGCGTTCCTGGCTTACGGCATCGTGGGCGCGGAGGATTACTGCGAGAACGGCGGCAAGCTGGAAGATGTGGCTGTGGAGCTGGTGGATGATCTGACGTTCAAGGTTACCCTGACCACCCCGGACCCCGCCTTTATTAAAAAGGTTGGCATGGTCTGCTTCTACCCCGTCCGCAAGGATCTGATCGATGCAGCTGAGGCCGCGGGCGGCAACTGGACCAACGATTATACCCTGCACGTTTATAATGGCCCGTTCTACATCAGCGACCGTGTGCTGGAAAACAACATGACCCTGAAGAAGAACGAGAAGTATTGGAACGCCGACGAGGTCACCCTGACCCAGATCAATCTCCGTGTCGTCGATGAGACTTCTACCCAGGCTCAGCTGATGGAGAGCCAGCAGATCGATGTGCTGAAGCTGACCGATTTTGAGTATGTGGACCGCTGGCAGAACAAGGTTGCTGACGGTACGTTCCAGTACTTCGGCAAGGACGAGCCCAGTGTGAACTATCTGGTGCTGAACCAGCACACCGAGGACGGCGCGACCGGCGGCCCCTCCGGCGTGATGCTGAACCCCAAGTGCCGCAAGGCCATTGCACTGGCCTTTGACCGCGAGGAGTTCAACGCCATGTTCAAAGAGGGCCTGGTTACCACCGCTTACGGCGTCATCCCCTACGGCATCACCGTGGGCGAGCAGGAGTTCCGCGCGGCCAATCCGGAACCCTATGCAGACGAGGATACTTCTCCCGATACCATCAAGGCCCTGTTTGAAGAGGGCATGGCCGAGGCCGGCGTGGCAGGCACTGCCTCTGACGTGACCCTGACCGTCATCTCCTACGGTGCCACCACCGAGAAGACCAGTCAGCTGGAGTGGTTCAAGCAGCAGCTGGAGGGGGAACCTGGGCGTCAAGGTCCAGATCGACACCTACCCCGATTCCAGCACGTTCGTGGCTGCCCGCAATGCTCAGCAGTACGATTTCTACCTGCAGGGCTGGAACGGCGACTACAACGACCCCATGACGTTCTTTGAGCTGTGGGTCACCGGCAACGGCTACGCCAAGTTCATGGGCGGCTACTCCAACCCCGAGTACGACGAGATGATCGAGAAGGCCGGCACCAGCCAGGACGACGCCGAGCGCATGGAGCTGTTCGGCAAGGCTGAGAAGCTGCTGCTGGACGAGGGCGGTCTGGTGCCTCTGTACTATGATAACAGCCAGATCTATGTCCAGGGCTACGTCTCCGGCCTGAGCATGCCCATGTTTGGTTCTGACTTCGAGTTCTCTCGTGTCAAGATCCTGGCACACTGATCCCGATCAAACTCTCGCTTTTGGAGAGAGCGGGGAGAGCCACAGCGTTCTCCTCGCTTATTTTTGTATTCCGGGGTCCCCCGATGCCCGGATAAAAAGAGGATTTAGCTGCTATGAAAATGCTACAATATACGGTGAAACGGTTTGTGATCATGCTGTTCACCCTGTTCATCATCGCAACAGCAACGTTCTTCCTGCTGGCAGCCACCCCCGGTGACGCCCTCTCGGCCCGCGTGGAAAAGCTGCCTGACAGCGTGGCTGCCCGCATGTATGCGAAATACGGCCTGGACAAGCCCGTGATGGAGCGCTACGTCATCACCATGAAAGGCCTTGTCCACGGCGATTTTGGCGAGTCTATCATTTATGAGGGCCAGACCGTCCAGTCCATCATCAAGGAAAAAGCCCCCATCTCGGCCCGGCTGGGCATCCAGCAGATGCTGCTGGGCGTTTCCCTCGGTCTGGCACTGGGCGTGCTGGCAGCCGTGAAAAAAGGGCTCGTTCTGGGATTATCTCGTCGTGGCCCTGTCCATTTTGCTCATCTCCGTGCCAAACCTGGTGTTTGCGCTATTGCTGCAACAGGTGTTTGCGGGCAAGCTGGGGTGGTTCCCGGTCATCGGCTGGCCCAGTGACCACCTGTGGACCAGCGGCTGGAACTACACCGTGCTGCCCACGCTGGCGGGTTGCTTTGGCTACATCGCGTCCTATGCCCGTCTGCTCAAGGCCAGTATGCTGGATGTCATGAATCAGGATTACATCCTGACTGCCGAGTCCAAGGGCCTCACCCACCGGGAGGTCATCCTGCACCACGTCCTGCGCAACTCGTTCATCCCCATCGTGACCAACCTCCCCCATGAGCGTGGCCATGTGCATCACCGGCTCGCTTTTCATTGAGAGCGTCTTCTCCATCCCGGGCCTGGGCCTGTACTACGTCAATGCCGTGGCGGCACAGGATGTCACCATCGTCATGGGCGAGACAGTCATTCTGGCAGCGCTCTACATCATCGTGGTCTTTGTGACCGATATTCTGTACACCGTCGTCGATCCCCGCATCCGGATCCGCGGCGGCAAGCGGTAAGGAGGCGCGGCATTATGAGTGAAACTGCAAAATTCCTCACCCCGGAGCAGGCAGCCCGGGTGGACCACAGCCGCTTTGACGCGGAAAAGATCGACCGTCCCACCATCACCTACTGGCAGGGCGCGTGGCGCCGACTCAAGAAGAACCCGCTGGCTGTCGTCGCCATGGTGATGCTGGCCGTGGTCCTCTTCTTCGTGCTGCTGGGCCCCACCATCAGCGGCCAGGAGTACATCAAGATCAACGCGTCCATCAAGAATACGGCTCCGAACAGTGCCAACTGGTTTGGCACCGACACCATGGGCCGTGATATCTTCTGCCGTGTCTGGATCGGCGCCCGGCTGTCCCTCATCGTGGCACTGGTCTGCTCCACCATCCAGATCGTGGTGGGCTGCGCCTATGGCGGTGCCATGGCTTACTTTGGCGGCACCGTGGACAGCGTGATGATGCGTGTTATTGAGGTCATCACCTCGTTCCCCTCCCTGCTCATCACCCTGCTCATCATGATGGTGGTGGGCCAGAACGTGGGCGGCCTGCTGTTTGCCATGTGCATCACCTCCTGGTGCGGCACGGCCCGCCAGATGCGCGGCCAGCTCATGCAGCTGCGGGAATCCGAGTATGTGCAGGCGGCCCAGATGATCGGTGCCTCCCCGGTCCGCATCATCATCAAGCACCTGCTGCCCAACACCGTCAGCATCCTGATCCTGAACCTCTGCTCCAGCATCCCCAGCTATATCTTTACCGAGGCCAGCCTGAGCTTCCTCGGCATGGGCCTGTCCAGCGATGTCATCAGCCTGGGCGTCCTCATCAGTCAGGGCAAGGCCAAGATGGATTTCTACCCCTGGCAGCTGTTCTTCCCGGCGGCAGTGCTCTGCATTGCGGTGCTGGCGTTCAACCTGCTGGGCGATGGTCTGCGCGACGCGCTGGACCCCCGCACCATTGAATAAGGAGGCTGCGACATGAGTGAAAAACTGTTGGAAGTCAAAAATCTGCGGGTCTCCTACCACACATGCCGGTGAGGTACAGAGCGTGCGCGGCGTCAGCTTTACGGTAAACAAGGGCGAGACGGTGGCCGTTGTGGGTGAGTCCGGCTGCGGCAAATCTGTTACGGCCAAGAGCATCATGCGGCTGATCAAAACGCCGCCCGCTGAGATCAAAGAGGGCAGTGAAATTATCTTTGACGGTGAGGATGTGCTCCAGTTCAACGAAAAGCGCCTCTGCGCCTACCGCGGCGGCGAGGTGGCCATGGTGTTCCAGGACGCGCTGGCGGCCCTGAACCCCACCATGACCGTGGGCAACCAGATCATTGAGAACCTGCGCCACCACACCAAGCTGAGCAAAAAAGAGGCCAAGGCCCGTGCCGTGGAGCTGCTGCGGATGGTGGGGATCCCCAGCCGGAGAGCCGGGTGGACCAGTACCCGCACGAGTTCTCGGGCGGAATGCGCCAGCGCGTGATGATCGCCATTGCGTTTGCCTGCGACCCCAAGCTGCTCATCGCCGACGAGCCACGACGGCGCTGGATGTGACCATTCAGGCCCAGATCATCGACCTCATCAAGGCGCTGCAGAAAGAAAAGAACGCCTCGGTCATCCTCATCACCCACGACCTGGGCGTTGTGGCCAATATCGCGGACCGCATCGTGGTCATGTACGCCGGCCAGATCGTGGAGCGGGGCACCAGCATTGAGGTGTTCCACCACCCGCGCCACCCCTACACCAACGCCCTGCTGGAAGCAGTGCCCCGCCTGGACCTGCAGAACAAGCAGCAGCTGGCCAGCATCGAGGGCACCCCGCCTGACCTGATCGCGCCGCCCAAGGGCTGCCCGTTCTGCACCCGGTGCAAGTATTGCATGGAGATCTGCTGCGAGCAGCAGCCCCCGGTGCTGAATTTTGGCGACGGCCACGAGGCAAGCTGCTGGCTGTATCAGCTGGAAACGCCCGCCGCCGACGCACCCTTTACACAGGAGGCCCACTATGAAGGATAATGTTGTGCTGGAAGTCAGCCACCTGAAAAAAAATACTTCGATCTCGGCCATGGCCGCACCCTGCACGCGGTGGACGACGTTTCGTTCAGCATCCGTGAGGGTGAGACGCTGGGCCTGGTGGGCGAGTCCGGCTGCGGCAAGACCACCTGCGGCCGCACCTGCCTGGGCATGTACAACAAGACCGATGGACAGGTGCTCTACCGGGGCAAGGACGTTCACGCCCTGAAAGGCAGTGAGCTGTTCGCCTATAAGCGGGAGGCTCAGATGGTCTTCCAGGACCCGTACGCTTCCCTGGACCCCCGCATGACCGTCAGCGATATCATCGCCGAGGGCATGGATGTCCACCACCTGTATCAAAACAAGGCCGAGCGCGCCGAGAAAATTTACGGCCTGCTGGAAAAAGTGGGCCTGAACAAGGAGCACGCCAACCGCTTCATCCACGAGTTTTCCGGCGGCCAGCGCCAGCGCATCGGCATTGCCCGTGCCCTGGCCATGGAGCCCAAGTTCCTCGTGATGGACGAGCCCATCTCGGCGCTGGACGTTTCCATTCAGGCACAGGTCATCAACATGCTGATCCGCCTGCAAAAGGAGATGGGCCTGACCTACCTGTTCGTGGCCCATGATCTCTCCATGGTCAAGCACATCTCGGACCGTGTGGCCGTCATGTATCTGGGCCAGATCGTGGAGATCACCCGCTCGGAGGAGCTGTACAGCCACCCGCTCCACCCCTATACCCAGGCGCTGCTCTCGGCCATCCCCATCCCGGACCCCATCATTGAGGCCGAGCGGGAGACCAAGCGCATCCATCTGGAGGGCGAGGTCACCAGCCCCATCGACCCGGCTCCCGGCTGCCGCTTTGCCAGCCGCTGCCCCTACGCCACCGCCCGCTGCAAAGAAGCGACCCCCACCCTGAAAGAGGTGGGCACCGGCCACGAGGTGGCCTGCTTCCGGGTGACGGGCGAATAAGCGGGGCGGCTCCATGCAAGACAAAAAAGCTGGGAACCGCTTTGCCCTGCTCCTGAAAGACGCCGGGAAAGCTTTTCTTCTTGGGCTGGCTGTGGCGGCGGGCGTTTTCATCCTGCTGCTTGCAGTGGGCGCGGTGAGCCATGGCTTTTCCGCGCTGGCCGGGCTGGAGCTGGCCCGGCGGGGGCTGTTCATCGTGGGGGCACTGGCCCTGCTGGTGAGCGCCGGAGCCCTCCTCCTGCCTGAAAAAGCGGCCTCCGTCCGCGAAAAGGACGGCTGGACTGCCCGCTTTGGCCGCTTCGGCCTCTTCGGGGTGCTGTTCTGCGCCGCCGCGGCGATTTTGCTCGTGGCCGGTGTGCTGGATGGCTGGATGTATTCTGCATTCGTTTAAGGTTATGCCAAAGGCTCTCCCTTTGGGAGAGCTGGCGCGTCAGCGCCTGAGAGGACAAGCCCGGTAAAATAAAACATAAAAACACAGCGATACGATGTCTCTGACAAACAGAGATCGTATCGCTGTGTTTTTTGCTTTTTGTCAGCATCCTTGCCCTCTCCGTCATTGCTTCGCAATGCCGCCTTGCCCCCTTCTGGCACTTTCGTGCCACCTCCCCCGGCCGGGGGAGTCTTTCAAAGGGAGAGGACTTGGCAAAGAGAAGAGACTGTGCTACAATATCACACGGAAAAGGAGGGAGAGCCCATGCCGCACCGCACGCTGCAGGAAGAAGAGCGAAGCCTTTGGACGCTCTTTGGCACGTTTTTTAAGATCGGTCTGTTCACCTTTGGGGGCGGCTATGCCATGATCGCCCTGCTGGAAAATGAGTTCATCACCAAAAAGCACTGGCTGGGCCGGGACGAGTTTCTGGATATGGCCGCCATTGCCGAGTCCACCCCGGGGCCGGTGGCCATCAACAGTGCCACCTATCTGGGGTATAAGCTGGCCGGGGTGCCGGGGGCGGCCGTGGCCACGGTGGCCGTCGCTCTGCCGTCGTTTGGCATCATCTACGCCATCTCCCTGTTTTTTGACCAGTTCACGTCCCTGACGGTGGTGGCGCACGCTTTTCAGGGCATTCAGGTCTGTGTCATCTACCTCATCTTCTTGGCGGGCGTCCGGATGCTCAAGGCGCTGGAGCGCACGCCCCTCAATGTGGGCATCCTGCTGGTGGTCATGGCCTGCATGATCGCGTTCTCTCTGCTGGCGGTCAAGTTCTCCTCCATCGCGTTCATCCTCCTCAGCGGCATGGTGGGCGTGGCCGTCTGGGGACGGGCAGAAATCAGAAAGGCGGGAGGTGAGCGGGATGCTCTGGCAGTTGTTCTGGACGTTTCTGGAAATCGGTGCCGTCTCCTTTGGCGGAGGCTACGGCATGATCTCTCATCCGGGAGAAAGTGCTTCTCCACGGCTGGCTGGAGGAAACGCAGTTTTTGAGTTTTATTGCGGTGTCGGAGTCCACCCGGGGCCGCTGGCCATCAATATGGCAACGTTCATCGGGGCCTCGCAGGCCGGTGCGGTGGGGGCGTTCTGCGCCACGCTGGGGTGGTGCTGCCCTCGTTTTTCATCATCCTGCTCATTGCGGCGCTCATCCATAATCTGTTGCAGTACGCGGGGGTCAACGCGTTCCTCTCCGGCATCCGGCCCTGTGTGGTGGCCCTCATTCTGGCCACGGCCGTCACCATGGGCCTGAGCAGCCTGCTGGGCGTCTCCACGCTGGCGGACACCCCCGCCCCTGCCTGGCAGGGCATCGGCATTCTGGCGGCCCTGCTGCTGCTCCATTTTGGCTGGCAGAAGTGGAAAGGCAAAGCTCCCTCCCCCATTGCGATGATCCTAGTCTCCGCGGTGCTGGGCATGGTGGTCTATCACTGAAAATTTTGGACTTTTTCAATTGCGGACGTTTGGCGTAAATGGCATGTGGCGCTTGACATTTTGGTAAGGGTGCGTATAATAAAAAGTACGAACGAAGTATGTGTGCATGGTTCTCATGAACGCAACAAGAAGCCCCGCGGTAGTAGCAATACCGCGGGGCTTCTTGCGCTTATGGATTAGTGCTTGTCGCTTCTGAATAGTACGTCAAGCCACTTGCAGATAAAGTTCGCCACAATACCTGCTGCGACGGACCACACGAACGAAGCGAATCGTGTACATAGTTCTCACCTCCTTCCCCGCTCGGGGGACGGCGGAAAGCGACATTTTATGATAACATAAAATTTGACAAAACACAACAAAACAGCGCCCGTGCAGATCCACCTGCACGGGCGCTGTTTTTCTGCAATTTAATTTTAAGATCAATCGTCGTCGCTGTCCAGCTTGAGCACGGCGGTAAAGGCCTCGCTGGGGAGCTCGACACTGCCCAGCTGGCGCATCTTCTTTTGCCCTCTTTCTGCTTTTCCAGCAGTTTCTTTTTGCGGGAGATGTCGCCGCCATAGCACTTGGCAAGCACGTCCTTGCGCATGGCCTTGACGGTCTCGCGGGCAATGATCTTGCCGCCGATGGCCGCCTGCACCGGGATCTCAAACAGGGTGCGGGGGATGTTGTCCCGCAGCTTCTCGCAGATGCGGCGGCCCTTGGCGTAGGCGTTGTCCCGGAAGACGATCATAGAGAGGGCGTCCACGGGGTCGCCGTTGAGCAGGAAGTCCAGCTTGACAAGGTCGCTCTCGCGGTACTCCTTGAACTCGTAATCGTAGCTGGCGTAGCCGCGGCTCCGGCTCTTGATGGCGTCAAAGAAGTCGTAGACGATCTCGCCCAGCGGCAGGGCGTAGTGGAGGTCCACACGGACGTCATCGAGGTATTTCATGTCAGCCAGCACGCCGCGCTTCTGCTGGCAGAGGTCCATCAGGGCACCCACATACTCGTTGGGGGTGTAGAGGTGGACGTCCACAAAGGGCTCCTCCTGCTTGACGATGTTGGAGGGGTCCGGATAGGAGGACGGGTTATCGATCATCTCCACGGTGCCATCGGTCAGGGTCAGCCGGTAGCGGACGCTGGGGGTGGTGGTGATGATGTCCAGGTCAAACTCCCGCTCCAGACGCTCGGTGATGATCTCCATGTGGAGCAGGCCCAGGAAGCCGCAGCGGAAGCCGAAGCCCAGAGCCGCGCTGGTCTCCAGCTCAAAGGTCAGGGAAGCGTCGTTGAGCTGCAGCTTTTCCAGGGCGTCTTTCAGGTCGGGGTACTTGGCGCCATCCGCCGGATAAATGCCGCAGAACACCAGGGGATTGACCTGACGGTAGCCGGGCAGGGCCTCCGGGGTGGGGTTGTTGGCCAGCGTGACGGTATCGCCCACGCGGGTATCGGCCACTGTCTTGATGCTGGCGGTCAGGTAGCCGACCTCGCCGGCCTGTAGCTGGCTGCAGGGGGTCAGGCTGGTGGCACCCATGTGGCCCACCTCCACCAGCGTGAACTGGGCCCCGGTGGCCATCAGGCGGATGGTGTCGCCGGGCTTGACGGTGCCCTCAAACACGCGGATATAAACGATGACGCCCTTGTAGCTGTCGTAGATGCTGTCAAAGATCAGAGCCTTGAGGGGGCGTCCGGGTCACCGGTGGGGGCGGGGATGTCGCTGACCACCCGCTCCAGCACCTGATCGACGTTGAGGCCGGTCTTGGCGGAAACGCGGGGAGCGTCCAGGCAGGGCAGGCCGATGACGTCCTCCACCTCCTGGGCCACCTCGTCCGGGTGGGCAGAGGGCAGGTCGATCTTGTTCAGAATGGGCACCAGCTCCAGGTCATGCTCCAGCGCCATATAAGTGTTGGCCAGTGTCTGGGCCTCCACGCCCTGGGTGGCGTCCACCACCAGGATGGCACCCTCGCAGGCGGCCAGACTGCGGCTCACCTCGTAGGCAAAGTCCACATGGCCCGGGGTGTCGATGAGGTTGAACTCGTAGGTCTTGCCGTCCTTGGCGGTGTAGTTCATGGTCACGGCGCGGGCCTTGATGGTGATGCCGCGCTCCCGCTCGATGTCCATGTTGTCCAGGATCTGGTCTTCCATGGTGCGCTCGTCCACGCTCTTGGTCAGCTCCAGAATACGGTCCGAGAGGGTGGATTTGCCGTGATCGATATGGGCGATGATGCAGAAATTGCGGATGTTGTCTCTTGCCATTGGTTCCTCCAAACGAGAGATTTAGTTGTTGAGAATCCAGTCTTCCACGGCCATGATCTCGCCGTGCTCTAAGTAGACCCGGGGCACCCGGCGGGCCACGCCGCAGAGCACCTCGTAGGAAATGGTATCGGTCTTGCGGGCAATGTCCTCAGCGCTGTCGCTGACGGCGCCGCCCCAGAGGATGGCCTCGTCGTCCTCATGGACGTCCGGTACATTGGTCACGTCCACCATGAGCTGGTCCATGCAGACCCGGCCCACCACGGGGCAGGGCTTGCCGTGGATCTCCACGATGCCCTGCCCACAGCTCAGCAGGCGGGGATAGCCGTCGGCGTAGCCCGCGCAGAGGGTAGCGATCTTCGTAGGCGTTTCGGCCGTAAAACGGCGGCCATAGCTGGTAGACTGCCCCGGCTGCAGCTCCTTGACCATGCTCACCACGGTCTTGAGCTTCATCACCGGGCGGAACAGCCCGAAGCGGACGGCGCTGCTGGGGTCGAAGCCGTAGAGGATGATGCCCGGGCGGGCCATGCAGCGGGAGCGTTCCAGCCCCTCCGGCCATTCCGGGTGGAGCATGACCCCGGCGGAGTTGTCACAGTGGACAAGGGCGGGCTCGTGCCCGGCGGTTTTCAGCGCCTGAAATGCCTTGACGAACAGGGCGTGCTGCTCGGCGGTGTAGGCCACATCGGCCTCGTCCGTCTCATCGGCCACGGCAAAGTGCTGGAACAGGCCGGTCATTGCAAGGCCTGGCAGCTGGCAGGCGTGGGCCATCTCCCGGACGGCCTTTTCAAAATCCGTGCGGAGAGCAAAGCCGATGCGGCCCATGCCGGTGTCCGCCTTGAGATGGACCTGCACCCGGCCGCCTGCCGCGCAGGCCGCTTTGCTCAGAGCCTCGGCCTGTTCCAGAGAGTAGCAGGCCGCCGTGATGTGGTTCCGGATGAGGTCGGCGGCGCAGCTGGCGTAGACATGGCCCAAAATCAAATGGGCAGGGTGAGCCCGGCCTGCCGCAGCTGCAATGCCTCGGCCAGGCAGCTGCAGGCCAGCCAGGCGGCCCCCTCCTCGGCAAAGACCCGGGCACACTGCACGGCCCCGTGGCCGTAGCTGTCGGCCTTGACAACGGCGCAGAGAGGCAGCTCCCCGGCCCGCTGTTTGACCGCCCGGAAATTTTGCCGCAGGGCGTCCAGATCGATCTCGGCCCAGACGTGTTTTTCAAAAACTTGGTTTGGCATAATAAAGTCGCCTCTTTCGGTTCAAAACTCAGGACAGGCGGACACTCTCCACGAGGTTGACGATATCGCTGATGGAGGCCAGCTTGGTCAGGCCGGAGACATAGACCACATCGCCGCTGTCGTAGGTGATGGTGGCCAGGACCGCGTAATAGGCTTGAATGTCGCACCGCACGGCGGTGACGGTGGCCCCGTCCACGCTCAGGTTCACCTTGCGGGGGCTGATGACGCCATAGGCCTCTTTCAGGTCGCTTTCTGACTGCTGAATGAAATCAGCGTAGGTGTCTTTGTCGCCCCGCTGGAACAGCACCACCTGATAATTGGCGTCAGAGCTGTCGGCAGCGGAAGCCAGCTCCAGTGCATGGCCCAGCGTGGCGTCCTCGGTCATCTCACAGACGGGCCAGATGCCGCTTTCGTAAGAAACGGTCACACCATTCTCCGCGGTGTAGGTGGTGTCGGGGTTGGCCGGGGTGCGGCGGTTGACCACGAGGGTGAGGATAAAATAGGCCAATGCGCCCAGCAGGACGATGATGCCCATGGCGAGCAGGAGCTTGGAGCCGCGGGCCTGTGCGGCGTCGCGCTGGTGGAGGTCTTTGGACATGGAACATTCTCCTTTAAACAATATACCTTTACAGTATAACACAACTGGCCGCGGATTTGTAGCACCACCGTGCAGAAAATGCGCTCCGGACACGAAAAAAAAGAAACAAAAATCCGAAATCTGAAATCAAGAGATTTCAAGAGAAAACGGGAGATTTTAAAAGATTTGAAAATTTACGCTGAAAAAATCAAAAAATAGTGTTGACAGGCGCTATTTTGTGTTGTATACTGACACTCGCGCCCCAAAAGGGTGCCTGAACCGTACAAAACACTTATCAGGAGGAAATAGATATGAGCACTACTCTCGTAAAGCCCGCTGAAGTCGAGCGCAAGTGGTATCTGCTCGACGCTGCCGGCAAGAGCCTGGGCCACGTCGCTGCTGAGGCTGCTGTTCTGCTGCGCGGCAAGCAGAAAGTTAACTACACCCCCAACGTTGATTGCGGTGACTATGTTGTCGTCATCAACTGCGACAAGGCTGTCCTGACCGGCAAGAAGGCCGAGCAGAAGTTCCACATCACCCACAGCAAGTACATCGGCGGCCTGAAGAAGGTCCAGTACAGTAAGCTGATGGCTGAGAACAGCGATCTGGCTATGACCTACGCTGTCAAGGGCATGATCCCCTCTAACACCATCGGTGCAAAGGCCCTGACCCGCCTGCACTGCTACCAGGGTGCCGAGCACGCTCACGCAGCTCAGAAGCCCGAGAAGATCGAGTTCTAAGAAGGAGGCAATTGAACATGTACGAAACCAAACCTTATTTCTACGGCACTGGTCGTCGTAAGGATTCCGTTGCCCGCGTTCGCGTTTACACCGGCACCGGTAAGATCACCATCAACGATCGTGATATCGACAACTACTTCGGTCTGGAGACCCTGAAGCTGATCGTCCGTTCTCCGCTGGTCCTGCTGGGCCTGGAGGGCAAGTATGACGTCGTCGTCCGCGTTTCCGGCGGCGGTGTTTCCGGTCAGGCTGGCGCTATCCGCCACGGTCTGGCTCGCGCCCTGCTGCAGCAGAACGAGGAGAACCGTTCTGTTCTGAAGAAGGCTGGCTTCCTGACCCGCGATCCTCGTATGAAGGAGCGCAAGAAGTACGGTCTGAAAGCTGCACGTCGTGCACCTCAGTTCAGCAAGCGCTAATCTACAGCTTAATAATGCTAAAAAGTCCGGAAATACGCTATTTCCGGGCTTTTTCTATGCCCCAAAATTCTGTCTGGCCTGTTCGGTTTTGATGGAATTTGAACGGAAATTTATGGGTTTATAGTGGTCAAATTACTGGTGGACAAGCCCATTTTTGACCTCTTATGGGTTAAATTACTGGTGGACAATACCACGATACAAGATACCATGGAGGAATATGATAATGTCGAAAGATGAGTATTTGATAACCGATACGCCCCTCAAAGCGTTGACGGTTTTTGCAATGCCAATGATTCTTGGAAGTTTTTTTCAGCAAATATACAATATGGCCGACTCTATTATTGTCGGCCAGTTTGTTGGTTCTTCCGCACTTGCAGCTGTCGGTGCATGTGCAGCATTGACCAATGTGTTCATTTGTGTGGCACTGGGAGCCGGTGTCGGAGCCGGTGTGCTTGTGAGCCGTTATTTCGGAGCCAGGGAGTATGGCAAAATGAAAACAATCGTGTCAACCTCCTTGATTAATATAGTATGTTTTTAATAAACTACTATATAGGAGCTTTTGTTTTGTATGGAAATGAATGGAGGATTTCTTGTCACCAAAATAAAACAGCTTGGAGACCGGATTTTCGAGAAGATTCTCAGTGAAAAGAATATTGATGCGTTTAATGGAGCCCAGGGACGTATTCTTTATGTGCTGTGGCAGGAGGATGGTATTTCAATCAGGTCACTCTCGACTAAATGCGGATTAGCGATAACATCTCTTACTACGATGCTAGAAAGAATGGAAAATCAAGGGCTGATAAGCCGTGTTCAGTCTGAAACGGACAAAAGGAAAACACTCCTGTTTCTGACTGAGAAAGCACATGCCTTAAAGGGCGAGTACGATTCTGTATCTGACGAGATGGGAAGTATTTACTACAAAGGTTTTTCAGAAGAAGAAATTGCCCAGTTTGAGGAATACCTCGATCGTATCAGAAAGAATCTTGAGGGTTGGCAGGAATCATGAGTATTTGTATCAAAGATCAGATTCAGAACATCAATATCGTCATTGGCTGCACAGTGGGGTGTACATATTGCTATGCCCGCAACAACGTGAAACGCTGGCATATGATGGATGACTTTGCTGACCCTGAATTCTTTCCGGGTAAGCTCAAGATGATGGAAAAGAAACGTCCGCAGAACTTTCTTCTTACCGGCATGAGTGATCTCTCTGGATGGAAGCAGGAATGGAGAGACGAGGTATTTGCAAAGATCCGTGAAAATCCACAGCATCAGTTTCTGTTCCTGACCAAGCGGCCTGATTTGCTGGATTTTGATACCGATCTGGAAAACGCATGGTTTGGCGTTACGGTGACGAGGAAAGCAGAACTGTGGCGTATCGACGCCCTTCGGAAAAACGTCAGAGCAAAACATTACCATGTTACCTTTGAGCCGTTATTCGACGATCCCGGCACAGTTGACCTTTCCGGAATCAATTGGATCGTTGTGGGCACCATGACCGGAGCTCAGAGCAGGAAGATTCATACGGAGCCGGAATGGGCATGGGCTCTGGCGGACCATGCCCATAAGCTCGGCATTCCGGTGTTTATGAAGGAAGACCTTGTCCCTATCATAGGGGATGAAAATATGATTCAGGAAATGCCGGAAGAATTTAATAAAGTGTTAAAGGTACAGAAATCATGGAAGAAGTAATAAATGGAATCCTCATTCGTGAGGTGGAAACAAAGAACATCATGACTAAGTCCAGTCTGCCGGTAGGCGGTTACTCAGTCAATCCCTATGTGGGTTGTACACATGCCTGCAAGTATTGTTATGCTTCTTTTATGAAACGCTTTACCGGACACACGGAGGAATGGGGCACTTTCCTTGATGTGAAGCATTGGCCGGAAATTAAAAATCCGAAGAAATATGCCGGACAGCGGGTGGTTATCGGTTCTGTGACAGATGGCTACAATCCACAGGAGGAGCAATTCGGGAATACCAGAAAACTTCTGGAGCAGCTGATCGGCAGTGACGCAGATATTCTGATCTGCACAAAGTCGGATCTTGTGGTACGGGATATTGATCTGCTGAAGAAGCTTGGACGTGTAACCGTTTCATGGTCGATCAACACACTGGATGAAAATCTCAAGAACGATATGGACTCTGCTTCGAGCATTGAGCGGCGTATCGCTGCTATGAAGCAGGTATATGAAGCAGATATCCTGCTTTTTTGTGCCGTTATTTCTGCTTCAGACGGGTCAGGTACTGGTCGGCCTCAATGGCTTCGGGGGTGAAGCTGTTGTTCTCCCACCAGTTCACCAGCGCCGCTGCCACCGTGATGCCGGTGCTTACCAGCTGCTCCAGCTGTTCGGACTCGATGGGCAGCACGGAATGGCCGGTACAGCTCAGCAGCTGGTTGGTCAGGGCCAGCGCCAGCGCGGCGGTGCGGGCCATGGTAGAGGCAGAGATCTTGCAGGGCTTTTTTCATAGAGGGTTCTCCTTTCTTATTTTGGTGGTAAATTTCAAATCGCTGGATGGGCCGCTCTCAGCCCGTCCAGCGGGCTTTGGTGCCGCGGGTGTCCAGATGTACCCAGCCGCAGGCGCGGCCTTTGCGGGGCGGGTAGCGCCCGATGCCTCCTTTGCCGGGCAGCAGGGTCTCGGCGTAGGCGGCGGCTTCCGCCACGCTGACGCCCTCAACCCGGAAATCAGCGGCCCGCCCGTACAGATGCTGGCTGTGGGGTGAAGCGCCGGGGATCGAAGCGTTGTGGGCGGCGGTGCGGAACCCGCTGGTAATGGCCACCGGACACCCGAAATGCAGACGGATGGCTTCCAGCAGGGCGGCCAGTTCTTCCTCCACAAAAATGGGGTCGGAACCATCCCGGCAGGCGAACTCCCGCACCCGGAAATGCGGGGTCAGGTGCAGTGCTCCGTCCCGGGCGAGGGAATAGACTTTTAGGGCCATGGGGCCTCCTCTCTATTATATAACTATTATATAATGTGTCTCCCCATGGGGTTTGCCTGCGGCCGCAGGGCGGTGCTTCCCGGGTTGCTGGCCCGATTGTACCAGAGCGGCGGCCAAGGCGGAACTGCATATTTTTTTATTACGTGTTTTTACGTTTCGGCATTTTGCTAAACGCCATTTTCAGCGAGAAATTCAAAAGAAATTCGGCATTGATTTTTACAAAAAATCAGTGCCGAATTTGTGCGGAAATTGGCCGTTTGAGGTCGGTTTGCAGTCACGAAAACGGGCTTTGAAACTGCAATTTTACCTCCGGAAAATCAAATTTAGATGTTAAAAAATTATGAACGAATAAGACAACTATTTTGCGCAAAAATCAGAAAGAAATGCTCTAAAATAATATATTTCAGGGAAAACACTGTGCAAATTGCACAAAGAACTATGTCAAGTATCTAACAAAGTCCAGACGGCGGATTTGACAAATCGGGCTCAGTCTGCTAAAATAATGCCCGCTCAACGAACCAACAGACGTTGCAGCGTATAAAAATTCACAAAGATGAAGTGAAATTCCGTCCGAAGACGGCCCGAGCACAGGCGGGTACTGCCTGCGCATGGAGCAATGGATGCCTGCATCCGGCTCCCGGAACCAAAATGATGAAAAGAGAGGAGTTGTCTCGTATCGCTTCCGTCAAATTTAAAAAGCAATCACGGACTGCAGCCATGCAGTCTCTCACCGTGTGCTGGCGTTCTGCGTCATGGCGGCGTGCCTTGTGTTCACGCTGGCTGTGACCGCCGCGAATCTGCGCCTGACATACGTCACCGACTCCCACGGTGCGCGGCAGGTGGTCCTCACCTCGGCTGAGAGTGACACTGCCCGCGTGATGAACCTTTCCGGCATTGAGGCCGAGGAGGGCGATAACGTCTACTACACTGCGTTCAGCGGCAACCTTGCTTCCCTGAACATTGAGCGCGCGTTCGCCGTCAGCATTCAGGCGGACGGGCAGGAGTATTCCGTCAAGATGGCCGTCGGCACCGTGGCCGACGCGCTGGAGCGCGCGGGCATCACGCTGGATGCCGACGACTACACGGAGCCTGCCCTCAACGATCTGGTCACGGTGGGCAGCAAGATCGTGGTGCACCGTGTGGATTATCAGGACAAGGTGGAGACCCAGACCATCCCCTACGATACCGAGTATGTCTACACCAGCCTGTACTTCCGCAACACCGGCCGCACCACCACCCTCCAGCATGGCGCGGAGGGCCAGCAGACCGTTACCACCCGTGAGCGCTATGTGGACGGCGAGCTGGAGAACAGCATGGTGGTGGATGTGACCACCACCGCGGAGCCCACGAACCATGTGGTCAAGACCTACGGCGCGGGCGCTCCCGTTTCGCCCCTGACCGGCCCGGACGGCACCACCAACCCGCCGTCCTCCTACAGCCAGGTGCTTACGGGCAAGGCCACCGGCTATTATTCCAAGAGCGGCAAGGGCTCGTCCGGCTTAGGCCTGGGCTATGGCACCGTGGCCGTGGACCCAAGTGTCATCCCTTACGGTACCCTGCTGTATATCACCTCCACCGATGGCAGCTTTGTTTACGGCTACGCGCTGGCCAGTGATACCGGCATTGCCCTGCAGAACGGCCACATCCTTGTGGATCTGTTCTATGAGACCTACGCCGAGTCGGTCATCAATGGCGCCATCCAGGTCAATGTTTACGTTGTGAACTGAGCCGCTGGCAGCGCTGGTAAATTTTAAGAAAAAACATCCGTTTCTTTCTGTGCAATTTCCGCACAAAAAGGGACGGATGTTTTTTTTTGTCCGGTTTCTGTCAGGTTTGCTGATATTTCTCGTTTAAAATTGGCGAGTTTGTATATATAAGAAAAATATTAAGGAAAAGATTATGGTACTTTTTATGGAAAAAGCCTTGCAAAATCGGAAATAATTTTTTAATATAATAGAGTAAAGGTATCAGACTGCCATCCGGCAGCCGATACGGGGAGGAGCGTTTATGAAACCGACTGAGGAAAAGATCCACAGCAGTCCATCGGACCTGCCTGTGTATTTGTTCAAGCAGGGCAATAACTGTGAAGCGTACCGCTACTTTGGCGCGCACATTGAGCAGCGGGCCGGGGAGACGGGCGTGGTATTCCGCGTCTGGGCACCGCATGCCGTGGCCATCAGCGTGGTGGGCGATTTTAACAGTTGGAAACCGGGAAGCCACCCGATGCGCAAAGTAGACGGCGATTCTGTCTGGGAGCTGTTCATCCCGGGCATGAAAGAATACGACGTGTACAAATACTGCGTCACCACCCGCGCGGGGGACCTGGTCTATAAGGCCGACCCCTACGCGTTCCACGCCGAGACCCGGCCGTCCAACGGCAGCAAGGTCTACGACCTGAACGGCTTTGTCTGGCACGATGAGAGCTGGCAGGCCGCCCAGAAAAAAGCTGACGTCATCAACGGCCCCATGAACATCTACGAGATGCACGCGGGCAGCTGGAAGACCAAAGAGGACAACGTCCCCTACAACTACTCCGAGCTGGCCGACCAGCTCATCCCCTACATCACCGAGATGGGCTACACCCATGTGGAGCTTCTGCCCGTCATGGAGTATCCGTTCGATGGCAGCTGGGGCTATCAGGTGACGGGCTATTACGCCCCCAGCAGCCGCTACGGCACCCCCAAAGACCTGATGGCCTTTGTGGACAAGCTCCATCAGGCCGGCATCGGCGTCATCATGGACTGGGTACCTGCCCACTTCCCCAAGGACCAGTTCGGCCTCTACCGCTTTGACGGCGAGCCCTGCTACGAGGACCCCAACCCCAAGCGCGGCGAGCATAAAGAGTGGGGCACCATGGTGTTCGATTTTGGCCGCAAGGAGGTGCAGAGCTTCCTCACCTCCAGCGCGCTGTACTGGCTGGAGCAGTACCACATCGACGGCCTGCGCGTGGACGCGGTGGCTTCCATGCTGTACCTGGATTACAACCGCAAGCAGGGCGAGTGGGAGCCCAACAAGGACGGCGGCAAGGAAAACCTGGAGGCAGTGGCCTTCCTGCGCAAGCTGAACAGCACCGTGCTGGGCCGCCATCCCCACAAGTACATGATCGCCGAGGAGTCCACGGCCTGGCCGCTGGTCACCAAGCCTGCCTCGGATGGCGGCCTCGGCTTCAACTTCAAGTGGAACATGGGCTGGATGAACGACATGCTCAGCTACATGAAGACCGACCCGCTCTTCCGTGCGGGCAACCACAACAAGGTCACGTTCAGCTTCTTCTACGCGTTCAGCGAGAATTTCGTCCTGCCCATCAGCCACGACGAAGTCGTCCACGGCAAGTGCAGCCTCATCAATAAGATGCCCGGCGATTACGAGGCCAAGTTTGCAAACCTCCGCACGTTCTACGGCTATATGATGACCCACCCCGGCAAAAAGCTGCTTTTCATGGGCCAGGAGTTCGGCCAGTTCATCGAGTGGGACGAGAAAAAGCCCCTGGACTGGATGCTGCTGGATTACGATAAGCACACCGAGCTGCAGAACTATGTCAAGACGCTGAACAAGTTCTACAAGAACACGCCTGCGTTCTGGCAGATCGATTACAGCTGGGAGGGCTTCCAGTGGATCGTCCCCGACGACTCCCGTCAGAGCGTCGTGGCGTTCCTGCGCAAGGATGCCGCCGGCAAGCAGGTGCTGGTGGTCTGCAACTTCAACCCCGTCCTGCGCGAGGGCTATACGCTGGGTGCCCCGGTCTCCGGTACTTATAAAGAGATCCTGAACAGTGATGATGCGGAATTCGGCGGCTCCGGTGCTGTCCACAACAAGGCTGTCCGCTCCAAGAAGAAGCCGCTCCACGGCTTCGAGCAGAGCATCACCATCACTCTGCCTCCCATGAGCGTGCTTTATTTCGAGGTGCCTGCAAAGCGCTCCCCCCCGCAAGAAAGCGGAGGACAAGGCCACGGAAAAGGCAGAGAAGACGACCGCAAAGAAAACCACCCGCACCACCAAGGCCAAGGCGGAAAAGCCCGCGGAGGAAAAGCCCAAAAGACCGTGAAGAAGACGGCCAAGGCAGAAGCCGCTGCGGAACAAAAGACCCCGGCCAAGCGTGGCCGCAAACCCAAGGCCGAAACCGCCGCCGAGGCAGAGCCCGCTGCAAAGCCCGCCCGTAAGCCCCGCACCAAAAAAAAAGCGGCGGCGCCCAAGGAGTAAGCTTTTACATTGTTGAACCATTTCCACCCAAATATCAGGAAATGTTTAAAGGGGAGAATATAGCTATGGCAAAAGAAATCGTGGCAATGATCCTTGCCGGCGGACGTGGATCGCGCTTGTACGCGCTGACACAGAAAACGGCAAAACCGGCGGTGTCCTTTGGCGGCAAATACCGCATCGTGGACTTCCCGCTGTCCAACTGCGTCAACTCCAACATCGATACCGTTGGCATCGCAACGCAGTATCAGCCCCAGAAGCTGAACGAGTACATCGGCAACGGCCAGCCCTGGGACCTGGACCGTCTGTATGGCGGCGTGCACACCCTGCCTCCCTACGAGCAGGCCAAGGGTACCGACTGGTACAAGGGCACTGCAAACGCCATCTACCAGAACATCAGCTTCATCGACAACTATGACCCGGAGTATGTCATCATCCTGTCCGGCGACCAGATCTGCAAGCAGGATTACGCCGATTTCCTCCGCTTCCACAAAAGAAAGGCGCGGAGTTCTCTGTGGCCGTTATGGAAGTGGACTGGAAAGAGGCTTCCCGTTTCGGCCTGATGGTGGCCGACGAGGATGACCGCATCACCGAGTTCCAGGAAAAGCCCCCGGTACCCAAATCCAACCTGGCTTCCATGGGCATCTACATCTTCAACTGGGATGTCCTGAAGAAGTATCTGGAAGAGGACGAGGCGGACCCCAACTCCAAGAACGACTTCGGCATGAACATCATCCCCGCCCTGCTGCGGGCTGGCCGCAAGATGTACGCTTACCACTTTGCAGGCTACTGGCGCGACGTCGGCACCATCGACAGCCTGTGGGAAGCCAACATGGAGGTCCTGGACCCTGAGAACTCCGGCATCGACATCTTCGACGAGAAGTGGAAGATCTACAGCCGCAACCCCGTGCTGCCCGCCCAGAAGATCGGCCCCCGCGCTGTGGTGCAGGATTCGCTGGTCACTGAGGGCTGCCAGATCTACGGCTGCGTCAAGCACTCTGTGCTGAGCGCAGGCGTCGTCGTGGAAGAGGGCGCAACGGTCGAGGATGCCGTCCTGATGGATGGCGTCGTGGTCAAGGCAGGCGCAGTGGTCAAGCGCTGCATCCTCGCTGAGAACGTCGTGGTGGGCGCAGGCGCCAAGATCGGCGGCGACGGCCCCATCGCACATGTCGGCACCGGTCTGACCATCGGCGCAGGCGCTACCGTGAAAGAGGGCGCCAAAGTATTTGATTCCGTCAAGGAGGGCGAGGAAGTATGCTGAGCCAGAACAACAACGCGTTGGGCATCATTTTCCCCAACAGCTATGATAACACCGTACCGGAGCTTGTCACCGAGCGTGCCATGGCTTCGATCCCCTTTGCAGGCCGTTACCGCATGGTGGACTTTATCCTGTCCAGCATGGCAAACTGCGGCATCTCCAATGTTTCCATCGTGGTGCGCAAGAACTACCACTCCCTGATGGATCATCTGGGCACCGGCCGTGAGTGGGATATGGCCCGCCGCCATGGCGGCCTGAACATCGTGCCTCCCTTTGCGGAAAAGGGCGTGCGCATCTACTCTGGCCGTGTGGAAGCTCTGGGCTCTATCCTCAACTTCCTGGAGAACCAGAAAGAAAAATATGTCGTCATGAGCGACGCCAACATTGCCGTCAACTATGACTTCAACGCTCTGCTGGCTGCCCATCAGGCCAGCGGTGCCGATGTGACCGTCGCCTACCAGAAAGTGGAGATCCCCGAGGGCCGCAAGAACGACAATTACACCCTGACCGTCGATGCCGATGGCCGTGTGACCGAGCTGCTGTTCAACGATTACCGCCCCGGCAAGCAGAACCTCGACCTGAACATCTATGTCCTGGAGCGCGAGACCCTCATCAAGCTGGTCAAGGACGCCACTGCCCGCGGCCTGATCTACTTTGAGCGCGATATCCTGGCCCACAACGTCAACATCCTGGACATCCGCGCTCTGGAGTACACCGGCTACGTGGCTCATATCTGCGATATGAAGAGCTACTTCGATGAGAACCTCAAGCTCATCGACGAGAAGAATCTGAACGCCCTCTTCCCCAAGCAGAGCCCCGTTTACACCAAGATCCGCGACGACAACCCCGTGCGCTACGTCACCGGCTCCCGGGTGGAGAGCTCCATCCTGGCCGACGGCTGTGTCATCGAGGGTACTGTGGAGAACAGCGTGCTGTTCCGCGGCGTCCGGGTCAAGAAAGGCGCTGTTGTCAAGAACTGTGTCCTGATGCAGGATACCGTTGTGGAGGTGGATGCCCAGCTGGATTGCGTTGTGACCGACAAGAATGTCAAGATCACCGCAGGCAAGAAGCTGTCCGGTACCGAGAGCTTCCCCGTCTACGTCCAGAAGAACCACATCGTCTGATCTGCAATTTTTCACAGGGGCGGCTCCCTCCCCGGTAGCCCCTCTTAAAGAGGGGCGGGGGCCCTGTGTGCCCCCGCCCGCTTTTTTTGTATCGCCGTGTGCAGGATGTCCCGGCGGTGCAGTGTTCTGATACATCCGTTCTGATTCAGAAAGGAGCGATCCTATGAAAATCCTGTACGCTGCTTCGGAAGCGACTCCTATGCAAAGTCCGGCGGTCTGGCGGACGTGGCAGGCTCCCTGCCCAAGGCCCTTGTCAAGGACGGCGTGGACGCCCGCGTCATCATGCCCCTGTACGGCGACCTGAAATACCGCGAGGATCTGGAGTATGTCACCAACTACTCGGTGCCGGTGGGCTGGCGCAGCCAGTACTGCGGCCTGTTCAAGTCCGTGCGCAACGGCGTGACCTACTACTTCCTGGACAACGAGTATTACTTCAAGCGCCGCGGCCTGTACGGCTTCTACGATGACGGTGAGCGCTTTGCGTTCTTCTCCCGCGCGGTGCTGGAGACCCTGTTCTACATCGACTTCACCCCCGACATCATCAACTGCAACGACTGGCAGACCGCTCTGGTCCCCGTCTACCTGAACCTGTACTACCGCCATCTGGATAAGTTCAACCGCATCAAGACCATCTTCACCATCCACAACATTGCGTATCAGGGCAAGTACGGCACCGAGATTCTGGAAGATACCTGCGGCATCGGCCGCCGTGACCAGCACATCGTGGAGTATGACGGCTGTGTCAACTTCATGAAAGGCGCCATCGAGACCGCTGATAAGATCACCACGGTCAGCCCTACCTATGCACAGGAGATTCTGGACCCGTGGTTCAGCTACGGCCTGGATGCCCTGCTGCGGGAGAAGCAGTATAAGCTCTGCGGTATCCTGAACGGCATTGACATGGACGCCAACAACCCGGCCACCGACCCCCCATATCCCGTTCAACTACAGCATCGACAACTTTGAAGAGGGCAAGGCAGCCTGCAAGAAAGCCCTGCAGGAGAAGTTCGGCCTCCATCAGGACGGCAGCCCCGTCTTTGCCATGGTCAGCCGCATGGTGGGCATGAAGGGCTTCGACCTCGTCCAGAGCGTGGCGGATGGTCTGGTGGACCGTGGCATCGAGCTGGTCATCCTGGGCAGCGGCGAGAACCAGTACGAGAGCTTCTTCTCGGACCTGTGCGCCCGTCACCCGGGCCGCGTAGGCACCTACATCGGCTTTGAGCCGGCTCTGTCGCAGGAGATCTATGCAGGCGCGGACGCGTTCATCATGCCCTCCAAGAGCGAGCCCTGCGGCCTGGCCCAGATGATCGCCTGCCGTTACGGCACGCCTCCCATCATCCGCGAGACCGGCGGCCTCCGTGACTCCATCCACGACTCCACCATGGGCGAGGGCAATGGGTTCACGTTTGCGGGCTACAGCGCCCACGAGCTGTACGAGGCCTGCTGCCACGCGCAGGATGCCTACAACGACAAGGAGAACTGGAACAACCTCGTGCACCACTGCATGGAGTGCGATTTCAGCTGGGATGTCTCCGCCAAGAGCTATGAGGGCCTCTACAACGAGACCGCAAACCTCTGGTAAGCATCTGCACGGAATCCCAGAGCAAAACCAAAGACCTCTCTTCGCCCCGGCGGGCGCTGCAATTCCGCAGCCGCCCGCCGGGGCTTTTTGCAATTTATAAGATGAAAAAAAAAAGCAATTTCATATTATATTCATTGCATTTTGCTGTCAGGTAGCATATACTATAAGTGAAAGATAGGAGGTGCTGGATATGGCACAGATCAGTGTACGAGTAGACGACGCCGTGAAGCGCGGCGCAGAGCAGACATTTAACGATATTGGCCTGAGTATGAATGCTGCTATTACGGTATTCCTTAAAGCCTGCGCCCGGGAAAAGCGCATTCCGTTCGAGCTGACCGCAGACCCCTTTTATTCTGCCTCGAATATGGAGCACATCCGGCGCGGTGTGGAAGCTCTGGACGCTGGCAAAGGCGTGGAGCATGAGCTGATTGAGGTGGACTGATGCGGAAGATCTGGTTTGAGGAGGCGTGGGAAGACTATCTCTACTGGCAGACGCAGGATAAGAAGACGCTGAAACGGATCAATGCCCTTATCAAAGATGTGGAGCGTGACCCATTTGCGGGCATCGGTAAACCGGAGGGCTTAAAGTACCGGGAAGCCGGACTGTGGAGCCGCCGTATTGACGATACCAACCGGCTGGTGTACCGTATCCGGGATGGTCTGTTGGAAATCGTTTCCTGCCGCGGCCACTACGATGATTGAAAAATAGCACTCAGGGAGTCCCCGGCGGGCGCTGCAATTCCGCAGCCGCCCGCCGGGGCTTTTTGCATTTTGCACAGATTGATGGTTGATATTTTGGCTGTCAAGAGTCGAATGAAAAATTTTTCCGGACAATTTTGTCGAAATGATAAAAGTTCCTGTAAAGAAACAGGATGGTTTCGGAAAAACTTTTGGTTAGATAGAACGAACTTCATGGCAATTATAGACTTTTGCTAAAAAATAGTGGAAAATTGATTGCCTTTCACAGCCATTTTGAGTATAATGGGTGATAAAGATTCTTTGTGAAAAAAATCTTTATCATGCGCCGCCGCCCGTGGGCGGGGAGCATATCCTACAACAGGGGGGGGAACCGATGCAGTGAAAGGCCTTTACAAAACGCTGGAAGACCTCGTCTGGCTGACGCAATTGGGGCTCAACCTGCTGCTGCCGCTGGTGCTCTGCCTGGGCGGATGCTGGTGGGCAGTCAACCACTGGGGCTGGCCGATGTGGGTCTATATCCCGGCTATTTTGCTGGGGCTGGCTGCCGGGGCGCAAAACTTCTGGGTGTTCGCCAAAGAGCATCTCAAGCAGGCCCGGAAAGACAAACCCCGCCGCGTCGGGTTCAACTCGCACCTGTAAACTACAACACGGGGAGGGCGTTTCCATGAAACTGGAACCGGAATCCAAAAAGAGCTTGGGCGCATTGCCGGGGGCACGGCCATCTGCACCGCCGCCATGTGGGTGGTGTTCGCGGCCCTGCACACGGTGGGCTGGGCCCGGTTCGATTCTTCGGTCATCCTGGGCAGCCTTGTTGGCGCGCTGGTGGCCATCGGCAACTTTGCAGGCATCTGTCTTGTGGTGCAGAAGATCATCGACGAGCAGGACGAAAAACGCCGCAAAGCAAAATTACAGCTTTCCTACAACGGGCGGATGCTGCTGCAGGCTGTCTGGGTGGTGGTGGCCATCGCGGCCCCCTGCTTCCAGGCATTTGCCAGCATCCTGCCGCTGTTTTTCCCTCGGATCACCATTTATTACCTGCAAATAACGGGCAAGTACAAGCCGCTGAAAACGCAGCAGGAGCATGTGGACATCTCGGTGGAAGATGACCCGGCCCCCCGCCGCGGCTCCGGCAGCAGACCCCGCGGACAAAGGGGGTGAAACGTAACAAATGGAATTGAACGGCGCGAAGATCCTGTATACCATCCATACCAACATCCCGGTCCTGGGCGATTTCAAGATCACCCAGACCCTTGTGAGTACCTGGATCGTGATGGCGCTGCTTTCGGGTCTGGCCATCTGGCTGGGGCATGGCCTCAAGCTGGAAAACGTGTCCAAACGGCAGGCGGCCGCGGAGTTTATCGTGGAACGGCTGGACCAGTTCGTGCACGACAACATGGGCCTCCACTTTGACCAGTATATCCCGCTGGTGGGCGCGATCTTTGCTTTGAGCATTGGCTGCAACCTCATCAGCGTGGTGGGCCTGTGGAGCCCCACGGCTGACCTCAACACCGAGGCCGCCTGGGCCATCGTGGTGTTCGTTCTGATCATGTATTACAAGATCAAAACGAACGGCATCCTCAGCTACCTCAAGGGTCTGCTGGACCCCATCTTCCTCATGGCACCCATCAATGTGCTCTCGGAAATTTCAACGCCCGTCAGCATGGCGTTCCGTCACTTCGGCAACATTTTGTCCGGTACCGTCATCTCCACCCTGCTGTACTGGGCGCTGGCGAGCCTGAGCCACGTCATTTTTGGCTGGCTGCCCGGCTTCCTGAGCCAGCTCCAGCTGTTCCAGATCGGTATCCCGGCCTTTACGGGCCTGTACTTTGACTGGTTCGGCGGCTGCATCCAGGCATTTATTTTCTGCACTCTGACCACCATCTTCATCAAACGTGCTGCCGGTGAGGAGTAAGCCTCCCGCCCCGGCACCCCCCAAAAACAAGAATAACATCTTCAGGAGGACACAAACTATGACTGACTTTCAATTCCTTGCTCGTGGTATCGCTCTGGCTGGCTGCGGCATCGGCGCGGGCTGCGCGCTGATCGCAGGTATCGGCCCTGGTATCGGCGAAGCGCAACGCTGCCGCTGCTGCCTGCGAGGCCGTTGGCCGCCAGCCCGAGTGCAAGAGCGACGTTACCAGCACCCTGATCCTGGGCGTTGCACTGTCGGAGACCACCGGTATTTACGGCTTCGTCACCGGCCTGCTGCTCATCTTCCTGGCTCCCGGTATGTTCATGAACTATCTGCAGTAAGCGCCCCTTACTTGTAATACCGGAAGAAAGGGGAGAAGCTTATGCAACTTTATCAGGCACTGATCACGCTGGATGGCTGGACGTTCGTCGCCCAGATCTGCAACCTGATGATCCAGCTGGTGATCTTTAAAAAGCTGCTGCTGAACCCGGTCAAAAAAGTCATTGCCGAGCGCAAGGCCAAGGCAGACAGCCAGATCGCGGATGCGCAGAAGCTCCGCGCCGAGGCCGAAGCCATGAAGGCAGAGTACGAGCAGAACCTGCAGAACGCCCGCACCGAGGCCAACCAGATCGTGGCAGCGGCCCAGAAGCCCGCCACCGCCCGCAGCGAGGAGCTGCTGGGTGAGGCCCGGGCCCAGGCGGCTGCCCTCAAGCAGAAAGCGGAGGCCGACATTGCGCAGGAGCGCAAAAAGGCCGTCAACGAGGTCAAGGACGAGATCGGCGGCATGGCCATGGAGATCGCCTCCAAGGTCGTGGAGCGCGAGATCCGCGAAGCAGACCACAAAGACCTGATCGACGAATTTATCAAAAATGTGGGTGAAGCATCATGACCGAGATCGCAAGGATGTACGGCGGCAGTCTGTACGACCTGGCAGCGGAGGAGGGGCTTGAGACCCGCATTCTGGACGAGCTGGACGAAGCAGCCAGGCTGATCCGGGACGACCCGGAGTACCTGCGGCTGCTCAGCACCCCCAGCATCCCCAAGAAAGAGCGCTGCGCCCTGCTGGACGAGGCGTTCCGCGGGCAGGTCCACCTCTATGTGCTGAACTTTTTGAAGATCCTGTGCGAGAACGGCACCCTGCGGGAGCTGCCGGGCTGCGCGCGGGCCTACCGCATCCGCTACAACGCCGCGCACGGCATTCTGGAAGCAACGGCCATCACGGCCATTGCCATGACTGCCGCGCAGACCGAGCAGCTGCGCCAGAAGCTGGAGACGATCACCGGGAAGAAGATCGACCTGGCGACCAAGATCGACCCCAGTGTGCTGGGCGGCATCCGGCTGGACATCGAAGGCACCGAGCTGGACGGCACAGTCCAGAACCGGCTGGCCACCCTGCGGCGGAACATCGCGGCAGCAACGTTGTAAGCCTCTCAGTCTCGCATTCGCTCGCCAGCTCCCCTGGTAGGGGAGCCCTTGGCAAAGAGGACAAGCTTTCCGCCTGTAAAGGAAAGTGTCATCAAGTGAAATGCAGCAGACGGAGAAAGTAAGACCGATTATCCACGAAAATACCAAAGAATTGAGTGGTGAAGACACAACAATGCAACTGAAACCTGAAGAGATCTCCAAGATCATCCGTGCTCAGATCAAGCATTACGAAAATGTCATCGAGCAGAGCGAGGTCGGCACGGTCATCCTGGTGGGCGACGGTATCGCCCGTGCCAGTGGTCTGGAAAAGTGCATGGCGGGCGAGCTGCTCCAGTTTGACAACGGCGAGTACGGCATGGCTCAGAACCTGGAGGAGAATACCGTCTCCATCGTGCTGCTGGGCTCCGACGTCGGCATCAAGGAAGGCAGCACCGTCAAGCGCACGGGCAAGGTCGTCTCCGTCCCGGTGGGCGAAGCTCTGATCGGCCGTGTCGTCAACGCGCTGGGCCAGCCCATCGACGGCGCGGGCCCCATTGAGACCACCGAGTACCGCGCCATTGAGAGCAAAGCGCCCGGCATCATCGAGCGCCAGCCCGTCAAGGAGCCTTTGCAGACGGGCATTAAGGCCATCGACTCCATGATCCCCATTGGCCGCGGCCAGCGTGAGCTGATCATCGGCGACCGCCAGACCGGCAAGACCACCATCGCTGCCGCCACCATCATCAACCAGAAAGGCCAGGACGTCATCTGCATCTATGTGGCCATCGGCCAGAAGCGCTCTACCGTGGCAAACCTGGTGCAGAGCCTGACCGAGGCCGGAGCCATGGGTTACACCATCGTGGTTTCCGCCACGGCTTCGGAGCTGTCGCCCCTGCAGTACATTGCGCCCTATACCGGCTGCACCATAGGCGAATACTTCATGCATCAGGGCAAGCATGTTCTGGTGGTCTATGACGATCTGAGCAAGCACGCGGTGGCCTACCGCGCCATCTCCCTGCTCATCCGGCGGCCCCGGGACGGGAGGCCTACCCCGGCGACGTCTTTTACCTGCACAGCCGCCTGCTGGAGCGCGCGGCCAAGCTCTCCGACGAGCTGGGCGGCGGCAGCCTGACGGCGCTCCCCATCATCGAGACCCAGGCGGGCGACGTGTCCGCCTATATCCCCACCAACGTCATCTCGATCACCGACGGCCAGATCTTTCTGGAGACCGAGCTGTTCCACTCCGGCGTCATGCCGGCCGTCAACCCCGGCATCTCGGTGTCCCGTGTCGGCGGCAACGCCCAGATCAAGGCCATGAAGAAAGTGGCCGGCACCCTGAAGCTGATCTACTCCCAGTACCGCGAGCTGCAGTCGTTCGCCCAGTTCGGTTCCGATCTGGACGCCGATACCAAGACCCGTCTGGCCCAGGGCGAGCGCATCGTGGAAGTGCTCAAGCAGAACCGCTCCGCCCCCGTGGCCGTGGAAAAACAGGTGGCCATCCTGTATGCTACCATCCACGATTATCTGGTCAAGGTGAAAGTGGCCGATGTGGCCGAGTATGAGAAAGGCCTGTACGAATATCTGGACACCGACGCTTCCGGCGCTGCGGTGATGGAAACGATCCGCACCACGGGCAACCTGGACGCCGATGCCGAGCAGGCACTCAAGAGCGTTCTGTCCGCCTACACGGAGAGCTTCCTCAAGGCGCACTGAACAGGAAGGAGGCATAACGCATGGCAGGTTCCATGAAGGACATCAAGCTGCGCATCAAAAGCGTAGAGAGTACCATGCAGATCACCAAGGCCATGGAGCTGGTGGCTTCCTCCAAAATGCGCCGTGCCAAGGAGCGGGTGGAGCACAGCCGCCCCTATTTTGAAACGCTGTACGCATCGCTGACCAAGATCGCGGCGGCAGACCCCCGGGCCCGCAATCCCTACCTGCGGCGGGATGAGATCAAACGCACCCTGCTGATCGTCATTGCAGGCGACCGCGGTCTGGCCGGCGGCTATAACGCCAACATCTTCAAGCAGGCGGATGCCCACGAGGGCCCGGTGACGGTGCTGCCCATCGGGAAGCGGGCGGCGGAGCACTTTGCCCAGCATGGGGCAGAGCTGTTCACCCAGGAGGTACTGCTGGCCGCCGATATCTCGGTGGGCGAGTGCTTCCAGCTCTCCCGCAGCATCACCGAGGGCTTTTTGAAAGGCGAGTACGACGCCGTAAAGATCTGCTACACCCGGTTTGACTCCATGATGACCCAGACCGCCACCACGCTGGAGGTGCTGCCGCTGTCCATTGAGCCGACGGAAGAGCAGAAAGCCGAGGCCCGCCGCAGCCAGATTTTGTACAAGCCCAGCAGCGAGGAAGTATTCCGCGCCATCATCCCCGAGTATGTGGCCGGCATCGTCTATGGTGCCGTGTGCGAGAGCGTGGCCAGTGAGCTGGCCGCCCGCCGCACCGCCATGGACGCCGCCACCAAGAACGCCGGGGAAATGATCGACCATCTGAATCTGGATTACAACCGTGCCCGTCAGGCTGCGATCACCCAGGAGATCACGGAGATCGTGGCAGGCGCGGAGAATTAAAAGAACGATTAAACCTCTCAGTCTCGCTGCCGCTCGACAGCGCCCCGATCAGGGGAGCCTTTGGCAAAAAGATTTCGTTTTTGAGAAACGAATGGAGTTTGTTGGAAGACGAAACGGAATGCCAAGGCCTCTCCTGTCAGGAGAGGTGTCATCCAGCGAAGCGCAGATGACGGAGAGGTGGAGTAAAGGAGTTGTAGCCTATGTCCGAAAAACACATCGGCAAGGTGATCCAGGTTATCGGCCCGGTGCTGGACATCCAGTTCCAGGATGGCCAGCTGCCGGACCTGCTCAACGCCATTGAGATCGACAACCACGGCGAAAAGCTGGTGGTGGAGGTGGCGCAGCTGATCGGCGATAACGTCGCCCGCTGCATCGCCATGAGCACGACCGACGGCATGGTGCGCGGCACCGAGGCGGTTGACACCGGCGAGTCCATCAAGGTCCCCGTCGGCGACCAGTGCCTGGGCCGCGTGTTCAACCTGCTGGGTGAGCCGGTGGACAACAAGCCCGCCCCCACCCCGGAAGCCTACTGGCCCATCCATCGCCCCGCTCCCAGCTATGAGGAGCAGCAGTCCACCACCGAAATTCTGGAGACCGGCATCAAGGTCGTTGACCTCATCTGCCCCTACGCCAAGGGCGGCAAGATCGGTCTGTTTGGCGGTGCCGGCGTCGGCAAGACCGTCCTGATCCAGGAGCTCATCTATAACATCGCTACCGAGCACAACGGCTACTCGGTGTTCACCGGCGTCGGCGAGCGCACCCGTGAGGGCAATGACCTCTACGGCGAAATGACCGAGAGCGGCGTCATCAACAAGACGGCGCTGGTCTATGGTCAGATGAACGAGCCCCCCGGAGCGCGTATGCGCGTGGGCTTGTCCGGTCTGACGATGGCGGAGTATTTCCGCGACGTCAAGCATCAGGACGTGCTGCTCTTCATCGACAACATCTTCCGCTTCACGCAGGCAGGCTCTGAGGTGTCGGCTCTGCTGGGCCGTATGCCCTCCGCCGTCGGCTACCAGCCTACGCTGGCCACCGAGATGGGCGCGCTTCAGGAGCGCATCACCTCCACCCGCAAAGGGCTCGATCACCTCCGTGCAGGCGGTCTACGTTCCCGCCGACGACCTGACGGACCCGGCCCCTGCCACCACGTTCACCCATCTGGACGCAACGACCGTTCTGAGCCGTGACATCGCTTCCCAGGGCATCTATCCGGCGGTGGACCCGCTGGAATCCACCAGCCGCATCCTCTCGCCCGACGTGGTGGGCGAGGAGCACTACGAGATCGCCCGTGCCGTGCAGAAAGTGCTGCAGCGCTATAAGGAGCTGCAGGACATCATTGCCATCATGGGTATGGACGAGTTGAGCGAGGACGACAAGCGTACCGTCAACCGCGCCCGCAAGGTGCAGCGCTTCCTGTCCCAGAGCTTCCATGTGGCAGAGCAGTTCACGGGTATGCCCGGCCAGTATGTGCCTCTGAAAGAGACGCTGCGCGGCTTCCGCATGATCCTGAACGGCGAGTGCGATGACCTGCCCGAGAGCGCGTTCCTCTTCGCGGGCACCATCGACGACGTGTTCGCCAAGGCGAAGAAAAGGGTAAACCATGACGACCTTTCATCTGACGGTGGTCACACCGGACGGCTGTGTCTTTGATGGACAGGCCGAGCGGGTGGTCTGCCGCGCCATTGACGGCGACCTGGCCATCCTGGCCAAGCACGGCGATTACTGCACCGCGCTGGGCATGGGGGAGGCCCATATCGTCAATGCCGAGGGACAGAGCCATCGGGCCGCCTGTATGGGCGGGATGCTCACCGTACTCGATGGCGAGGCCCGTCTGGTGGCAACCACCTGGGAGTGGGCAGAGGACATCAACCAGGCCCGTGCCGAGGCTTCCAAAAAGCGGGCGGAAGAAATTCTGGTCCGGAAGAACCTCGACCGCCGGGAGTATGAGCTGGCGCAGGCCCGCCTCAAGCGTGCCCTGGTGCGCACCTCCATCCACCCGTAACCCAAAAAGCAAAGCGCCCTGTGTTTCCGGTGGAAACGCAGGGCGCTTTTGTGTCCTCCTCCAGCCGCCTTTGGCGGCAGCCCCTCACAGAAGGGGCCTTTTGGCCTCCCTCCAGGAGGGAGGTGGCATCGCGGCAGCGATGACGGAAGGAGTTTACATCATGTTTGCCTTTTCGATCAGGCTGCGGATATGGTGGGCCAACATCTCGATGGCGGTGGTGTTCTCGCCGCCGTTGGGGACGATGATGTCCGCGTTCCGCTTGCTGGGCTCCACAAAGGCCTCGTGCATGGGTTTGACCGTGGTGAGGTACTGGTGGATGACGCTGTCCAGCGAGCGGCCCCGCTCTTTGACGTCCCGCAGGATGCGGCGGAGGATGCGCTCATCGGCGTCGGTATCTACATAAATTTTGTAGTCGAACATGGCGCACAGCTCCGGCTCCACGAAGGGGAGAATGCCTTCCACGATGAGGACGGGGGCCGGTTCGATGTGCTGTACCTCGTTGCTGCGGTTGTGGTCGGCGTAGTCGTACACCGGGCAGTCGATGGCGCGGCCTGCTTTCAGCTCCTGCAGGTGGTAGATCAGCAGGGCGTTATCAAAGGCGTCCGGGTGGTCGTAGTTCAGTTTGCAGCGCTCCTCAAAAGGCAGCTCGTCGTGGCGCTTGTAATAGCTGTCGTGGGAGATGAGGCGGACTTCATCCTCCCCAAACCGCTCTTTCAGCCGCAGGGCCAGCGTGGTCTTGCCGCTGCCGGACCCGCCGGCAATGCCGATGATCAGATTCTTCATACTCCAAATATCCTCCTGCGCCCTGATTCCGGTGGAAAAAGTGCCGAAATAAGGTATACTATCTGTTAGTTGCTATGATACCACACTTCGGCTGTTTTTGACAGAGGCCATTTGCGCCTCGAAAGGAATTTTGATGAAAAAATCGTATCGGCTCCCTATATCGACCAGACGGAACGCTGGGTGAACGGCTGCGAGAGCATCAGCTCGGTGATGCTGCTGCAGGCGATGGGCATTGCCATTGACCCGGACACGTTCATTGAGCGGGACCTGCCCCACGCGCCCTACTGGGATTATGATGGAAAGCTCTACGGCCCGGATCCCTATGAAGTCTACCCCGGCGACCCCCACGACCACACCGGCTATGGCTGCTATGCCCCCTGCATCGTCAAGGCACTGCAGAGCGCGCTGGATCACGAGGGGGCGGCGGACGCCTTTGAAGTAGTGGATGAGACGGGCAAGACGGCGGCTCAGCTCTGCGAGTACCTTGACGCCGGGATGCCGGTGGTCTTCTGGGCCACGCTGGATTTCACCCCGGTGCCGGAGGAGCGGGACCACTGGCTGCTGGCCGACGGCACGGATTTTGCATGGAAATGCCACGAGCACTGCCTGCTGCTGGTGGGCTATGACGACGAGCACTACTGGTTCAATGACCCATGGCACAACCATGGTGTCTGCGCCCAGCCCAAGGCGCTGGTGGAGGATTGCCATGCGGCACAGGGGATGTTTGCGGTGACGCTGAAACGGAAATAAACCGGGAACGAAAGGAACGCTATGAAGCCAGAAGAATTCAAACAGAATGTCAAAGACCGGGTCCGCGTTTTTGAGGATGGCGGCATCCGGCTGCTGAAAAAGGGCAAACGGGGCATCATCCGGGCCATTTTTGGCCGCACCGGATTGGTGCTGGCCCTCTTTTTTGTGCAAGTGCTGCTGCTGTTCAGCGTGTTCCGGTGGTTCACCGCGCTGGTGCCCCATCTGTTGGGCGGCAGCATCGCGTTCACGGCCGTTATGGTCATCTACCTGCTCAACAGCGATATGGACAACAGTGCCAAGATCACCTGGCTGGTGGTCATTGCGCTGGTGCCGGTCCTGGGCGTGGTGCTGTTCTGGTGGACCAAAGGCGAAGTCGGCCACCGGATGCTCAAGCGCCGCCTCAAGCAGCTGGAACAGGATACCCGGGAGCAGCTGCCCCAGGATGCCCAAACGCTGGAACGGCTGAAAGCACAGGAGTTGGGTGCGGCCTCGCTGGCCTACTACCTGCGGGGGAAAGGCGGCGGCTTCCCGGTGTATGAGAATACGGCTGTGACCTATTTCCCCAGCGGCGAGGCCAAGTTCGCGGAGTTGCTGTGCCAGCTGGAAAAAGCAAAACAGTATATTTTCCTGGAGTATTTCATCATTGACGAGGGGCTCATGTGGGGCCGGGTGCTGGAAGTGCTGGCCCGTAAGGCCGCTGAGGGTGTCCATGTGCGGGTGATGTACGACGGTACCTGTGAGTTCACTACCCTGCCCCGGGACTACCCCAAGCGGCTGGAGCGGCTGGGCATCGCCTGCAAAGTTTTCTCGCCGCTGATGCCCTTTGTCTCGACCCATTATAATTACCGAGACCACCGAAAAGTGCTGGTCATTGACGGCAAAGTGGGCTTTACGGGCGGTGTGAATCTGGCTGACGAGTACATCAACCATGTGGAGAAATTTGGCCGCTGGAAAGATGCCGCTGTTATGCTGGAGGGCGAGGCGGTCCGCTCTCTGACGGCCATCTTTTTGCAGATGTGGGATATCGCCCAAGAGCCGGAGTTTGAAGCTTACCTCAAGCAGCCCATCCCGGCCCCGGCGGGGGCCAAGGGCTTTGCGGCCCCTTACGGCGATTGCCCGCTGGACGGGGAACGGGTGGGCGAGCTGGTTTATATCGACCTGCTCAACCGGGCCCGGAAGTACATCCACATCATGACACCCTACCTGATTCTGGACGGGGAGCTGGAAACAGCCCTCAAGTTCGCGGCGGAGCGGGGCGTGGATGTCCACCTCATCCTGCCGGGCAAGCCGGACAAGCGCGTTCCGTACGCGCTGGCCAAGACCCACTATGAGGCCCTCATCCGCTCGGGCGTCAAAATTTCGGAGTGGGTGCCGGGCTTTGTTCACGCCAAGGTCTTTGTGGCGGATGACCGTGAGGCCGTGGTGGGCACCATCAATCTGGATTACCGCAGCCTCTACCACCACTTAGGATGCGGTCTGGATGGTGGACGCCCCTGCATCCCGGCCATTGAAGACGACTTCCAGCGGACACTGACCCAGTGCCGCACGGTGGAAGCCACCACACAGAGCATCTGGCAGGGGCAGACCCTGCTCCGCCTCACCGGGCGGCTGGTCAAGGCCATTGCGCCATTGCTTTGAAAACAAAAAGGCCCCCGGCAGTGACGATGCCGAGGGCCTTTTTGCATTGGTGAAACCAATGAGCGAATTACAACTTTCCTGATTTCAGTATATGCAAAATCGGGAAAATGTCAAGTACACATTACTGATATTTTTTATCCATGGAGAAGCCGCGGCCCCGCACCTCAGTGACCTGGCTGACGATGAGGAAGCAGTCCGGGTCGATGGCGTGGACCAGCTTTTCCAGGCGGGGAAGCTCCCGGCTGGAGATGACGCTCAGCAGCACGGCACTGGGGTCATGGGTGTAGCCGCCCGCACCATTCAGGATGGTGACACCGCGGTCCAGCTGGTGCAGGATGGCGGCACAGAGCTCGTCCGCCTTGGTGCTGATCAGCTTGACCTCGGTACGGCTCTCGCCCCAGAGCAGGACTTTGTCCAGGACCATGACCTGAATGATGATGGCCACGATGCCGTACAGCAGCTGCGGCACCGGGCTGAACGGGATCTGGATGAGGATGACGGCAATGTCAAAGATGAGCATGGTGGCGGACACGGGCCAGCGGAACCATTTTTGCAGCACCAGCGGCGGGATGTCCATGCCGCCCGTGGAGGCCCCCGCCCGGATGACGATGCCCATAAAAGCCCCGACACCGATGGCGGCAAAGACCGTGTTCAGGAAAAGGTCGTCTGTGAGCACATGGCCATGGAGCATCGTCTCGGCAAGGCCCAGAAAGATGGGGCTCAGGATGCTGCTGGCCAGTGTATTGAGGGCAAAGGCCCGGCCCAGGACCACCCAGCCCCAGACCAGCATGACTAAGTTGAATGCCAGCAGGAAACCGGAGACCGAAAGCCCGGTCAGGCGGCCAAAGGCCAGCGCCACGCCGGTGGCACCCCGGCCACAAGGCCCGCGGGCTCCAGAAAAAGGGCTACGGTCAGGGAGTACCCCGCGTTGCCCAAAACAACAGCGGCGGCACTGAGCAGCCGCCGCCCGTGATTTGAATGATTCATCTGCAAA
>VOFG01002990.1_pt1 | contig 42840 bp, 57 predicted proteins | sample 5384171 | NCBI WGS metagenome assembly VOFG01 (sample SAMN12384726, study PRJNA508395) | human gut metagenome | isolation source: healthy gut F | host: Homo sapiens
CTTCGTCTCGTTGATAAGCGTCGCCGTCTCAGGCGGGATAACGCAGTATTCGCTGTGCATATCGTGCTGCTCGATGTCGTCCTCCTTGACAGGACGGAACGTACCGAGGCCGACATGCAGCGTCACATAGCCGATGTTCACGCCCTTTGCCTGAATTTTTTCCAGCAGCTCCGGCGTGAAGTGCAGGCCCGCCGTCGGCGCGGCGGCGCTGCCGTTGACCTTGGAATAGACGGTCTGGTAGCGCTCCTGATCCTGCAATTCCTCCTTGATGTAAGGCGGCAGCGGCATCTTGCCAAGGTGTTCGAGCACCTCGAGGAAAATCCCTCATAAGTCAAAGCGCACCAGCCGGTTGCCGCCAGGTAACCTCCACGACCTCCGCCGTCATCGATGGCCGCCACCTTCTGGTCGTTGACGGCCACGCCGCCCTGCTGGATCAGCCGCCGGGCTTCGCCGTTGGAAGCGCACAGGCCGCAGGCCACCAGCAGTTCGATGACGCCGATCTTGCCATCGGAAAACCGGGCCTCCGGCAGCTGCGTAGCGGGCATATTTTCGCTGCTGCCGCTGCCGCCGAACAGGGCGCGGGCGGCCTCCTGCGCCTTGTCGGCCTCGTCCTCGCCGTGAACCAGCTTGGTCAGTTCATAGGCCAGGATTTCCTTGGCCTTGTTCAGTTGGCTGCCCTCCCACTTGTCCATAGCGTCGATCTCCTCCAGGGGCAGGAAAGTCAGCATCCGGATGCACTTGAGGACGTCGGCATCGCCCACGTTCCGCCAATACTGTAGAAGTCGAAGGGAGTGGTCTTGTTGGGGTCCAGCCACACCGCGCCGCTGGCGGTCTTGCCCATCTTCTTGCCCTCGCTGTTGAGCAGCAGGGTGATGGTCATGGCGTGGGCGTCCTTGCCCAGCTTGCGGCGGATCAGCTCCGTGCCGCCCAGCATGTTGCTCCACTGGTCATCACCGCCGAACTGCATATTGCAGCCGTAGTGCTGGAAGAGGTAGTAGAAGTCATAGCTCTGCATGATCATGTAGTTGAACTCCAGGAAGCTGAGGCCCTTTTCCATGCGCTGCTTGTAGCACTCGGCCCGGAGCATATTGTTGACGCTGAAGCAGGCACCCACATCCCGCAGCAGATCGATATAGTTCAGCTTCAGCAGCCAGTCGGCGTTGTTGACCATGATGGCCTTGTCCTCGCCGAAGTCGATGAAGCGCTCCATCTGGCGCTTGAAGCAGTCGCAGTTGTGCTGGATGGTCTCCGGGGTCATCATGTTCCGCATATCGGTGCGGCCGGAGGGGTCGCCGATATAGCCGGTGCCGCCGCCCACCAGCACGACGGGGCGGTTGCCCGCCATCTGCAAGCGGCAATGGACTCCTGCTCCGCCAGCACGTTTTTCAAGGCCAGCATGATCCGGGCTAACTCGCCGCCGGAGGCGATCTTAGCGATGGGCCGCAGGTCCTCTCCAGCGTTGGCGGACATCAGGAACCGGATCACGTCGCAGCCGTCGGCGGCAGGCTCTTTTTCCGTGAATTCGATAGCAAAGCGAACTTTGTTCATGTCCAGATCCCGTAGTTCCGACTGAATTCGCTGCTCCAGCGCTTGGGCAGCCGCTTTCCGTTTTTGGGTCAGCTCCGCGCCGGCGGCACGGACAACAGCCTCTGCCTTTTTCAATTTGCCGTTCAGCAGGATCAGGGTATCGTCCGCCGTCTCCATGGCGTCCAGTTCACTGCGGCACTGTTCCAGATAGGCGATCATGTCCTCCACAGTGGCGCCATATTTCTTTTTCAGGCGGTAAAGCTGGTCGGTCCGGGCCTCCGCGGCGTCCAACTCCGCGGGAGAAAAGGCAAATTCTGCCCGTTTATCCCGAATCGTCTCGGCAAGGTCATATACTTCACAGCGAATGGATTCCAACCGTTTGTATAGCTCACCCAACTCATCACTGAGGGTGCGGATGCCCCGAAGGGCCTCCTCTGCCTCCCGGATGGCTGAGACCGCGCCTGCACCGTTGTCATCGCCGCTGAGACAGTAATCGGCCCCGGACAGGGCGGCAATATACTTCTCGCCGTTGCGCAGCAGCTCCCGCCGGGCATTCAGTTCCTCCTCCTCGCCGGGGACCAGCTCCGCCCGCTCCAGCTCGTCGATCTGGAACCGGAGGGAATCCATGCGCCGGGCCTTCTCCGCCTCATTCATCTGTAAGGACCGAATTTGATCCCGGATGGCTGCCATGGCGTCATAGGCGCTGCGGTAGGCAGCCAAGGGGGCCTCCATCCGCCCGAAGCGGTCCAGATATGCGCCATGCTGTTCCTCGTCTAAAAGCTGTTGGCCGTCATGCTGGCCATGGATATTCAAAAGCTCTCCGCCGATCTGGCGCAGCTGGGTAACAGTCAGAGGGCGGCCATTGGCGCGGCAGACGTTCTTGCCGTCCCCGCCGATCTCCCGCTGCAACAGTAGATTGCCATCCTCGTCAGGTGTGACGCCGTTGTCAGCCAGTCCCGGCAGTGTGGACGGGACCTGAGAAAAAACGGCGCTGACAAAGGCCTTGTCCGCGCCGGTCCGGATCAGTTCCCGAGAGGCCCGTCCGCCCAAAACGGCGCTCATGGCGTCGATCACAATGGACTTACCGGCACCGGTCTCGCCGGTCAGGGCGTTGAAGCCGGGGCGGAAGGATATATCCGCCGACTCGATCACCGCGATATTTTCAATGTGAAGCAATTCCAGCATGTTCCGCGTCTCCCTTCGGAATGGGTTTCTGCCGGTGGTTTACAGCATTTCCCGGATCTCCTGGCAGAAGGTCTCCGCACAGGCGTTGTCCTTCATGACCACGAAGACCGTGTTCTCCCCTGCCAGCGTACCCACCATGCCGTTGACATCCATGTGATCCAGGGCCTCGCAGGCGCCGCCGGCCAGACCGGCCAGCGTCTTGAATACCACGATGTTCTGGGCGCAATCCACGCTGGTGATGCTCTCATGGAAGATGGTGCGCAGCTTGTCCGCAATGTTCAGACGGGCACGGCTGCTGGAAACCGCGTATTTGTAGGTGCCGTGGCCCGTAGGCTCCTTCACCAGATGAAGCTGCTTGATGTCCCGGGAGATGGTGGCCTGGGTACTGGCCACGCCCCGCTGCCGCAGCTGCTCCAGAAGCTGCTCCTGAGTCTCGATGTGTTCCTTTGCGATGATGTCAAGGATCATGGATTGGCGATTGTTTTTCATGACTGGAAACCTCCCGGCAGCATTTTTTGCGCGAATACTTCGCAGAAGCTCTTTTCAGACAGATGCGCCAGCCGGGTCAGATACCGGCTGCGGCGGATCTGGACAATATCGTTGGAATGCAGAGGGAACGCCCGACTCTCATCCACAAACAGGAATATCGGCTTGCGGCCATTGCGCTCGAAAGAGACCGTCAGGGTGCGGTCCGGAGAGAGAACGTAAGAGGAAAAGCGCATATTGTGGGTGCAGATGGGTGTCAGAGTCAGGATCTGGGCCACCGGCTCCACCACCGGGCCGCCGGCGGAGAGTGAATAAGCTGTGGAGCCTGTGGGGGTGGCAATGATGGCGCCGTCTCCCGCGATGTCCGCAAGGTGCTTTCCGTCGGAAAATACCTTCAGATGGATCACATGGGAGATGGGACCCTCCCGGATCACTGCATCATTCAGGCCCATATTCGTATAGATCTGCTTGCCGTCCCGCAGAACGGAAACGTCCAGCATCATTCGTTCTTCAATGGGAAAATCCCAGTTTTTCAGGCCGCGCAAAGCGTTCAGAGAGCCAACCTCCAGCTCCGCCAGAAAGCCCAGTCCCCCCATGTTGATACCCAGCATGGGGATCTTGTGCAGCGCCGCCAGCTTGGCCAGATGCAGGATCGTCCCATCGCCGCCAAGGGTGATGACCAGATCCGCACCCTTCAACTCCGGCAGCAGCGGCTTGGAGGGCAGGTCTCCGAAGGCGTCGGTCTTCGGGTCCCGGAAAGGCGAACAGACCACCGTCTGAAAGCCCATGTCCCGTAAAATGGCAATGGCGGACTTTGTGGCCTTCATTCCGGTGTCCCGGTCCGGATTCGGACAGAGAATGATTTTTTTCGGTTCCATTATACCGTCCCCTCTCCGTGCTCCTTCAGGGTTTGATGGGATTCCTCCACCAGGGCGTCCAAGTCAAAGGCTGCGGTGGTTTCCGCACCCTTTTGCAGGAAGCCCAGATACTCGATGTTCCCCTCCGGCCCCCGGATAGGAGAATAGGTCAGTCCCAGAACACCGAAGCCCGCTTCCCTTGCGTGCTCCAGATAGTGCTCCAGTACCTCCTTGTGCACAGCCGGGTCCCGGACAACGCCTTTCTTGCCCACCTTTTCCCGGCCGGCCTCAAACTGGGGCTTTACCAGACTGGCCACATAGCCGCCGTCCTTCAAAACGTTGGCCACCGCCGGCAGGATCAGCTTCAGGGAAATAAAGCTCACATCGATGGATGCAAAATCCAGCTCGTCCGGGATCTGCTCATGGGTCAGGTACCGGGCATTGGTGCGTTCCATGCACACCACACGAGGGTCCTCACGGAGCTTCCAGGCAAGCTGGCCGTAGCCTACATCCACCGAGTAGACCTTGCTGGCTCCATTTTGCAGCATACAGTCCGTAAAGCCGCCGGTGGAGGCACCGATGTCTCCGCAGATGCAGCCATTCAACTCAATGGGAAATTCTGCCATGGCTTTTTCCAGCTTCAGACCGCCCCGGCTCACATACTTCAAAGTATTCCCACGAATTTCGATCTTCGCGTCATTGGGGACCGCCGCTCCGGGCTTGTCCACCCGCTGACCGTTGACGAACACCAGACCGCTCATAATGGTGGCCTGTGCCTTCTGGCGGCTTTCCTGAAGCCCCTGCTCCGTCAGCAGCACATCCAGCCTCGTTTTATTGCTCACAGGACATGGCCTCCTTTACCGTTTTTACCACACCGTCAGCGTCAAGGCCGAACCGATGCCGCAGTTGATCCACCGTGCCCTCCGGGGCAAAGTGATCCTTCAGATTTTGCAAGATCGTGTGAGAACAGCTCTGCCCGGCCTCTTCCATGGCCGCAGCCAGCTGCTGGCCCACGCTGCCGTTTTCAAAACAGTCCTCCAAAATCAGGACGGTTTCGGCGCCCTCCGTCTCCCGGAGGATCGCCGCCGTGTCCAGAGGGGCGATGCGGTTGAGTTTCACCACGCGGGTGGAGATCCCGGATCGTTCCAGCTCCTCCGCGGCGGACAGGGCCTGCTCCACCAGCGTTCCGTAAGTGATCAGGACTGCCTGACAGCCATCCTTCAAGTGCACTGCGGCCTGAGTGCTGGTGTCCGCGTTAAAAACGCCCTCTCCCCCTCTGGGATACCGGATCGCCACCGGGCCGTCGATCTCAAACAGCGCCTGATGAAGCATGGTCCGCAACTCCGCAAAGCTGGCGGGGCACAGGACCGTGAACCCCGGAATACTGGTGAGATAGGAAACATCCAGACAGCCGTGGTGGGTCTCGCCGTCAGCACCCACCAGACCGGCCCGGTCCACGCCAAGGACAACATGAAGCTTTTGCAGAGCCACATCGTGGACCAGCATATCGTAGCTCCGCTGCAAAAAGGTGGAGTACACTGCGAAAACAGGGATCATCCCCTGCTTGGCCATACCGGCAGCCATGGAAACGCCGTGACCCTCCGCAATGCCCACATCGAAGAATCGCTCCGGGTGGGCCTGCTCGAATACTGTCAGGCCGGTGCCTTCCTCCATGGCGGCGGTGATAGCACAGATGCGGCTGTCCTCCCCGGCGCAATCGCTGAGGGTCTTGCCGAATACGGAGGAAAAGGTCTCCCCGGGTGCTTTTTTCAAAAGTCCGGTTTCCGGATCAAAGGGCGCGATCCCATGGAACTTGCCGGGGTCCCGCTCCGCGAAGGCGTATCCCTTCCCCTTCTGGGTGTGGACATGGACCACCACCGGGCCGGTAAGCTCCTTGGCCCACGTCAGCATATCGCACAGGGGGGGCAGGTCATGGCCGTCGATAGGGCCAAGATAGGTGAAGCCCATATCCTCAAAGAGAGTGCTTCCCGGCCACAGTGTCTTTTTCAGGCTGGTTTTCAGCCGATGGTTAAACGCGTATAGATGGCGGACTGGGAGGAGACGCTCCAAAGGGCCTTCCGATACCATTTCTTCTTAAAGTGGTAGTAGGCAGGTTTGTGCGCAGCTTGGAAAGATGATTCGAAAGTCCCCCACATTTGGGGTCGATGGACATGCCGTTGTCGTTGAGGATCACCACCAGCGGCTCGCCGCTGCCGCTTAAGATCGTTCAAGCCCCTCGAAGCTCAGGCCGCCGCCCAGCGCACCGTCACCGATGACGGCTGCCACCTGATACTCTGCGCCCAGCAGCGTCCGCGCCCGCGCCATGCCCAGCGCCACAGATACGGAATCCGAGGCGTGCCTGGCCATGAACGCGTCGTGTACGCTCTCGTAGGGCTTGGGAAAGCCAGACAGTCCGCCGAACTGCCGCAGCGTACCGAACAGCTCCCGCCGCCCGGTCAGCGCCTTGTGTACATAGCACTGGTGCCCCACGTCCAGCACTCGCTGGACGTGTCGTACACCCGGTGGATGGCCACCGTCAGCTCCACCACGCCCAGATTGATGCCAGATGCCCGCCGGTGCGGGACACCTGCTCCACCAGAAAGCGCCGCAGCTCCTGACACAGCCGCGCCGCGTCCTCCTCCGACAGCCGCTTTACGTCCGCCGGACTGTTGATCGTCTCTAAAATCAAAACCTGTCTCCGTCCTTTATCTCACCGGCAGACGCCGCAGCGCCTACCGCCCCAATTTACAGTGTACCATTTTATCATACCCCGTCAGATTTTACAACCGTTTATGCAAAGTATTCTGCATATTCATGTAACCCTTGTTACCGCACTGTAACGACTTACTACGCAGACAGTGGTATACTGTTGCCAGCTTCAAGGAAAGGACTGAGTTCCATGACAAAAAGGAAAAGACGAAGCTCATCGTCTGGAGCTGCATCGGCGTAGCTGTGCTGGCCGCCATTCTGCTGTTCTTCTTCATGCCCCGCCGTGGGGACAAGCTCCTCCGGCTGCCCGACGCGGAGAGCGTATACGGCCTTTACATGGTGGATTCCACCGTCACGCCCTATGGCTCCAGCCATTTCTACGAGGTCAACAGCACCACCACAAATACCAGACTGGTGCAGGAATACTACGACCTTCTGGCCCGTACGAAGCTGTACTTTGTCAATACCACCGGCGGCGTCAAGTATTACGCCGACGAGCCGAACACCGGTGAGCTGTTCATCGTCTACATCTGGTGTGACAATGCGCTGAAGCCCGTCACCTTCCGCACGGACGGCGTGGTCTATTACGGCAATTTCAGCTACCGGATCAAGGACAGTGCCCTGCTGTCCGAATACCTGGCGTTCTTCGAGCGTGTCAAAGCCGCCTCCGATGCGGAGGGTGCCACCTCCGGCGACATCCCGCAGGAACAGTTTGACGCCTATCAGCAGCTGTTCGATGCGCCCAGCTGGTACGCCCAGGCCGTGGCCTCCCCCTTCACCGACCTGGCTGTGAACCTGAACAACATGTTCTATGACGGTCTGTCCTACGATGAAAACGGCGTCCCCGTTTACGGCGGCTTCGTTACAGCGGCGGACGGCGATGAATGGGCGTGGGTGCAGGAGAACGTCCCCGGCGCCACGGAGACGGATGTCTCCCGCCTGCCCCGGGACGGCATGTATCAGGTGCTGCGCGACACCCTCTACGGCGAGACACCCATCCCTGACGATCTGGCTCCGGAGGGCTGGACGTACTGGGACAAGACTGATTGCTGGTACCACGCCCACGGCGACACGGGCATCAACTCCGTCACCCTGAGCTATGCCAGTCTGGACGGCGGCGGCACCGGTTACTTTCAGTTTGAAAATGCCTTCGGTCAGATCTGCAGCATCGGCTTTGTTCTCGGTCAGACCGAAGCGGACGCGGGACATGTCTACCTCCGCTACTGCATCGCCCAGTGAGCCCCGAAATATCGTGCCTGTCAGCTTGGCTGACAGGCACTTTTTTCGCCCCGCACACATAGGATATACCTGTAACGAACCCCATAAGGAGGTATTCCCATGAATGAACAGGACATTGTCAACAAGCTGAAAAGCGATCCCCGGGCGCTGAAGTCCGTTATGCAGTCTCAGGATGGGCAGGCGCTGCTGCGTATGCTCTCCGGCGGCAACAGCGCTGCGCTGGGTCAGGCGGCGCGGCAGGCCGCCTCCGGCGATACGGCGGCGCTGAGCGCCATGCTCTCCCGTGTGCTGTCCAGCCCGCAGGGTGCAGAGCTGGTGCAGCGTCTGGAACAAAGCTCCAGCAGTAACGGAAAGGAGGACGCAGCGTGTCAGAACTGGACGAAAACTCAATGCGCTGCTGTCCGATCCCGGCAGTATGGCGCAGATCATGCAGCTGGCGCAGCAGCTCTCCGGCTCCATGGGCGGTGACACGGCGCAGCCTGCCGCCGCATCTGCTGCGGCTCCCCCGTCCAGCCGCCGCCTGCACCGCTGGGCGGCATCGATCCGCAGACCATCGCCAGATACCTGCCGCTCCTGCAGGAGCTGACCCGCGACACCAGCCAGACCACGCAGCTGCTCTATGCCCTGCGCCCGTTCCTGAAGGACGGCAAGCAGGATAGGTGGAGCGCGCCGCAAGGCTGGCGCGGCTCATCACCATCGGCAAGCGTTTCCTGACGGAAGGAGGCGGTCTGCCTGTATAACCGCTATATCCGCAGCGACAGCGGCGCCTATACCCGCGTCCCCATGACGACGACGCCTTCCCCCGCCGCAGGAGCCGCCGCGCCATCACGCACCGCCCCCTCCGCCGCCTCCGCCGCAGGGCGCGCCGGAGCGCGGCTTTTCAACGACCTGCTGGAAAAGCTCCATCTGGGCGATCTGGACGCCGGCGACCTGCTGCTGTTGTTTCTGCTGTTCTATCTCTCCCGGCAGAAGGCCGACGAGGAGCTGCTCATCGCCATCGGCCTGCTGCTGATCCTGTGACTTCCAGTATTTGCATTTGCAAAATGGTTACAAAACGGTTACAATGTACCCATCCTTGCAAGAGAAATCCAGACATAGGAGGTCACAGTATGTGTAATTTTGACTGCGCTTCCCTGCTGAAGCTGCTGTGCGGTTTGGTTCGGCAAGTGCTGACGCACCTGCGCACATAAAAAGCATCCCCGACAGACGGTCGGGGATATTTTGCGTGTAAAATGAAATTACTTCACAGCCTCGGCCACCGCTACGGCCACGGCCACGGTCGCGCCGACCATGGGGTTGTTGCCCATGCCCAGGAAGCCCATCATCTCTACATGCGCGGGCACGGAGGAGGAACCGGCAAACTGCGCGTCGCTGTGCATACGACCCATGGTATCGGTCATGCCGTAGGAAGCGGGGCCGGCAGCCATGTTGTCCGGGTGCAGCGTGCGGCCGGTGCCGCCGCCGGAGGCCACGGAGAAGTACTTCTTACCCTGCTCGATGCACTCCTTTTTGTACGTACCGGCCACGGGTGCTGGAAGCGGGTGGGGTTGGTGGAGTTGCCGGTGATGGACACGTCCACGCCCTCGTGGTGCATGATGGCCACGCCCTCGCGGACGTCATCGGCGCCGTAACAGCGCACATCGGCACGCTCCGTCTCGGAATAGCGGATCTCGCGGACGATGTTCAGCTTGCCGGTGTAGTAGTCAAACTGAGTCTGCACATAGGTGAAGCCATTGATACGGCTGATGATCTGCGCCGCATCCTTGCCCAGGCCGTTCAGGATGACCCGCAGAGGCTCCTTGCGGGCCTTGTTTGCGTTGCGCACGATGCCGATAGCGCCCTCGGCAGCGGCAAAGGACTCGTGGCCAGCAAGGAAAGCGAAGCACTTGGACTCGTCGCTCAGCAGCATCGCGCCCAGGTTGCCGTGACCGAGACCGACCTTGCGATCCTCGGCCACGGAGCCGTCGATGCAGAAAGACTGCAAGGCCCTCGCCGATCTTGCGGGCAGCGTCTGCAGCGGTCTTGACGCCGGACTTCAGCGCGATGGCCGCACCGACGGTGTACGCCCAGCAGGCGTTCTCAAAGCAGATAGGCTGGATGCCCTTGACGATCTCGTAGGGGTCGAAGCCCTTCGCCTTGCAGAGCTCGCGGCACTCCTCCACGGAGCCGATGCCGTACTGCGCGAGGACGCCGTTGATCTTGTCGATTCGTCTTTCGTAACTTTCAAACAGAGCCATTTTGTCGTCCTCCTTCTCTTATTCCTGGCGCGGGTCGATATACTTCGCCGCGTTGTCCCACTGACCGTAGTGGCCGGTGGCGTTCTTCAGGGCCTCGTTGGCGTCCACGCCCTTCTTCACGGCGTCCATCATCTTGCCCAGGCTGATGAACTCGTAGCCGATGATCTCGTCCTTGCGTTCAACGCCAGACGGCTGCAGTAGCCCTCGGCCATCTCCAGATAGCGGGGCCCTTCTCGCGTGTGCCGAACATAGTGCCCACCTGAGAGCGCAGGCCCTTGCCCAGATCCTCCAGGGAAGCGCCCACAGCCAAGCCGTCCTCGGAGAAGGCGGACTGGGTGCGGCCATAGACGATCTGCAGGAACAGCTCACGCATGGCGGTGTTGATGGCGTCGCACACCAGGTCGGTGTTCAGCGCCTCAAGAATAGTCTTGCCGATGAGAATCTCGGACGCCATCGCGGCGGAATGGGTCATGCCGGAGCAGCCGATCGTCTCGACCAGCGCCTCCTCAATGACGCCCTTCTTGACGTTGAGCGTCAGCTTGCAGGCGCCCTGCTGGGGAGCGCACCAGCCGATGCCGTGGGTGAAGCCGGAAATGTCCCCGAGCTGCTTGGCCTGTACCCACTTGCCCTCTTCGGGGATGGGAGCGGGACCGTGATATGCGCCCTTGGCGACCGGACACATATGCTGCACTTCGGTCGTGTAGATCATAGTGACGATGTTCCTTTCTGCGTTATAGTAGTGCCTTGCGGCGGTCAAACCACCTGCATTATAATTTGGACATTCTCGAAAAAGCGATGCGGGCGGCGCGCCCCGTCCCTTGTGTTTTGCGGCAGAGGCTGGTATAATCACCTTATCATGCGAAAGGAGTGCCGCCCCCATGAAACGCTGTCTCGTCATCTCCGACTCCTTCAAGGGCACGCTGTCCTCCCCGGCCATCTGCCGCATCGCCCGCAGCATTGCCCTCCCCGGCTGGCACATCGACGCCCTGCCGGTGGCCGACGGCGGCGAGGGCACCACAGACTGCTTTCTGGATGCCTGCGGCGGGCAGCGCGTGACCGCTATGGTCAGCGACCCCTTCGGCACAGAGGCGGAGAGCTTCTACGGCCTGCTGCCCGACGGCACGGCGGTGATAGAGTGCGCCGCGGCGGCGGGCCTGCCCCTGGCGGAGGGTCGGCTTGACCCGGAGCGCACCACCACCTACGGCGTGGGCCAGCTGCTGGCGGCGGCGCTGGACAACGGCGCAAAGCGCCTGATCCTGGGTCTGGGCGGCAGCTGCACCAACGACGGCGGCTGCGGTGCGGCCGCAGCGCTTGGCGTTCGGTTTTACGACCGGCAGGGCCGCGGCTTCGTGCCCACCGGCGGCACGCTGGCGGACATCGCGGACATCGACCTGTCCCGCCGCCATCCGGCGCTGGACGATGTGCCCCTGACCGTCGTCATGTGCGACATTGACAATCCGCTGTACGGTGCGCTGGGCGCGGCATACATCTTTGCGCCCCAGAAGGGCGCAGATGCAGCCTGCGTGCGGCGGCTGGACGAGGGACTGCGGCATTTTGCCGCCGTTTTTGCGGCAGCGGCTGGGTATCCCCGTGGATAAGCCCTGCCCGGCGGCGGAGCCGCCGGCGGCTTCGGCGCGGGCTGCGCTGCGCTGTTGTGCGGTGCCCTGCGCTCCGGTATTACAACGGTGCTGGACACCGTGGACTTCGACCGCCGCGCCGCCGGTACGATCTGATCGTCACCGGCGAGGGACGGCTGGACAGCCAGAGTCTGGGCGGCAAGGCGGTGTCCGGCGTGGCCGGACGGTGCCGTGCGCTGGGCATTCCCGCAGCGGCGCTGGTGGGTGCGCTGGCGCTGGAACCGGACGCTTTGGCGGCGCTGGGGCTGTGCAGCGCCCGCAGCATCAACCCCACCGGTGTGACCCTTCCAGGACGCCAAAGCCCACGCCGCCGCCTACTACCGCGACGCCCTCGTAAAACTGCTGGAGGAGATGAGCTGATGCCCCACGTCATAGAGATAACCGATTTTCTTGCACCGGAGCTGGACGTATACGCCCGGGCCACCGAAAACCAGCTGGTGAACCGGGCCGACCCGTCCAACGCCCTCTTCATCGCGGAGAGCCCACTGGTCATCGGCCGCGCCCTGGACGCCGGGTGCGTGCCCGTTTCGTTCCTGATGGAGCCGCAGCACATCACCGGCAAGGGCGCGGAGCTGCTGGCGCGCTGTGCCCCGGACATCCCCGTCTACACCGCCCCGCTGGACGTGCTGACCCGGCTCACCGGCTTCCATCTGACCCGTGGTATGCTGTGCGCCATGCGCCGTCCGCCCTGCCCACGTTGGACGAGGTCTGCGCCGGTGCGCGGCGCATTGCCGTGCTGGAAAACGTCATGAACCCCACCAATCTGGGCGCTATCTTCCGCTGCGCCGCTGCACTGGGCATGGATGCGGTGCTGCTGACCAGCGCCGGCAGCGACCCCCTGTACCGCCGGGCGTCCCGTGTCAGCATGGGCAACGTGTTTCTGGTGCCGTGGACGTATCTGCCGGAGGGTGACTGGACGTCGCTGCTGCGGCAGCAGGGCTTCACCACCGTGGCTATGGCACTGCGGCAGGACTCCCTCCGGCTGGACGATCCGCGCCTGCTGGCGGCGGAAAAGCTGGCGGTGGTACTGGGCACCGAGGGGGACGGGCTGGCTGCCGACACCATCGCCCGCTGCGACTACACGGTGATGATCCCCATGACCCACGGGTGGACAGCCTGAACGTAGCCGCAGCCGCAGCCGTGGCCTTCTACCAGCTGGGGCTGATGTGTCAATGAACGAAAAAGAAGCGCCTGCGGGCGCTCCACCCGATCAGCAGGCGCCGGGCAGGGAAAACTTCTTGCATTACAGGCGGTTTTACGGTATACTATTAAGGCAACACCGCACAATGAAAGCTGCGGCGCTTTTGCGGTATTGCCTTAAAAACACACAGGAGGGCTCCGCCTATGTTCTGGGATTTCTTATTTTATGGTATTATCGCCGTGGGTGCGATCCTGTTCGTCTCTCTGACGATCTACCGTATCGACTGGGCGCGCCATCCCGAAAAAGTACAAAGGATATCGCCGGGGACGAGGATCCCCAGAAGGCCGAGTACCGCAGGAAAAAAAGAGGCGGACAAAAGGCCGCCGCCCAGAAGGCCAAGGAGAAGGAAAAGCAGCTCAAGCGGCAGAAGCGCGTGGACAAGCTGAACCACTACCGCGCCATCAACGGCAAGGGGCCTGTGGGCATGGACGGCAAGCCCATTGACAAGAAGAAAAGTAAAGGGATATACCACGCCCCCGGCACAAGCGAGTGCCGGGGGCGCTTTTTCATTTTCGCTTCCGAAAAACAAACGGCAGGCCGCCGATGAGTACCGCCGCGATCAGGGGAGACCGCCGCCTTAAAAGGCCAGAGGATTTTCAGTGTTTCCACAAAGACCACGGCCGGCTCCGCCTCCAATTTGATGCGGAATCCGGGAATAGCAAAGCTCATTATCATGTATACCGCGATAAAGGTGACGATGGCTAAAATAAGGGAACACATTTTACGCTTCATAGCAAGCCCTCCTCGTACATGACATACCGATGCTTCTGCCTCTCATTATAGCAAAAGTATACCAAACAGCAAAAAATGTCAATTACAAAAGGGTTACGCGGCAGTAACAGTTGATTTCATAGAATGACGTATGATAGGCCAAACTACGGCAAAGGAGTGATGGTATGATCCCCTGCACCGATACCTGCTTTTGGCAGCAGGGCGGCGCTCGTCCAGCGTCAGACCGCCGATGATGTTCAGATACGCGTCACACTGCGACACCTTGAGCTGCCCGCGCTTTTCGAGCACCGCCATCAGCATCGCCGCGCGGTTGTAGTCAAAGCCGTTGCTGCTGCGCATGGGACGTGCCCCGGCGTACGGGCGCCAGCAGCGCCTGGATCTCCGCGAGCACGGGCCGCGCGCCCTCCATCACACAGGTCACGCAGGTCCCCGGCGCGTCGGCAGGACGGCCGGAGAGCAGCATTTCCGAGGGATTTTCGACCTCAATGAGACCATCGTTTTCCATCTCGAAGACGCCGATCTCATTCGTCGCGCCGAAGCGGTTCTTCGCCGCGCGGAGGATGCGGTAGGTCATGTGCTGGTCGCCCTCAAAATAGAGCACGCAGTCCACCATATGCTCGAGCACCTTGGGCCCGGCGATGGAGCCCTCCTTGTTGACGTGGCCGATCACAAATACCGTAATGCCCTGTCCCTTGCGAGTTGCATGAGGGTCATGGTGCAGTCCTTGACCTGACTGACGCTGCCGGCGGGCGAATCCAGCTCCTCGTTGTAGAGCGTCTGGATGGAGTCCACGATCAGAATGTCCGGCGCTTCCTCGCTGACACATTCGAGCACGTCGCCCAGACGGGTTTCCGAGAACACGTACAGGTTCTCGCTGTCCGACGTGCAGCCGCTCCGCACGCATCTTGAGCTGCTGGGTGGACTCCTCGCCCGATACATACAGCATTTTGGCGTTTGCCCCAGCTGCTGGCAGATCTGCAGCATCAGGGTCGACTTGCCGATGCCCGGCGCGCCGCCCACGAGCACGAGCGAGCCCTGCACCGCGCCGCCGCCAAGCACGCGGTCCAGCTCGCCCATGCCGGTGGGAGAAACGGATCTCCTGCATCCGTCTGCATCTCTGTAATCGGATGCGCCTTGGCAGGCGTTTTGGGGCGGGCCATCTTTCCGCCTTTGCCACCGGCGCCGCCGCCTGCTCCACCATGGTGTTCCATGCGCCGCAGCTCGGGCAGCGGCCCTGCCCATTTGGGCGCTTTCGCTGCCGCACTCTGTGCAGAAAAACACGGTTTTGGCCTTCATGTTTCAAACCTCTTTTGCTTTACTGCTACTGCTGTAAAAGACCGGACGCGATCACAACGGCCAGTCTTTGCTGATATTCGCCACTTTTCAAAAGCGCCGTTTCTTTTCATTGCTCAAAAATCCGCACTCGATCAGGATTGCAGGCGCGGTGACGTTTTTCATCAGGAAGATCGACGCGTCGATGGCCTTCTCTGTCTTCTCATTGCCCGCATTGACAGTCTCGTTCAGCGCCTGCTGTACCGTGCCGTCGCGGCCTCGGCTCGCGTCAGCCCTTTTTTGAACGGGCGTAATGGCCAAAACACCTGCGCGCCATGCGTCTGCTTGGATGACGGAAGACTGTTCTGGTGGATGCGTTTTTCTCGTTCAGGCGATCCTTGGCCAACCGAAGCCCTTCGCCAAAGCGTACAGGATGGCTAAGCCCGGACTCATATACGCCATTCGATCCGAACGTGATCGCCGGTAACGCGGATGACCCGGATCAGATGCTCCACCACCTGCCGCTTGTCGTAAAGTCCAGCATCCCCACAGGGCGGAAGGGTCGCCGATTTCCGTGCCGCCCTCCTCCCTGCGCTGATGCCGGGAAATGCGCTCTGTAAGCTCCCGCTTTTTCCCGTCCAGCTCCTCGATTCGCTGCTTGATGTAGCGGAGCAGAACGCCGTCCGCCTCTGGCAGCCGTTCCAGCAGCGCGGCTATCTCCCGCTCCACCTGCGCAAGCTGCACATTCTGCTCCGGTAAATCGCTGTCAATTGATTTCACTTTACACTTGACGAGAGTGCCAAGCTGCGTCAGCTTTGCCGTATCTCATCGCCGATGATTCCCTCGATCTCGTCGGTGTAGATCGTTCCCCGCCCTTGCAGTCTCCGGAGTTCATTTTGCCGGAGCACTGGAGATAGCGGGAGCCGGAAGCCGGATAGTGCTTATCCACCAGCGCGTACCCGCAGACGCCGCACGATCTTCCCTGCCAGCCAGGTGTTCTTCGCCTTCTGGCGCGGCCTGACCTGCTGCCCCTCCGCGCACTTGGCGCGGCATTTTAACCACAGATCAGCGGGAATGATCCCTCGTGAGGCGCCAGTACCAGATAGTTCCCCTCCGGCGGCGCATGTGCGAATTTTTCTCCCCTTGTAGTGGTAGCATCCGTTGGTGCCGATGAAGTCACCGGGATCGTTGACAATGACCGTGCCCCGGTCACGGTAGAACCTGTAAACAGCCAGATCGGCGCGGACGTAGACGGGATTGCGCAGGATCTCCGCAAGGCGCGTGCGCACCCATGGCTTCCCGTTTTTCAGCATCCCGTTGGCCTGTAAACAGCGGGCGATATCGCCGCAGGAGCACTCCGGCTTTGCGTACAGCTCATAGATCAGCCGTACCTGCTTTGCCTCCTCTTCGTTGACAGCGTACATAGAGGTTTCTGACGCCGTCGACGGTCGTGTGGCTCAGACGGAAGCCGTATGGCACCCGGCCGCCCATATAGAGAGACTTTTCTGGCTGCGGGAGTAGTAGGCGTCCGCCACGCGCTTCTGGATCGTCTCCCGCTCCAGCTGGGCGAATACGATGCAGATATTCAGCATGGCGCGCCCCATGGGGGATGAGGTGTCGAACTTCTCCGTGGTAGATACGAATTCCACCCGGTTGGCCTCAAACCGCTCCATCATCCGGGAAAAATCGAGAATGGAGCGGCTGATGCGATCCAGCTTGTACACAACGACCCTGCGGATGGTTCCGTTTTCCATGTCGCGCATCATCTCGCCAAAGGCCGGGCGATCGGTATTCTTGCCGCTGTAGCCCCTGTCGGCGTATACCTTGTACGGCTCCCCCTTCAGCTCATAGCGGCAGAACTCGATCTGGCTCTCGATAGAAATGCTGTCCGCCCTGTCCACGGACTGCCTTGCATAGATGGCATTCATTTCCGCCCCTCCGCATACCTGACGAATACCTCAAACAGCCTGTCTTTGATGCCGCGCCGCCGCGCTGTCCTCTCCTCGTCGGGCAGCTGCGGTACGAGATTCTCCACCTGTATTCCGCCCTTTCTGCCGGGCACCGTGCGTGTACTGCTGTCGTATGTAAAGCTTATCTCCTTCACAGCATCACCTCCGGTGACGCTGCCATTATATGCCCCAAAAGCCAGCTCTCAGAAGTAAAAAACCTAACCATTGTGGAATGGTCGCCGCAAAAGTATCCTTCGTACAATATGTTATGATTACCACGTCATAGAAAGGCTGGTGTGATATGAAGGGACAAACAGAGAAGCTGACAGATGCCCAGCTGTCAAAGAAACTGGGAGGCTATCAGAGAACGGAGAGTATCAGCATGCTGCTGGGGATACTCTGCGTTGTGTCCGGCTGCATCCTGATGTTTGTGAAGCGCGATATTATCCTGATCTGCGTTCTTGTATTTGTTGGTGTGGCGCTGTTCCTGCTGGTGGCGAAGCCCGCCCAGACGAAGAAAAAGCGCTGCTGCAGCAGCAGCTGGGCGGCTATTTCCGCGCGGAGCTGACCCGGATGTTTGGCGTGGAACCGGCAGCGCCGGCGCTGCCCATCGACTGGGCATACCTGAAGGCGGCGAAGCTGTCGGCGGTCGACTTTTACAGAGTGTACCGTGACGGACTTCCACGAGGGCGAGCACAAGGGACTGCGGTTCTCCGCCGCCAACGTGGAGCTGCGCCGCACGGTGGAAGAAAAGTCCGGCCCCGACAACGACAACTGGATGACCCGAACCGAGACGCTGTTCCGCGGCATCGTGGTTCGCTGCAAGGACATCTGTGCCCCGGCGCTGGACATCGCCCTGAACGATATGTTCCGGGAGCGGAAGAAGGACGACATCACCGACCCTGCCGCCTTCCGGAAGCACTTTGCCGCTCACACGGCGGATGGCCGGGAGGCGGACGATCAGGTCACGCCGCAGCTTCGTGACCTGGTACAGAAGCTGGAGGCATCTTCCGCCAGCGCCAAGCTGTGCGGTCTTGCCCTCCGTGGCGGCGATCTGACGCTGGCTCTTAACACAAGATATGTTTTCGCGGACGTCCCCGACGAGCTGGATCTGCGGGATATCGACGGTATACGCAAATGGTACACAGCCTCGCTGACAGGCATGGAGCGCCTTCTGACGCTTCTGCAGGAAAGCCCCCGCCCTGACCGGCGGGATGGAATAAGGAGAAGAATATGGCAGAACAGAAAACGAATATGACAGACGAAGAGCTGGCGCAGGAGCTGCGGAAAGGCAAGGGCGGCAAATTGGGCGGTAAGCTCCTCTCTTTTAGGCGTGGTCGTTGCTATAGTGGGTATCGTGCTGGGCGGCAGCATCGTATTGATCGTCATTGGCGGCGTGCTTCTCGCTCTGGGACAGATGGTGCAGGGAAAGCGCAAAGAGGCCGCTGACCGGCAGGTATTCGATACCCTCGCGCCGGAGGTAGTGAACTCTGTTTTTGAAAATGCTGACCTCTCCCCTGCCGAGCATACCCTGCATATTGAGGATTCCCACATCCCTCTGCTCGGCCCTCCTGCCACACGGGCAGCGGATATATCCGCGGGCTTTATGAGGGTCTGCCCACAGAAATGTGTACTGTCGTCCTGACGGACGTGGACGAGGTACAGCGGGAGGAAACGGGTCTGTGGGGGAAAGGAACGAGCGCGTAGTCTATACCGGTCAGTGGATGCTCTGCCGGTTGGATACGCAGCTTCCGACCGGTCTGACGCTCTGGCCGCGCGGGAAGCTGGATAAGCTTTTTCAACTCCCGCACCATCAAAACGGAGTATGAGGGACTTCAACAAGCGCTTCAATCTCAGCTGCGATGACGAGCAGTGGGCACTGCGATTTCTGAACCAGAGCCGCATGGAGCGGATCCTCCGCTTGGCGGACAGTGCCTTCAGCGAGTTTGCCGTTACGCTCTGCGGCGATGGGCGGCTGTATATCGCCGCCCACAGCGGACACAGCTTTTCGATCTTGCCGGCAAGGGGTCGTGAGACACCGGACGCCCTGCGGCAGCGCTTTACCCGTGAATTGACGTGGTTCACGGACGTGATCGACACCTTCCGTCCGGTGTAAAGGAGGTATAGATATGCCCCTCTGGTTAGCCGTCGTACTGCTGATAGCCGCGCTGACAGGGATCGCGCTGGCCTGTAAATACCTGCAAAGAGCAGACCGGCGCGCGTGCTCTGCATCATCGGCTGCGTGCTGCTGGCGCTGGCCTGCGCCGTTTACATCGGTCTGACCGTGTTCTTTGTTGACGCGGTCAGTCATCAGAACCCATATTGTAACAGCGACAGCGAGGGAGGGCATGCGCACCCTCCCTCTTGTACGCTTCGCTTCGCCGAAGCGCTGGAAATGGACGATCTCCCGCGCCCGCAGGAACTTGATGGCATCGTTTACATCCGGGTCATCGCTGAGACGAAGGATGTTGTCATAGGTCAGGCGGGCCTTCTGCTCGGCGGCCAGATCCTCTGTCAGGTCGGCGATCATGTCGCCGGAGACGGAGATCGAGCCGGCTGACCAGGGGAAGCCGGAGGCGGCAGTGGGATAGACACCGGTGGTGTGATCCACAAAATAGGCGTCGAACCCGGCGGTCTTGATGTCCTCCTCCGACAGGTTTCGGGTAAGCTGGTGGACGATCGTGCCCACCATTTCAAGATGACCCAGTTCCTCTGTGCCGATGTCGGTAAGCAGGCCCTTCAGCTCGGCATAGGGCATGGAGTAGCGCTGGCTGAGATAGCGCAGAGAAGCGCCCAATTCACCGTCCGGCCCGCCGTACTGCCAGATAATGACCGCTGCCAGCTTGGGGTTGGGATTCTTGATCTTCACAGGATATTGCAGCTTTTTCTCATAGACAAACATGGCTCAGTTCCCCTTTCCATCCCACGGCCACGGGTCGTTCAGCCATTGGTAGCTGCCCGGCGTGATATCCGTCTGCATCAACGGTCCGCACTTTTCTGATAGCGTTTACGCCCCTCCTGACCCAGGCGGATGTATGACCAGTACAACTCCAGGGCCTCTTTATCGTCGGAATGGGTGGTCAGGTACAGTCCCAGCTCGTCAATGGCAAAATCCAGCGCCATCAGCTCCAGCAGCGGACCGTCTACCTGTGGAAAGCGGGACCGCAGCTCGCTTGTGAAACGGCAGATCCAGGCCGGGGAACAGGGTGCCCTGCCGCAGAGCCTCCTGATCGTCGTAGCGGACGGGATCCTTTCCCTGCACCGCCACATAGGGGAATGCCAGCGCCCCGCAGGACGGGAGCTGCCCGGTACCGTCACTGCAGGCCGGCTGCGTTTCGGCGCGTGCCGCCTGCATCGTTCTCTCTGTATACAAGAGAAGTTCCTCCTTTTTCGTCGGTAGTCGAACCGCTTTGCGGCTCGATACATCCTATGTCTGCGCTGCTTACTCGGTTCCTGATAGACAAAAGCAGAGGACGTCTGCCCTCTCTGTCTTTACACGTTTATGCGATGTTATCCGCGCTTTCCGCGCCTGCGCAGCCACAGAGCCGCCGTGCCCGCGCCGCTGGCGGGCACATGGCGCAGTAGGTCAGCGCGCCCATATCCCCGGTCTTGGGCGACCCCACCGGCTCCTCTGCCGCAGACGAGGAATAGTGATAGATGGTCACGCTGCACGCCGGAGAAACCGGTGGCCGCCGGAATATCCACATCCGTCAGGCCGTCTACCGTGCCTACGGAGCGGGAAGCCGTCACGGTCGCTATGCCGCTCCTCCCCGCCTTCAGGGTGATCGTCCCCAGCAGGAACCGGCCGCTTTCATCGAACACCGCGCTCTCCTCGCCATAGTAGGACAGCGTAACGGCGGTGCCGTCCGCGGTGATCTTGCTGTTGGCCGCCGTACCGGCGCTCGTTGCTTCTACGGAGGCGTTATCACAGGCGATATGCGTCTCCGCCGCCGGGAGTATGTCCGCGCCGGGAGTGCCCGTCAGAAAAACATCCACGGTGAACGTGTTATATCGCTCAACCAGTGTCTGGGATGCGGACAGCAGCAGCGCCGGCTGCGTTTCCGCGTCGGCCAGTGCCGTGACCGGCAGCAGGCACACCAGCGCCGCCGCCAGCAGCGCCGTGAAAATACCCTTCAGCTTCATTTTGTTGCCCCTTTCCTTTTCACTATCAGCAGCACCGCACAGGCAATGACCACCGCCGCCAAAGCTACCCACAATGCGGTATGCGTCTCCCCTGCCGGTGTATCATGGGCTTCCTTATCCGCAGCGGCTGTATCTGTGCTTGCAGCTGCGTCTGTATCCCCTGTGCCCGCGCCTTCAGATGTGTCCTCCTCCGGCTCATACGCGGCGCCGGTACCGGCCACCACTGTCCCGTCGATGGAGGCGGTGCCGTCCTCGGCTACCTTGACCTCCGGCGTAACAGTTGCACCGGAAATGGCGACTGTCACGGCCTGCGGCAGCGTGACAGATACCTCCTCGCCACCGGCCAGTGCAGCGCTGTCGCTGACAGTCAGGACAGCGTTGGTGCTCCCTGCCGTAAACGTAGCGGTGCCCAGCGTAAGAGCACCGTTTTCATCGAACACGGCTTTCTGCTCCAGATAGCTGATGCACAGCCGTCCCTCCGCGTATGTGACCAGCGCCCCCGGCACCGTCACGGCAGCATCGGTACAGACGCACCCGGCGTAGATCACGTCCACCTGCATGGTCGAGGAGCGCTCTCCCTGCCCTGCCGTGCAGTGTGATATCCGCGGTAAAGCTGTCGCCGGTGTGCAGCGTCCCGGCAGGCACGTCAATGGAGATGGTATAGCTCTCCGCCGCAAACGCCATTGTCATGCACAGAACAGCAGCGCACAGCAGCGCGGCCAGCGGTAAAAGTCGTCTTTTCATTCGTTAGCCCTCCTGTGGAGCGGTAAGCAGCTGGTACAGCTGCTGGTAATCCAGAATATCCACCGAGCCGTCGCCGTTGCAGTCGGCTCTGTCGTGTATGTCCCCCTCGTCCGTCAAGCCGCCGGACAGGTAGTCGTAAAGAAATTGCAGATCAGAAATATCGGTAACGCCGTCGCTGTTCAGGTCAAACTCCGGCGTAACAACGGGCGCAAGATAGACGGCAAGGTCGTGTACCGTCACATCCGCATCGCCGCCGGAGGCGGTACCTATCCCGTGCCGGTAGACGGTGATCTCCGTGTCCTGCGCCGCAAGCGGGACGAAGGTCATGGTCAGCAGCACGGCGGGATTGTCCCACGTTCCCGCCATTCCCAGGGAGCTGTTGCTCAGCTTTACCAGCCGCCGGGTGCTGCCCCGTACAGCGCCGCCGTCTATCGCGGTCAGATCCTCATGGGCGGCGGTATTCTCCAGCCGCAGCACAGCCGTATCGTAGCTTATTTGCGTGGCTACGGCGTAGTGCTCCAGCGTCTCCCCCTCCGGTACGCTCAGCAGCAGCGAAACGGTCAGCGGCTCGCCCACGGCGGCACTGCCGCTCATTTGCAGCGTAAGCGTGTACTCCCCCTGCGCAGCAAAGGAGGGGCGGATGCACAACACACATAGAAGCAAGCTGCACAGCGCACATATTGCTTTTTTTCACAAACTCCCTCCTCTGTCAGAAATACACCGGCGCCCCGGAGGTGCGCATGATGCGCACCTCCGGGGAACGGTCATAGCTCAGTTACCGGCCGGAACGGTAAAGGCGTTGTAGTGAACGTAGATCTGGATGGAATACGCATCCTTGGCATCCACCACATTGTCATGGTTCACGTCAGCGGCCAGCAGACCGGCCACGGACACAGTTTCAGTGCCCTTGTAGACACTCTTGCCCACATCCAGCGCAATCTGGGCGTCCACAATGTTGATCTTGGAGTTCTCGTTGACGTCGCCGTACTTGACAGCCACGGCAGCGCTGTCGCTGACAGCGAAGGAGCTGTTCTTCAGCTGGTCGGCAGCGTCACCGCTCATCAGCGTCACGGTCTCGTCGCCGTAAGCCAGCAGCATACCCTTACCGCTGCAGGCGATGGATTTGCCCTCCGGCACGTCCTTGATGTACGTGACCAGATACAGACCCGGCGCGAACTCGGACTCGCTGACCGTGTAGACCTTATCGACCGCCACATCAGCGTTCATCACACTGACAGCCTTATCAGCGGTATCGCCGCTGATGCCAGCCACAGCATCGCTGACGGTCAGCTTCACCTCATCCGCGAAGTCGCCCACGCGGACGGTGACGGAAGCCACCAGAATGCCATTGGCGGCAGGAGCGGTGTTGCCCAAGAAGGACATCGTGCTGTTCTCGCCCTTGAACTTGCCGTCCTCGCCCAGCGCCAGACCGCTGCCCTGCTGGATGGCGGTGATCTCGCCGCCGGTGACAGCCAGCTTCATCTGGGCGCAAGCCAGCCCGCCAGCCGCGTTCATGTAGATGTGGAAGGTCACGTCCTTGCCGGCCTCAGCGCTTTCGGGAGCTGCCACACGAGCCACGATGTCGGCAGCTTCCGCCTTCTGTGTCTCGGCGTCCGCGGCGGAGCCGATGCCCTTGGCGGCAGTGCCCGCAGCAAAGTAGCAATTCCTGATAACGGCGCCAGCCGCCGCACGACCAACCACGGCACCGCTGGTGCTCTGGCTGCTGTCAATCTTTCCGCTGTTGTAGCAGTTGCTGATCTCAGCCTTGGCAACATCGCCTGCAATGCCGCCCACATTGGCGCCGGTGGACTTAATGGTGCCGCTGTTGACGCAGCCCGTAATAGCGCAGCCGTTGCCCACATTGGCCGCCATACCGGCTGCGCCAGAGCCGGCGCAGGTCACATTACCGGAGTTGGTGCAGTTGATGATGGAGCTGTTGCCGGAAAGGTTGCCCGCAATGCCTCCCGCATAGCGATAACCGGTGACATCCCCGCTGTTGGAGCAATTCTTGATGGTCGTAGAGTTATTGGCATACCCGACAAGACCACCCAGATTGTCCCAGTTGCCGCCCACGCGCTTCACTGTCACGTTCACCTCGGAATGGACGTTGGTAATATCGGCATAATCCACGCGGCCGATCACGCCGCCGGAGTGCGCACCAATCACATTCTTACTGGAGGTGAGCACCATGTTGCCCTGCACCGTCAGATTTTGGATCACGGCGTGCTTGGAGCTGCTTCCTTCCACATAACCAAACAGACCCTTGTAGGGAACCTGGGTATTCGTGCCGATATAGTCGATGGACAGATTGCTGATCTTGTGACCCTGTCCATCAAAGGAACCGGCAAACTTCTTGCCCCAGCTGTTCATGCCAATAGGCGTCCACTCAAAACCTGCCAGTTCAATATCGTTGGTCAGCACAGCAGAGATCTTGGCGTTGCCGCCCTTGTTGACCTGCTGGGCAAACCACGCCAGCTCCGCGCCATTGCTGATCTGATAGACACCGTTGGCGTCCTTGGCAGGCTCAGTGGCGGTCTTGCCGTCCCATGCGCCCTCGGCGGCCTTGACCAGCTTGACGCTCTTGGTCAGCTTGCCGTCCTGCACGCTGGAAGCATCCGCAGAGCCCAGCTTGCATTCGCCGTTATAGCACACATAGCCGTCCTTCGCGACAGAGTAGGTGTAGGAGCCATAGCCCAGCTTGTAGGTACCATCCTCCTGCGGCTCGATAGCCTTGCCATCGCTGCCCTTCAGGACAACAGTCGCGCCGTCCACCTTGCTTAGCCTCGTCGGTGATGTTCAGCTCAAGTTGTACCAGACCTTTCTGGTCACGGGGATCTCCACATCCGCGAAGTGCTGGAAGGCGAAGGTCACGGTAACTGCGTTGAAGTTGGTGCCCCTTACCGGCATCGGTCATGTAGTACATGGTGCTGAAGGGGTTGGCGGCGGAGTACATACTGCCGTACACATAGCCGTTTGTGGCGGTCAGAACGGTTTCGTTCTTGCCGTCCTCAAAGGCGATATCCTCAGGGACGGTGAAGGTAATGCGAGAGGTGTCCATCTGCTGATACTGCCCTGTTGTGCCCTCAACCTCTTTCCCTGCCACGGTATAACGGGGTTTGAAAGTCGTGGGGTTAAAGACGCCGGAGATCTTGTTGATAGGCGGTACATGCCGTCGAAGGACAGCGTCACCTTGTCGCCGGGCATGATGGACTCGCCCTTGTTGGAGGCATTCTCCACATTAGCGGTCACTCCGGCGACCTTCACCAGCTGGTAGCTGTACTTGCCGTCCTTATCCGTCATCCGGATGATAACGGTGCCGCCGTAGTTGTTGGCATCCTTATTCATATCCTTGAGAGGAACGGTGTATGTACCCTCCGCATCCGTCAGCGCGGTGAAGTCGGATACGGTGCTCACCATGGTTGCGCCGTTCGTCAGACCGAGGGCGTACTCCACCTTCACTGCGTTCAGCGTGGTAAAGGTCATCTTGGGGGCGGTATCCGTCCTCAGATAATACCATGTGTCGTAGATATAGTCCCAGCCGGGCAGACGGGAATTGGCTTCAAAGTCACCGTTGAAGGGCACCCGTGCCTCCGCCTTGCCCAGCTCGTCCGCCACGATAAAGAAATTCACGCGGTCGGGGTTGGTGGCGGGGTAGAAACCGCCATGGGTCGCTTTGTTGCTCTTGTCCACGTCGATGGCGTCATAGCGGACGGCAAACACGCTGGTGCCGCCTTTGGCGTTGATATCAGCCCAGTTGTGGCGGCTGTTGCCGCCATCGATCTGCGTACCGGTTATCTCACCGGCCGCATCCTCGGCATAAGAAATCGTAGCGGGGCCGGACAGCTTCGTCCAGACAAAGTCCGGCTCCATCATGATATTACCGGCATCGCTGTCGATCAGCTCCCACATGCGGTAGGCGCGGATGCGCTCGGTGCCGCTGCCCAGCGCCTTGGCGCCGGAAGCACTGACGAAGACCTGCAGATCGGCCTCGTCGCGCTTGCTCGTCTGTGTGCCCAGCTGGGAGAAGTCATGGCTGAGCTTGTTGGTCTGTCCGTTGGCAAAGTCAAAGCTGCAAACCGTATCCTTCTCCATGCTGTTCAGCCAGCCAGTAGGCCTTGGTGACATATTGACCGCTGGGGTCGGTCAGACGCCATGTGTAGTTGCCGTTTTTCTTGGAAACGGCATAAACAGCCGTCTTGGTATTATCCCCGTTATCCTTCCAGTCGACCAGTGTCTTCTGCTGTGCCGTATAGAAGTTGTTGAACTGGAAGTACAGGCCGAAATCCGCCGTCTCCGGCACGGTGACGGTCAGCTGCACAGCAGTTTCTATCTTACCGGACTTGGTAGCTACATTTGAGGTAGCACCCAGCGTCTGGTTGATCTGCTGTGAGAAAATGTAGGTTTCCGTATCGGTGGGATTGTAATAGACATTGAACAGGCAGGCATTGCCGCCGGCATAGAACAGCGTGGGATAATAGGTATAGCCCCTCTCCGTATAGGGCGCACCCATCACGGCGTCGCACTGCATGATGGGGCAGCTTACCCGCACCGTAAAGTCCTTCTCACCGAAGTAGCTCTTGCCGTCAGCCATTTTGGAGGTGGTATAAATCGACAGAAGACTCAGATAGATCTCCGTGCCGCCGGCGGCTGCGCCGTCCACGTTGCTGTCGGCGGGCAGCTTGATCTGCATGCCGCCCAGGGGGATGTCATAGGCCTCGGTCTCCGTGTTCCAGCCGAAGCCCTCATAGACATACCAACCGCCCTTGACCGTGGCCTTCATGCAGTTGTAGCCGCTCTTTGTATCCTCTGCATCGGTCACTGTGATCTCGTCGCCCACCTTGTTGGACTTGCCGTCGCTCTTCCACAGCTTGATGATGGGGAGCTTGCTGCCGTTGGTCTTATAGTTCTGATCCCTCCCGATGTAGAAGTTCACGTCGAAGTCGAGATTTTCCGCCTTGTCCACATGAAGCGTCAGCGTCCAATAGGTCTTTTCCTCGCCGTTACCGCGGGAGTCACCGCCGAAGTCATCCTTTGCATAGAACCGGTACATATAGGTGCCCGGCTCCGTTTCCGTTAGGGAGATAGTGGTTCCACCAAAGAGCGACGCGCTGAAGCCCAGCCTCGCCCCACGTCTGCCCATTGTCGGTGGATCTCTGATAGAAGTAATTCTTCTCGGCGTTCAGCGTGTCATCGCCGTCCTCGAAGATCTTGCCGGTCTGCAGGTCGCGCAGCAAATACGCCGCACCGATGATCGAGTTGTCGGTAACGTCCTTCACGCCCTCCACCAGCTTGGGTGCCTTGTTCAGGTCTGCGCCGCACTTGTCGCACTTTCTGTCCTTGTTCTCGTCTGTGTGGACGCACGCGTTGGGATCAAACCGCACCGCCACATCGTCATAGGCGAAGTAGGCGGGCTGGGAGAAGCCGTGACCGTTATCGCTGGAGCCGGTGATATTGAACTCCACCTTGGTGACGGCGCCCAGACCGGACAGATCGAACTTCGTCCAATCCGTAACGATGTTCTTCGGGCCATTGCACAGATAGATGGACGCTTCGCCGGTCTTCGCTGCCCCATCGTAACCGGTGGCTGTCAGCTTGACCCAGTCATCATCGCCGATTTTGGCGGTCAGGCCGTTGCCGTTCAGGTAGCAGTTCAGCGCGTAGCAGATGTTGTTGACATACATGTGGTCGATCACGCGCGCCATGCCGTCGCCAAAGGAAAAGGACGGCAGAATCTGGCGGTCAGTATTGCCGGAATTATCCTTATAGCCGAAGTGAACGGCAAAGTTGTTGGAGCCGTTGTGTCCGCCGCCGGTGCGGACATCGCCCTCGGCGCCCGCTTTGTACACTGTCAACTGGTGATTGAAGTCGCCATTGGTAACATAATCACTGGAAGCATAGTTGGACACGGCATGACCGCCGCCCCAATAGCAGTAATTATCCCAGCTCTTGGGCATCGTATGCTTCAGCTCGGTGTTCCCGGCATCGTACCAGGTGTACGCCTTGCTATCGTCCGTGGTGCCGCTGCCGTTGGGGGTACAGCATGCTGCCGCCGTACTGAGGGCTGTCGATCAGGCTCGACCAGTCGCTCTTGCCTTAAGAAAATTGGTGCCGCCCCTTATAGTCGGCATCCTCAAATGTCAGCACCCGCAGCTCATAGCCTGCACTCTGCGTCTCCCCGGTAGAGGGATCGGCAGACTGTGTCCCCTCGGCGAAGGCGGTGATCACGGCGCTGTTGACCAGCGACAGCGTCATCACCAGCGCCATCAGCGCGGAGACGATACGTTTCTTGATGTTCATTTCTCTGTTCTGCATCTCCTTTTTTTCTTTTTGCTTTTTCTTAAAAGTAAAGCCTTACAAAAAGCACATTTCCGTGCTCCTGCCGTAAGGCGAGATGCAGTCCACGCATGCGTGGCCGCAGTCATTCCGCTTATCAGCTTCCGGTACAGGCAGGAGCCTAAGGACATTCCCAAGCGTATCTGACTTATCCGCCGCCCGAAGGCGCGGCATCACAGTGACCGACTCGCGGGCATCTCACCCCATTTCCGCTCCCCGCCTGCCGGCCGGAGGGAACGTCCTTTATTCAATTTTCTGGGCGGACAACAGCCGCATATACAGCGCCTGATATCCAGTATGTCCACCGCGCCGTCTCCGTTGAAATCGCCGCAGTCAGCAGCTCGCCCGTCAGCGGACTCTCGCCGCACAGATGGCCGAACAGCGCCTGCATGTCCTCCACGTTGACCGCGCGCCGTCCCAGTTGACGTCGCCGCTTTGGGGTGTATCGCCCTCATCCCGGACTGTCACCCGCGCCACAGCTTTGGTGCGCAGCGGGCGGCTCCTGTCCCTGCATTGGGGTCAATGCCCAGCAGGTAATACGTTCCCGGCTTGTCCAGCACAACGGTAGGATCCGTTTCGCCGGATGGCTCATAAACGCACTCTAATGAATCATTATAGACCCCTCACCGTCAGCTTGTCAATAAGGCGTAAAAGTTTCCGTTCCGCCATCTGAGACAGACTTCGTATCATACTTCAGTTCGCACCGTCAGTTTCCTGTCGTCACGGTGTGTAGTTGCCTGATCGAAACAGCACCGTTATTGTAGAAACCCAGTCGGTGAACATGGCCACATCGATGGTATCTCCTCCGTCCGACAGGAGGGATATAGTCGCAGGTGGAGCCCCATCCGGTGTCCATCAGCGGGAACATGTGATTCCGGTAGTACATGAGGTTTTCATCGTGTCCCCAGAACTCCTTCATGGGGCGTAGATGCTGGTGCTGCTGCCGGTGAGCTGAGTGCGCCGAATTTGCTTTCGTAGGCCGTCTCACAGCTGATATTCGTGACCGGCTGATCTGTCCTGTAATCATGATCCTGCTGGTGCCCCTTGCCGCACTTCTCTCGCTCTAAGAAGCCCAGTAGCGCTCCAGCAGGCAGATGTACAGGTGCAGCAGCGTGTGACGCTCGATCACCGTGTCGCCCATACAGCTGCCCTTACCACCCTGTGTGGCGCAGCGGTAGAGATCCTGCCTACCGTAGTCCGCCAGAGATCGAAATACCAAACTGTCACCGGTGAACCCATCAGCAACGTTCCGCTCACCCATCAGCACGCCGTCGAGGAGACGGCCTGCCATACACCGTCACTCCCCCATGGCGTTTCGTCGGCAGCCGTACTGCCGGGGTCACCCTCAGCACCTGGCTCCCACGGTGATATGCAGCGTAACCTCCGCCCGCTCCCTGTCCGCAGCTGGCAGCCACCACCGGGCATACTCCCCGCCGTGCGCGTCGTAAAAAATACGTGCCCTCGGAGATCGACCTTGTGGACTGGTTTCCGTCGTTGTTCACCACGGAATACGTCAGCGCGTGGCCCTCCCTGTCGGTAAAGACCTCCTCCAGTGGTATTTTGAGCATACCGCCCTGGGTCACGGTATATAGCTTTTTCCGTCGCCGTGATAAGTTCGCTGTGACTTCTCCGGTCTGGTGCCACAGCATCAGCAGCGCCGCTGCCAGACACAGGAATCTGCGCAGCTTCGATCGGATATAATTTTCGCCGTTTCCTCCTCTGGGCCCTGATGACGTACAGTGCCTCGATATCCAGAATGTCCACCGCGCCGTCGTTGCTGACGTCCGCCGCCGCGCGGTATGCGTCCTCATCGCCGCCCAGCGCGCCTCCATCACACCGGCGGGAGAGATAGGTGAACAGATTCTGCAGCATGTCCACGGCGTTCCCGCCGCCGTTTCCGTCCAGGATCGCCAGCCATGGACGGCTCCACCGTGATTTTCAGCAATATCTGCCGGGGAATTCACCTTCGAACCCGCGCCGTCCGCGCCGTCCTCTGATAGAGACTGTGTGCGAACCGGATCAGAATTCTCCCGTCCGACACCTTCAGCGGCTCCTCATTCCATGCGGCGTAACGTATGGCTGTCCCATTCATTGTCCGCTCGCCGGTACCGTCCGGCGTCAGCCCGTTTTCATAGGTGATGGTGATCTCCATACCGGTGGGGTCGAACATCTCCCCGGCCTTATAAGCAGTCTTGTCCGGCTGCTTGAAATGGTCAGCGATTCAATGGTACTGCTCAGCGCCATCAGATGGGCGGGAGCTGCTTTGAAGTACAGGGTGCCGTAGCTGTCCGCTGTGATGGGCGAGCATAGCGTGTACTGCGCCTGGGCGTCCGCCGGGGTAAACAGCACATAGGGGCGTGGTGGTGGTGGTGGCCTGGCCGCCCTTCACCGTGTAGCGCTTCCTCCTCCGTGGTCAGCATCGCGCGGGTCTGCCCCGGCGCATCCTTTCAGCACCCGCAGCTACCCGGCGTATAGTTGTCAAAGAAATAGACATACACGGTGCCAATCCTCCGCGCCATACGCCGTTGTTCAGCAGGCCGGAGTGTTTGGTGATAGCGCCCTGCGTGGGCACGGAATAGGTGATCCTCCAGCCGGTCAGATCGATGATCGTGATATTGCGTCCGGAATAGGCGTGAACTGCCCCGTGCCGACACGCCGATGTACGCGCGGCCGTTAAACACCGGCGTGCAGGTGCTCATAGCCGGATGCCCGCATCGCCGCCGTTCTCCAGTGCCACTGCCCGCAGGCTGCCATCATCCAGCAGCCAGTCGCCGCCGCTTTTCTCCGGCGCGGCCACCGAGTAGAAATGCCAGTTCTTGGACGTGAAATAGAACCGCTCCCCGTCGCGGGCGATGTTGCAGCGGATGTCGCCCCGCAGCCCGGTGACGGAATCCATCAGCCGCCCGTCAAGCGGGATCGATGCACAGCAGCGCCGAAGTTGATGCAGCTGCTGTCGCCATCGTCGGTGCCGATGAGCAGATAATCGCTGCACACATAGGGCGCCTGCCCATAGAGCGCCTCCGGCGGAGCGTCCACGCAGCCAGCTTATCCTCCGTGGCCTGGGTGCGGGATCCTCTCGTCCGTCACGCTGAGACACCAGATTCGCCTGCGCCACCTCGCTGTTCCAGAAGCCGGTGTAGATGTACCCGTCATGGTAGGTGATGGGGCAGTTGGGCCTGACCGCCCAGCCTGTCCCGGTATATCCACAGTGATTCCAGCGTGGCGGCGTCAAAGGCCTGCACCGCGCCGTTGGACAGTCCACGAAGATGTTCCCCCTCGGCGTGGGTAGGCGAGTTGATGGCAAAGCTGGGCTGTGATCCATCTGCCCCACTGCCACCGTCACGCCGGACAGGGCGTCCACCTTATAGAGTTTGCTCTGGCGGACGATCAGATAATCATACCCTGCCCTCCGTAATGGTGATGGGACAGCCCACGGCGCCGGAGCTATAACCGCTGCCCAGTTTCTGGATGCCCAGCTGAGCACGGCGTTCTCCGCTGTAATGGGCGTTTTGTCCGCCACCACGCCGTTGGAGGTATCACTGCCTCGAAGGAACTCCAGTCAGAGGTGATACCTGCCCGTGGCTGCTTTCAGGCGCCTTTTCATGGAGACGGCTATCTCTCCCGCTTCTCCGCGTCGGCGGTGAAGCTGCTGGACACGCCTACATAGCCCTGGCCAGACCACAGGAGGGCAGCGTGTCCACCAGTGAACGTGCCGTCACTCTCTCGGCCAGATGCGCCTGCGTCCGTCCGTCGTACACGCATACAACGCGTCCCGGACAGTATCGCTGCCGTCCACGCGGGAACGCGGTAGGCACCGCCTCCTTCTTCTTGTTCAGCGTCAGCTGATAGTTGCGCCGCAGCGCCCCCGGCGGGCATCTGCTGGCTGACCGGTGTGATCGAGACGCCTCGCTGTCCTTTTGACTGTTCAGCGGAACTCTACCGACACCGTGTCCGCCTGTACGCCCGTTTCGCTGTCCACGGGCAGGGCATGCCGTGCGCCGTTTACATACAGCCCGTAGGTCTTTCCGAAGGGCTTCAGCGTCACGGTGACGCTCTCCGCGCTGCGGGGAACGGTGGCGCTGTACTCCGTTACACTTCGGTCAAAGCCCGTCGCCTCTCCGCTTGCTGTCTTATAGGCGATGGGCACATCTGCACCCTCTGCCGTCAGGGAAAGCCCCCGTTTTATCGGTCAGCGTGGGCGTCCTATATATGGTGATGACGTAGTCCTGATAGAAGCGTCACGCCCTCTCCATCGCGGGAAGCCCGGATGGTCAGCGTCTGCGCGTCCCCGGTTTTCAGGAAGTTGGTCAGATGCCGCCCCGTGGCCGTTGCCGCCTTGGAAGTAATGGGCTTCCCGTCCCACGGCGGTAAATGTATAGCCCTCCGCCTTCGCCCAGCAGTGCCAGGCTGCTGTAATCTGCCACAGAAAGCGTATGCGGTAAGCTGCATGCGCCGGGACGGCGAGACACACCTGGTCGTTGCTCTGTGGCTTTCGTGCCCCTTAGGTCAGATACAGGCTGTCCAGCGCGTCGCAATCGTATCCGGCGTCTGCGCGTCCACAGTCAGTCCCCCCGCCGCAGTAAAGCCTCCCTGCGGCGTGATACCACGTCTGCTTGTCCGTCACATAGGTATAGGCCTTCACCTGGCACCAGCGCGAACCGGCCAAAGCCGCTTCCCTGTTCCGCTGCGCCGATCTCCGCACGGGCGCTGTTGAACACATGCACCGTCACGTCGCTGTCGTGCCGCACCGTCACGTCCACAGCCGCCACCCGCTGCACCGCCAGCGTATACGTCCGGCGCTCCGTCCGCCGCTGCTGACCGCTACGGCGATCTCCGCGCCCTCCGCGTTCACAGGCATCGTCACGGCTGTGCCGGACTCCGCTGCCTGCCTGTTGACCGTAACGGCATACCCGGCGCGAAGGCCGGGCGTTATGACCAGCTCATCCGCCGTAACGGACAGCTTCATAAATCCCCTCTCCGGCGCAGCGCCGAGCGTTTGCGCCACGCCCTGCACCGTCACCTCCAGCGCCGCCAGCGTAGGCGTCCGCACCACGGTCATATCGAACCACTGGTAGGCGGTGTAGCTGCCCCCGGTGCATTGCGCCTCCACCCGCACGGTATTTCGCGTCGGAGGCCGTCAGGCTCTGTCAGCGATGCAGCCATGCTCTGCCACGGCATACCGGTCTGACCTGCCTGCACCGTGGATGTCGGTGTAATACCCACCAGCCGCACGGTGGCGGTGCTGTATGTACCGCCTCCGTCAGATCGCTTCCCGGCCACAGTAGAGATAGCTGCCGCTGACCGCGTCCGAGCAGTACAGCGGCGGACCGCCACCGCCCTCGGAGGTGTAGGCATCGCCCTCCAGCTTGCCGGTCGTCCGGTGCAGGATGGTGCCTTCAGCCACTCCCTTCCCGGCGGGGACAGCCAGTGCGGTGACGGCCTTGCCGTCAATGCGCACCGTTCAATCTGTCTCCAGCGTCATGGTGCCCCCGCGCGCCCGCTGTGCCCGGCTTCCACCAGACATATGCTCGCCCGCCGCCAGCTGTACCGGCTCCCCGGCCTGAAAGACGCTCTCCGGTAGGCGTTTTCAACCGACGGTATACCCCGTCAGCGCGCCGCCGTCAAGTCGGTCACCGCTTCGCCCGCCGCCGTCACCTTGTCCGCGCCGGTGACCTCTTTTCGCGGCGGCCATCTTCTCCACGCAGCGTCTGTGCCAGCGCAGCGCAGTCCGCCAAACACCGGAGGAAAGCCCGCTCCGCCGCCGGCATATTCCCTCCGCGTACCGCTGCACCGGTGCGTCCGCCTCTGTTATAGTCCGCCATGGCGCACACCATATCGCAGTAGCCCGCCATGTCCTTTATCTCCGTGTCCGTGAACACGAACGCGCCCGCCTCTCTGCTGCGGGTTTTTCCAGCTCATAGTCGCCGGAGCTGTCGAACCGGCTGTAATTTGCCACCACGCCGTCAATGGACGTGACGAACCCGTCCGCTCCCTGCGTGAACGTGTGCCTCCATGTGAGAGCACCTGCCAGCCAACTGCTTCCCTGGGCGCAGTCCACATACTGCGGCGCGATGACCACACCGTTTACGCGGTGGTGCTCACCGCCACGGCCATGCGCCCTTCTCCTGCCGCCGCCAGCATCGGTGGGCACGCAGGATGCCGCCATCACCAGCGCCAACAGGAATGACACTATCCCTTTTCACCGTCATCCCTCCAATTCAATACAAGCAGCGGATCCACCGCTGATACAGTCGTTTCCAAAGCCGCATTTCTCCGGAACAGCTCCAGCGCGGCGATCATGTCCTCCTCCGCCGTCTCCTGCTGCCTGCCGTCACGCCGCTGCCGCCGTACAGGGCACGGTCGTTGATGTCCAGCAACTCATTGTCCAGCACGTTCCCGCCCAGCTTTTGTAGCTCATCGCGTTGCGCGGTGCCAGCGCGGCACATTGCGCCGCACAGCCCTGCCGGTGGTAATCATCGCCAGCTCCAGCAGCAGGCGCGGCCATGGCGGCTGCAGCCGCCCGGTCGTCCTCCTGGGCAACAGCATTGATGGCGCGGCGCACCAAAAGCACCGCCAGCGCCGCGGCCAGCAGCCACGCGGCCACATACGCCCACCATACGGCCCCAGATGCAGCCGGCTGGAAGTAGTTAAACAGCGTCCGGCAATGGTCTCCAGCCCATCTCGGTCCTCCTCCGGCTCTGTCTCCTCCACATCGCTGCGGCGGGTGGTCTGGGACAGGTTATCGCCGTTGCCTTCGCGGCGGAGCCGTCCAGCAAGGGCCCTCGTCCTCCTCGAACCACAGCCACTGCGGCTCCTCCATCACGTCCCTGAGGCCGGGGCGTCGGCTCAAGGGTATCCAGCCCACGCTGTTGTTCACACCACCATCGTATGTCCTGCCCGGTTTCAGCTGTCCGCTCCGTTCCTGTCTTCTTCACGGCCGTGATCAGATACCTCCGGCGGCACCGCAGCATCACCGCCGCAGCCGTAGTGTATGATTGTACCCGCCGGGGTCATCCGCCAGCAGTGCGCTGACAAACCACACTTCTCCGGCGTCTCGCTGTACGTCAGCGTATCGTCCAGGCAGTTCACTATCCGTCTCTGGCCTCGAGGTGATGACCCGGCGCGTCGCCCAGATAGGCCGTCAGCGCTTGCGTCTCCTCCGATGGTCAGATAGTTCTCTTTGTTGACGAAATCGCGGTAATATCCTCGAAGGTCAGGTAATCGGCCAGCGCCTCCTCCTGCCACCTGTCGTTCAGCTGCCCCAGCAGCGCATACGCCTGCGCGGCAAGGCCGCTTTTTTTCTGTAAAGGAATATTCTTCTTCACCTGTTGCACCGTCGGCATTTGAACCGTGTCCCGCAGCTGCTCCGGCGAAAATGACCTCTTCGCCGCTGTCCGCTTCATAGGGCGTCAGCTTTGTGCTGCGGCAGCGCCCAGCACCCGGATATCCATCCGACATCCGCCGCTTCCCTGGCTCCCAGCAGTTCTGCCAGAGTGGAGAAGGCGAAAAGTTGTCGCACCGTCCTGGTGCAGCTGATACAGCACCTCGTTCGCTGTCATAAGTCGGCAGCGTCGGCTGCCTCCCCCAGCCGTCGGAGGTGCATTCTCCTGCCCCACATATTCCCGCAGGTACGCGGGATCGGTTCGATACGGTCACGCGGAGCATGTCCGCGCCGTGAGCGCCCGCGCGCCCAGTGCCTGCAGGTCGCCCTCCGCATCTCTGCGCTCATAGCGCAGCAGCCGGTGTACGCCCCGGCGCAGCATTGGCAGCGTCCTCCGTGTGGGGCACGCCTCAGAAAACAGCAGCACCACTGCTGCCGTTACGATCACAGACGCATCAGGGCACCTGTGCCGCGCCGCCCCACCGGGCGCGGAGGGCGCGCTTATCGCCCCTCTCCCGCCTAAGCAGCAGCACAGCGCTGCCGCACAGCGCCGGCAGCAGCCATTCACCGCCGACGCCGCTCCACAGCGTCAGGCACAGCAGCGCTCTGTACACGCCCCAGCCCCCACCGGGCGCTGCCAGTATCGCCCAGCGCCGTGCCCACAGCCACGCTGATGAGATGCCCGCCCCACATAGCGGACACCTCATTGCAGGCGTAAGGCTTTTACCACCACGGCCTCGCGGCTCTGCCGCTGCGCCAGATCACCGGTTCACCAGACCCAGCGGGCTGTCGCCCACCGCCGTGTGAAAAACGGCGCAGAACACCGCCGCCGCCAGCAGCACGCCAGCGGAAAGCAGCGCGTCTGTCCCGCCGCCCGGTCAGCGCGGCGGCGCATACCGCCGCCGCCATACCCGCCAGCAGGAGCAGCCCGCCCACCGGCATCCCCATGGCGCTGCACCTGCCCGGCTGCCCGCCAGCAGCAGCGCCTTCAGCGCCAGGCAGCCTCTGCCGCGCTCTATTCCCTTGTGGGTGCAGCGTAAAGCCTGCAGCCGTTTTGCTATCATACGTTTCCTCTCAGTAAATTCCAACTCCCGCCAGCCGGGACGCATAGTCCCTGCTGCCAAAGGTATACACTCGTCCCTGTCCTGTGCGTCCGGTCTGCACAGCAGGATGCCAGATGCTCCGGCGGGCGAAGTCCAAAGCCGGATCGTCCTCCGTCCCCACATGGATCCGCACCCCTTCGCGCCCCTGCTCGCACCGTACAGCCGCCGGTACAGCTCCACCACCGTCCGGCCGTCCCCGGCGGGCGCTGCGCTCAAAAGCCGCGGCAGCAGCTCATAAAGCCTCCCTGGCTCCTGCACCTCCTGCAATGGTCGTTTCGCCGTTCCATACGCGGCGCGGCAGCCCACACCCCTGCCGCAGCAGCTCCTGACAGACCACAGCCATTACCTCGGCCATGGCGTCGTTCTCCCAGCCGCAGGCGCCCGCCGCTCCCACAGCAGCAGCGCCGACTGCTCCAGCGGTAGTCCGATCCCGGACGATCATCCTGTCCAGCTTGAGGACAGCTTCCAGTGAATCTGCCGGGGTTGTCGCCGGGCGCGTATTCCAGCACCCGAAACGTCTCCGCCAGATCATACCCCGCCCGATTCTGGGCGGGCGAGTCGTTACCCGCTGACGCTGCCCCGCATGGGCAGCAGCAGTTCCATGGCAAACAGCCCTGGCTGCACCATCAGCTCCCAGTGCTTGTCGTCCACAAGCTGTAGCGGCATATTCAGCGGGTTGGCCACCCGCACGCACTCCCGGCCTGTATCCGGAACAGGCCGCACCTGTCCGCGTGAGCGGTCTGCCCCGTGCCGCGTCCCGGGGGACAGCCGCACTGTCTCCTGCCGCGTCCCTGTCAGGCCGTTGGTCATCGCTAAAAGCGAACTCCACCCGAGGCGCGTAGCCACGCGTTGTTGGTTCCTGAACACGATCACCGCGTCACGGCCTTTTCGCGCCGCGAGGCAGTGCATCCTCCACCGCCACGGCCAAAAGTGCCCGCGCTGATGCCCGCCAGCACCCAGCATCGATCCCCGCTGCCAGCGCCAGCGTCCACACGTCCGGCGTCAGGATAAACACCGCCGCGCCGGAGGCCATCGCCAGCAGCCACACGATCAAAGCTCCGATATTCAGCTGCGCTACCTGGTACTGGCACCTGCTGCCGCAGCTGTTCGGTGTAATTTCCCGCGCGGCACCTTCTCCCTCAGCCGCGCCTTGGCGCTGAGCACCAGCCGGTGGGCGCACACGTCGTCAACACCTGGTACACGCGTCCTCCGGCGTGACGGTGAAATCGCTGCCCTCTGCACGAAGTGTGCGCTTTATGCGGCACAAAGCGCCAGCGCCCGGGACTGACGCCCAGCCGCTCCACCAGCTCGCTGCTGCGGGTGGCGTCCACCAGATCCACGATGGAAGTCATTACACCGCGTCGGCGATATGCACCTGCTTTGGCGCTCTCCTTGATCAGCCTTAGCAGCTCGGTCATTAACGCCCTTGGTAATTCGTCCAGGCGATTTCGGTGCCGTCTGGGATATCCACTGGTTTCGCCGATCGGGATACCCCATGGTGGTGCGGACGCTGAAGGATTCAGTTGACGACGGCAGCAGCGTGCCCGCCGAGCCCACCGGATTCTTGCGGCCAGCACATTAAACGGCTTGGGCAGCGGATAGGTATGCCTGTCCACCGTCACCTGTCTCCCCTCCATGGCCTCCAGCGCGCCGACTGCGTCTTGCTGGACGTGCGGTTGATCTCATCCGCCAACAACAGGTTGGTCATCACCGCGCCATCTTGTAATCAAGCGCCCTGTTCTTTGTTGTACACAGGGAGAAGCCGATAATATCCTGACGGCATGGTCCGGATGAACCGGCACGCGGCGGCTGTTCAGCCCATGTCCGGGCAAAGGCCAGCGCCATGCTGGCACGTCCTCCAGCAGCACATGTCCCTGTGCCAGCACCGCCATCAGTACTTTTCCGTCACGGCCTCCTTTGCCGATACTTTGAATTGACCCTGCTCCAGGATCTTTCTGCTGACCTCATCTCATGGCTCCCGCGTCTCCCCTTTCTTACGATCACAATACCTGCGGTTATCAACGACCGCCGCGCCCGCTGCCGCCAGACACACCGCCGCTTAAGACCCCTGCTGTCTCCTCCGCCGCGCGCTGTCCGTCGTCCACTGTAAATTCGGCGCGCCTGCCCGCCGCCAGCATCAAAACGCTTTCCAGCAAACTGCCGCAGTGCTCAGTGCCGTAGCCCCTGCTCGAGCGCCATGGCGTCGGAGTGGTGCCGCCCGGCATGGGCAAAAGCGCCACTGCGCTGCTGCCCTTAAAACCGCTCGTCCGCTGCCGGATCGATGCCCAAGGCGCACAGCGCCATATGACCACCTGCGCGGTGCTTCCGGCGTTCTCCGCGCCCCAGGAGTGCAAAGCCGCTGTCGGCGCACTGCACTCCCGCCTGGCGCCGCCAGCGCCTGGTCGATGACCTCGCCTGCCCGTCCGCATAGGGAGCCAGCGCCGCAAGCCATGGCCGTAATATCGCGTTCAGCGCATCGCCGGTCGGCGAAAACCCGCCGTCTCGCCCTGGGCTGATACGATGGCAGCCTCGATGATCGTCTCTCTCTGGTACCGCGCGCCCCTCCGGCGCCCCCGATACTCTCCGGCATCCAGCGCCAGCAGTGCGAATATCCATCCGTTCAGGCCCCTGTGCGCCGGGGCCGCCCTTCACCACGCAGTCCTGGCAGCCGTCCTGCGATCAGGTCGACGGTTGTGCCGTCCGGCTTCGTGCCGAAGGCCGCGGCATCGCCGCCCAGCGCCCGTCACCGCCAGCGCCACGCGGTGCCACTCCGTGGCTTTGTTGGCGGACAGGCCGCCGCTTTCCGCATAGGCACTTTCTCTACATAGGTCTTCAGCGCCGCCAGGCACGTCTCATAGTCCCTCACTGATGCCGCAGCGTTATGAGCGATGGCGTACCAGTCGGCCACGGAGGACTGACCCGCCGGCAGCATCGTCCTGCCGTGCCAGCAGTGCTCGCCATCGGTCAGTGCTGCCGCTGGGCTTCCACAAGCTCCCGCTCCATCTGCGCATAGTCCGTCTCCTGCGCCCACGCCGCCCGTGACCGCGCCCGCCGCCATACAAAGGCAGCATGCCCACGCCGCCAGCCGTCTGATCGTTTTCCCTCATTCCGTCGTCTCCTCGTCCTTTTCCTGCCGCACACGGAGCATACCCGCCCAAAGCTGTATGTGTGTCGCCTGCGGCGGGCAGCGTCACTGCGCACCTACCTGTGTTCCCCGATGCTGCCTACAGCGAGATAGACACATACCCGTCCTGTCCGCAGGTACTCCACGGCCGTCGCCTTCCACAACGTACCGTCCGCGCGGACGCAGGCATTGCTGCTGCCGCAGCGGAAGTAGGTGAACTCCGCCGCAGCAGCCTTCACCCCTCCTGTTTCCACATGAACGCGCTGCCAGGTCATGCCCCAGCGCCGGTATGTTTCGGTCTTTGTTTTCTGCCGCATTCGCCGCAGGTCGCTGCCTGCCGCTGTCAGTGCAGGTGGCCTCCCGGGTGACCTCCTCTCGTCCACTGGTGCTCGTGAGCCTCCTCCGCCTTGGCGCAGATGGAGCACTTCCTCCACAGTCGTGGTGCGGGATATACCGATCCCCAGCCATGTACCGCAGTACGTCCGCAGGTTGCCCTGACGTTGGCCGCGCCCCGCGCTGCCGATGTCCTTGCCGTAAGCCAGCGTAAACGCGGGATGGTCACCACGTCGCCGTCCCCCAAGAATACGTTGCTCAGTCCCCGTCCCGGATAGTACCCGGTTCACCGCGCAATATCCAGCCGAGTTCTGTGTAGTCAAACTCGCCCAGACTGTCCTTGTAGCCCCGGCTGCTCAGGTCCGTCCAGGCCAGCAGCGTCTGAAGCCCTCCGATAGCTGCGCGGAGAAGGCGTCGCCAGACACGGATGCGCTGCAGGTAGAAGCCCGCCATCCAGCGACCTGCTGTGAATGATGCAGGGAAGCCGTTGTCCTCCAGAAACTCCTTCACCACATAGGAGGCTGGCTGCCCTGCTTCACCTCATAGCCGCCGTCCTCCAGAATACCCAGCCCCAGAACGGTGGCGGTCCAGCCGCAGCGTCACGCTGCCGATGACCTCGCCTCCAAGCGGTTGATGACGTGCTTTTTGTAGGCGGAAATTGCCTCGAATGTCCCATGCCCATATCTCCACTGTGTGCTTTGACACGTCACCCACGGCGCCCGCCGTCAGATACAGCCGGTACTCCAGCGTCTTCGCCGTTGGTATACTGGTGATCTCCTTCCGTCCAGCATCACCCTGATATGGTTGTGATAGATCGTCCCCTGCGAGTTATAGGCGTGTACCATCAGCACAAAGTTGGCATTGGACGTATCATAGTCCGCATCATCCGGCAGATTGGTTTCGATGACGGGAGGATCATCGCCCACGGTCTTGTTGTCCCGTCGGCCATAGCCGCCCGATAGACAATGAGGTCTTTGTGAGGAGCGCACCACTGTACCGTTCTGATACACCCAGCAGCGTGAAGATATTCTCTCCCTGCGCCAGCGTCACCGTGGAACCGTCCGTTGCTGCCGCTGCCGGGTATTCCCCAGCCGCACCTGCAAGTACGCGCCCCTCCTCCGGGTTTTCCAGATAAATAGAAGGAGAATTTCCCGTTTTCCAGCTCCTCGAAGGCGATGGTCTTATTGGCAAGATCCGTCACCACCGCATCCGGGCTTCTTTCTTTCATCGTCCTTCTTATCCTCGTCTGCGGGCGCATCGTCCTTTCCTTGTCCTGCTCGCCGCCGTCGGACCTCCTTCTTCGGCGTTTCCGGCGTTTCCTGGGGCTTTTGTTCAGGCTGCTCCTGCGGTTTTGTCCGCTTCCTCGCCCTCACCGGTGCCGCCGGTGACGTGGCTCCGCCGCGCTGTCGCCGGGCTTCAGCGGCACTGGCGTCAGATTTACCCTGAAACGGCCGATCCGCCACGGCGACGTCCGCGATGCGGTCTGCCTGCAGCAGATTTGCCACCGCCGCCAGAAGCGCCAGCGCGATCGCCCTGGCGCCCCACAGAATATGGCTTGCGGCGTTTCCAGAAATTTCCCATTACCTATCCTGATTTGCTCCTGTTCACAGGTCAAAGCCCGCCTGTTACCGCGGGCGCATGCATGTCCTTTCTAGAAAAGCGCCGCTTTTCCGACGGGAAAACGGCGCACCTGTCCATAGTAAGTGGATCATTTCAGCGGAGAGAGCGCTCCGCCCACCAGATCCTGACAGTGTAATTCTCCTGATTGTCGCCATCCCCACCGACGGCGACGGCATGATTATGGAAGAGCTCGAAAAAGTGCTTGCCACGACCGAGAACGTCAAGATGATCTACGTCATCCCCGACTTCCAGAACCCGTCCGGCCGCACCTGGCCGCTCGAGCGCCGCAAGCAGTTCATGGACATCATCAACAAGTACGAAATCCCCGTCGTTGAGGATAACCCCTACGGCGAGCTCCGCTTCGAGGGCGAGTACCTGCCCGCGCTCAAGAGCATGGACACAAAGGGCCTCGTTGTCTTCCTCGGCACCTTACGCTTCTCCTGCCTGCCGAGGTGTCATCCGTTTTTGTTCTGGGATTGGGACACCGTCATTGACGTAGGCGACGATGATGGGCGCCACGGCGGGTCGCTATCACCAGGACTTGTGGAACTGGGAGCCCGGCGCGCTGGAGGTTCTGAACGTGGTGAAGATCCAAGCTACTGCTGGCTTACTGGTGGAGAAGATCCTCCAGTCTGCAGGAGGGCATGCAGACTACGCCCGCCTGCCCATCACCGGCATGATCAACAATACGAATCTGGCCACCGCCACTACCGAGCAGGATCTGTGGGATGGCTACGAGATGCTCCGTCAGGTCGCTGACCTACGGCATTCCGGGTGACGTATACCACCGGTAAGAAGGAGTTTCTCGACGCCTTCCTCGCCCGTGATCCAGACTCGAAGCAGGGCACTCCCCATCCTATCGACGTGTACATGCACCGCGACTGGGATTCCTACATTGCCCACGGCCTGAACACCAAGAATCCTACAAGGATATGTATTGACCCCTGGTTACTTCCTTCGAGGGATCGTAATAGCAGCAAACACAGCACTGGAAAAGGAAATAAGAAAAAGAGGTGTAGAGAGCGGTA